>Ga0307486_1000758_pt1 | contig 27409 bp, 15 predicted proteins | sample CBIW02metaG_FD_203663 | JGI IMG/M metagenome (GOLD analysis project Ga0307486, IMG submission 203663) | Sea-ice brine microbial communities from Beaufort Sea near Barrow, Alaska, United States - CBIW 0.2 | ecosystem: Environmental > Aquatic > Marine > Coastal | place: USA: Alaska | collected...
GGTTTACATCGCGTTGCACCATGGCTTTCACCAAATTGCTACCAACTTCAGTGTCATAAGCATCATGCCATCCTGCGAGTTCGTTTATTACAAAAAGCCCAAGGGAATCGGCAGCTTCAAGAAAGTGAGTATCCGGAGGATAATGCGACATCCGCACCGCATTCATATTCATATCCTTGATGGTCATCACATCCTCTATGCTTCTTTTCTTGTTTGAGGCCCTACCGGTGGTTGGCCAGAAAGTATGCCGATTCACCCCCTTAAATTTAATTTTCACCCCGTTCACGTAGATACCATCACGCTCCCTTACCTCTAAGGTACGAAAGCCAAAACGGGTTCCCAACTCATGCACCGCCTCGCCATTAGAAGATAATTCAAATTTAACCTGGTACAAATTCGGGTGTTCAGGATTCCAGGCGTTCACCCCCTCCAGCTTAGATTGCAGTTGCACTTTGTTACTCCCTTCCTGAACTTTAGCCGAAAATGATTCACCTACAGGTTTATTATCGAGCGTCATTACCTGGGCTGTCACCTCAGTACCCGACAAATTTCCCGCCAGGTACACCTCGCCATTAAAACTCCCATCAGCCTGGGCATCAACAGCAATACGCTCAATGTTCACCAGGGGTTTGGCCTGAAGATAAACCGGCCTAAAGATCCCTCCAAAAATCCAGAAATCGGCATGGCGTTCAGCCCTGTTCACCGAATTATCTTCAGAATGTTTTGCAACCCGAACTTCCAGCAAATTTGGGCTGTCATATTCCAACAAATCGGAAATATTATATTTAAACCTGTAAAAAGCCCCCTGGTGAATAGGGCCTGCGAGCTCACCGTTTATCCTTACCTCAGTATCGGTCATCGAACCTTCAAAAACGATTTCTACCTGCTTGTTTTGCCATTCTGAAGGAACTTCAAATTCGTATTTGTATAAGCCCTCTTCCTTACCTCTTTCTTCTTCTTCGGCGTCGCCGTAATTATAAGTTCCAAAACCAAACTGTTCCCAGTTGGACGGCACAGGAATGTTTGTCCATTTCCCCGCCTGACGGCCATCGGTAACAAAAAATTCCCAGTCTACCGTATCGTCAGATCCAGTTCCTGAAAGGTAAAGAAGCTCGGTTTCCTGGGCGGAACATAAAAAGCAAAAAAAAGGAGCTAAAATTGAAAGATAGATTCTGCTGTTTACTTTATTCATTTTGATGAATATTAAAGGTAGAAATGTGAAGGTTAAAACCATTCAAGTTATAAAATAGAAAAATCATCTACTTCTAACTAGTATTCGGTAAGGGTCATTTTAAAAGAATCGAAAATAGAATAAAAAAAAAATTAAAGTATCCTGCACTTCCCTGTACCATTATAGCCTCACCCTTTACCTTTATTAGAGCATTTAAATCAAGGGATTATTATTGGCAGAAATGCTCATTAGCAAAATTTAAAAACTGTTCCCAATCGTAAGGAGTTATATCGTGATTACCCGAGCGCATATGAAAGCCAATAGTTCCCATAACAGGCTGGTTTACAACAGGAAATTGAGAAGTAGGAAGCCCAGTTGATCCGAGCAAATAATATACCGGTCCCGCAGCTTTAGCAGCTAAAAACTCCCCATAAGGATCGGCTCCCGTATCTTGCTCAGCACCTGCTAAATATAAAGGACGTGGCGCTATAAGTGCTATAACCATATGTTGGTCAAAAGGCAGCGCTTCCTCGTTATCATTGTACTTTCTAAAATTCTCACAAAACCAATGCGGGTTTCCCCTATTAAGCCTTCCCACATCTTCCCCAAATTTTCGCTTTGATAAAGCAGCACCCCCTCCACCAGATCCATTACTGATGACCATTGCAAACCTTTCATCCCTTGCACCTGCCCACAAGGATGCTTTTCCCATTCTTGAAAAACCGAACACTATAACCTTATCCGGGTCAACCTTGGTATCAGTTTCAAAATAATCCATTCCCCTGCTTAATCCCCAGGCCCAGGCAGCCATTGTACTAAAATTATCACCTCGGTTTTGGAATTTGGGATACAAAGAGTGAACGCCATTTTTAAATTCATCATAATAATCGGGATCAATATCACCAGCAAAAATGGTAGCTACCGCATACCCTCTATCAAGAATCATTTCTATGGGCCATCTATTGGAGGTTGAACCACGGGATTTTTCTGTAGGGTGATTGTCGATTGCTCCTGCTGCGCCAACCCAAACCCACCCCTTGGATAAACGAATACCAGGATCGGGATGAATTCCATGATTCCCCTCGAAATTCAAGCCCAAAAATACAGGTACTGGCTCCTTTACCTGGTTAGGATAATATATAAGTATATCCATTTTTGGACCGTCTGCCTTACCATTTAAGAGCACTCTTATCTGCCTCCTGGTAGCTTTACCACCTAATGCGTGCTCATTGTAATTAAATTCATTGAAACTCATATTTATTGATGGAAGTGGCGAACGTCCATACATTTCCCTTTCGCACATTTCAAGGATCTCTGGGCGACGCTTTTCCTCCCACTGTTTCACAGTAGTAACTTCAGAACCATCAAGGCATACTAATGGGTCTGGCAATGTATATTCAGGCACCATTACTTCATCGATGATCTGACAAAAAGTGGATATAGATATAAAAAGAATTATTAAAGTACTTATAAAAGTCTTATTACATATGAGAATGTGATTGTGGTTCATCTTAAGCATCTGTTTTTAGTGGTAAAATATAATGGATAATTACAAAGTAACGGTAATTTGGATTAAATCCTATGATTCAATCATGATGTCTCAATGCCATTTTTAATTAAGTCCTGGATGATTTGGATTTACTTAGATGCCAACATTGAAATCAACCCTATCTCTCGTTATGGACAATAAAGTTATTTTCCCGGAAAGATCCTTAAGCCAGTTGAGTGCTAAATGAAATATCAGTGCATTTTCCAAAACAGTTACTTATCCCAAATAGAGCCATAAGAAAGTCCCTCTCATGCTATAGTTTCACAAAAATTTAAAATGCAGGATATTTAGAAATGCGCCATTTAAATAATGCTACTCTTAAAAAGGTTGAAATTCTTTAAATTTCTGGAAGGGAACAAAACTATAATGGACGATAAAAAGTGTTCGGCTTTGAATAAGAATTATCAATTGAACTTTTCTCATAATATTCTCAGGGAAAGTTCTTTATTCGCTCAAAACATTCCTAATCTTTTTTATTTAAAAAATAAAAAGCACAATAGAAAAAAATTGTACAGGTTAGAACAGGATGAAAGACTAATTAAGAACAGTTAAATTCGATTTATGAAATATTCGGAAAGGTTTTTATTTTCAAATAATAATATCTTCTTTGGATCCTTTGATTTACACTAATAAGTATAGTAATGGTGCTTGATTATACTTCCATAAGTGGTTCTACCGAGAACAGAGTAATTGAATATGTAGACCATTTGCATGAACATTTTTACAATCCTGTTGTTATCAAAAATGGTTCTTATATGCCTCCAAGTCTTCCTGGATATAGTATCACAATGAAACAAGATTCGATTGAAAAATATAGTTTCCCCAATGGGGAATTCCGGAAAAATGAAATAATAAATACTAAAAAACTCAATTAATGAAATTTGATTTAAAAGGAAAAGTGGCCATAATAACAGGTGGCGGAAGCGGCATTGGGAAAGCAATTTCAAAAATATTTGCAGAACAAGGAGCCAAAGTATATATATTGGAGTTCAATGAAGAGGATGCAAAGCAAACTGTACTTGAAATAAAAAAAGAAGGTAAAAATGCATATTATTATAAATGTGATGTTTCTGATCAACAACAAGTAAGGCAGACCATTAATTCTATTGCCAAAGAAAATCCTTTAAATATTTTAATCAACAATGCCGGGATAGCCCACATAGGAAATATAGAGAATACTGAAGAAGAAGATTTAAATAATGTTTATAATGTTAATATAAAGGGTGTGTTTAACTGTACTAAAGCATCTATACCATATATGAAAGAAAATGGTGGGATTATTTTGAATATGGCCTCCATTGCCTCTTCGGTTGGAATTTCAGATAGGTTCGCTTATTCCATGTCAAAAGGTGCTGTACTTACCATGACTTATTCCATCGCAAAAGACTATGTAGGATACGGAATAAGATGTAATTGTATATCGCCAGCCAGAATCCACACACCTTTTGTGGATGGGTTTATAGCAAAAAATTATCCGGATGAAAAAGCCGAAATGTTTGAAAAATTATCAAAAACCCAACCCGTGGGAAGAATGGGAAAACCTGAAGAAGTAGGCCATCTTGCCTTATATTTATGCTCTGATGAAGCTTCTTTTATTACTGGGTCAAATTTTCCCATAGACGGTGGATTTGTAAAATTAAATGGTTAGACTGAATGACTCATATAAATAAAATTTTAAAATAAAATGAAATTAATACGATTTGGAGAATCCGGAAAAGAACAACCTGGAATACAACTTGCAGATGGGAAACGCATAGACATAACTGCTTTTGGCCAAGACTACACAGAAACATTTTTTGCAACTGATGGTCTAAATCGATTGGAAAAATGGCTTGATAAAAATAGTTCTCAATGCCCCATATTAACAGCTGATACTCGTCTGGGGTCACCTATAGCAAGGCCCTCAAAAATAATTTGTGTAGGCCTTAATTATGCAAAACACGCTGCTGAGAGTGGAATGAAGGTTCCTAAAGAACCTGTTCTGTTCTTTAAAGCAACATCGGCCATTGTAGGGCCCAATGACGATTTAATCATCCCAAAAGGAAGTGAAAAAACAGACTGGGAGGTTGAACTGGCTTTTGTAATAGGCAAGAAAACTTCATATGTAAGGGAAGTAGATGCTATGGATCATGTAGCTGGTTATGTACTTCATAATGATTATAGTGAAAGAGCATTCCAACTCGAGCGCGAAGGCCAATGGGTAAAAGGAAAGAGTTGCGATACTTTTGCTCCCCTCGGACCGTATCTCGCCACTAAGAAGGAAATCCCCAATCCTCATAAATTAAACTTATGGCTAAAACTAAACGGAGAAATGGTCCAGAACGGTAATACCTCAGACTTTATTTTTAATATCCCGCAAGTTGTAAGTTATATCAGCCAATTTATGACTCTCCTGCCTGGTGATGTGATTTCTACAGGAACACCTTTTGGTGTGGGGATGGGTTTAAAGCCGCAACGTTACTTAAAACCGGGAGATGAAGTGGAATTAGGAATTGAGGGTCTAGGAAGTTCAAAACAACTTGTCAAGTCATATTCCCCGGAAGCATAAACTTTTTAAAATATCAAAAATTGTAGCAGATATGAAAAATCTAAAGGATTTGGTTATTAATTCCCTAAGTCGAATTGTAACCAAAACCTTCAGATATCAAATAAAATTTATTGATAAAAGGGGGAACTCGCTCTGGACCAAATAATATAATCTTCGATAAGAGCACAAGCTACTTTAATATTAAATTAGCTAGAAACTCATCGAGCTGAAAAATCAACGATTGTGAAGCTGAAATGGGTACAAATTGCTTTTAGTAATGTAAAAGGAAACTATTAGGAGTCTATCATAAAATCAATGGAGAATACTTTCAAGACTATCTTGATGAATTTGTTGACAAGCTCAATGTAAGATATTTTAATTCAATTTTTGAAAGGCTAATGGTAACAAGTATTTTTCCTTACTGGAAAACAACAGAGTTATCAATTTAAATTTTTATAAGCATTGAAATATTCATGTCTTGAACTTAATATCAATTCAATTTGAAAATACGCCCCATCTTTAGCCATTTTTCATTATTCCTGCTCCATTCAACTGGTTTTTGAAAAGTAGACATTAAGGTTTCCCACTCCTTAACCTTCGGGTTTTTGGAATCCATTTGAGCTTTTTTATTAAAATCAAAATCTTTAGAGACTTCCAAAATCATGAACATCCGGTTTCCAATTAGATAAATTTCCATATTGAGAATTCCGGAATCCTTAATACTTTGTATAATTTCCGGCCATACTTTTCCCTGAGCATGAAAACTTTTATATTTTTCAATAAGTATGGAATCGTCCTTTAAATCGCATGTCAGGCAATATCTTCTTACTTCCATTTTAACTTAATTTATGTTTGTAAACATTCCTACCATAAATAGCAACTATTATAAAACACACTAATGGCAGTATAAAAGAAAAATTAACTTCCGGAATTCCGAGAATGAGGATGTCGGTATATCCTTTTCCACCTAAATCTAAAATAAGCCCTTGTAATGTAGGCATTAAAGCCCCTCCAACGATGGCCATTACCAGAAATGCCGCTCCAAACTTCGCGTCTTCACCTTGTCCCTCTAATGCAATTCCATAAATGGTAGGAAACATAATTGACATAAACAGAGAGATTCCTACCAGGGAATAGAGTCCTATCAGCCCCGGAACAAACATGGTCATTAAGGTACAGCCTATCGCACCTACAGAGAAAATGAATAATAATTTTCCCGAATGCACATACTTAAGTAAAGCCGTACCCAACCATCTTCCTATAAGGAAGACCACTAAGGCAGAAATCCCGTAATTAACGGCGGTTTGGTTGTCAATTCCTATGGATTCGGCATATTGATATAAATAGGTCCAACACATAATTTGTGCCCCAACATAGAAAGCCTGAGCAATAACACCACCATAAAATTTAGGATGTTTAAAAAGTCTTTTAATAGAACCTGATATAGAAACTTTAGATTCCATATCATTATTTTGCGGCATTTTCACCAGCAGGATCACAATAAAAAAAACAATGACTATAAGACCCAGAATTACATAGGGATCTCTGATAACTTGAAGATCAGAACTTCTTATAACTACTTTTGCACTTTCCGGTAGGGTCTCAAAAAAAGAATTCCCCGTTTTATCTAAATCATCCGATTGCAAAGCTCCTAAAATAAATTTTTGTGCTACAATCAATCCTCCCAATGCACCCAGGGGATTAAAGGCTTGGGCAAAGTTCAACCTTAGTGTTGCTGTTTCTTCGGCACCCATTGACAGAATATATGGATTTGCGGTAGTTTCTAAAAATGCCAAGCCAAAGGTTAAAATGTACAATGCAGCAAGAAAAAAACCAAATTCCTGATAAGCAGCAGCAGGATAGAACAACAATGCACCTATAGCATACAAGGCGAGACCTAACAAAATCCCTTTTTTATACGAATACCTGTTAACAAAAATAGCTGCTGGAAGGGCCATAGTAAAATATCCTCCATAGAAAGCTAATTGTACCAGCGAAGCCTGAAAGTTATCTAGTTCCATCACTTTTTTAAATGCTGAGACCATAGGGTTGGTTATATCATTGGCAAAGCCCCAAAGGGCAAATAATGAAGTGATGAGTATAAATGGAATAAGAATTTGTTTTGATACCAAGGGCCTTTTTATTGCTTCCATATAGATAAGTATATTTGATTGTTTTTATATTATTCTATTAATTATGAGTTGTAAATAAAAAATAACGCCATCTACAAATATGTAATGCCCCATAGATCATTTCTACCTGCCATTTCGGTTTCTAAGTTAGAATACCAATTAATTTTTAATTGATAAAAACCTTGATTTCAGTTTTAATATATTTCTATTTTAATAGTTTTCATTTCAATTCCTTTGGATATAGCTTTGAGGTTAATTGCTTTTCCTTCGCCATTTGATTGAACAATTACAAGACATTTTCCATTAAATGCTTTTCTTTTATTAGCTTTAAAAGATTCTAAACTTGCCTGATATCCATTATCTACTCCAACTATTTTACCTCCGCCCGAAATTTCAAATTCAACAAGGTTATTGGCTTTTGGCACCAGGTCACCTTTCTTATCCAGAATTGAAACAGTAATAAAACTTAAATCCTCGCCATCACTTTTCAGTTTTGATTTGTTTGCGTTCAATTCAATTTTTGACGCTTCTCCTGCTGTATTTATTTCCTCCTCAAGCACTACTTTTCCATTTTTTCGGGAGACAGCTTTTAGTGTCCCAGGAGTATAATTTACCTTCCAGGCTAAGTGTATTTTGTCATTTTCTTTATGCTTGATTCCCAAAGATTCCCCGTTTAAAAACAGCTCTACTTCATCTGCATTATTATAATAGGCCCAGACATCTATTACCTGTCCCTCTGCCCAGTTCCAGTGTGGAAAAATATGTAAAACGGGCTCTTCACTCCATTCACTTTTATACATATAATAAGAATCCTTCGGAAATCCGGCTAAATCAATTATTCCCAAATAAGAGCTCCTCGCAGGATAAGGATAAGGCAAGGGTTCTCCTAAATAGTCCATTCCCGCCCACACAAAAACACCTGCTATAAAATCAAATTTCTTCACCTCTTTCCATGCAGCTTCATGTGTTGCTCCCCAATAAGCAGCCACATTATCATATGCTGAAACTGTGAAATCATCATTACCGTCAAAATCTTCATTATGCGCCGGAGGCCAATATGTAACACTATCTGAAGGCATATCATATTGCCCTCTGGTGGCTATAGCGGATGCACTTTCGGTTATAATTATTTTTTCATTTGGATACCACGCTGGAAAATTCTTATAATCTTCATGTTTATAATTGAATCCCAAGACATCTAAAGCACCCGACTGATAGATGTAATTTTTTTTAGGTATATTTTCACTCAACGCACTTGTTACCGGCCTGGTTGTATCCAGGGATTTAACAATATCCACAAGCTCCCGGGTAATTTCGATTCCGGTACTATCAAATTGTTCCCTTATTTCATTCCCTATACTCCACATCATCACCGAGGGGTGATTTCTATCTCTTTTTATCAAATCTTCCAAATCCTGCTTGTGCCATTCATCCCAATCCTTGTGATAATCTTCTGCGTTTTTCTTTTTTTTCCACATATCAAAAGATTCATCCTGAACGATAAATCCCATTTCATCTGTAAGCTTTAATAATTCAGGAGAAGGTGGGTTGTGCGAAGTTCTGATCGCGTTAACTCCCATTTCTTTAAATAATCTTAATTGTCTTTTTATAGCATGAATATTAACTGCTGCACCCAATGCTCCTAAATCGTGATGACGATTCACACCAAGAATTTTCAATGGTTCACCATTTAATGAAAAACCTGTTTCCGGATCAAACTCAAAATATCTTATACCTAAAGGAGTTTCATAATTATCGGTTAATTCTTTCGCATCATAAACCTTGGTGACCACTTTATACATATAGGGATTTTCGACATCCCATAGTTCCGGGTTAGTTATCTTGAAATCCTGCCCTACTGTTATTGTTGTATCCGGATTGATTGTTTGCAGTGTTTCCACATTGGCAACTTCAACCTGGTTTGTGTCCAGAATTGATGAAACTAGCCTAAATATTTTTTCTGAATTTAAACTGTTTTTAATTTTCACCTGAAGATTTACCGTGGCAGAATCTTTATTTACTTCCGGAGTTGTTACAAAAGTTCCCCAATGATCTACTTTCAATTTGCCTGTAGAGACAAGGCGTACATTTCTATAGATCCCTGAGCCAGTATACCATCTTGAGTTGGGTTGTGCAGAGTTGTCTACCTTCACAGCAATTACATTTTCTGCCCCTCCGAATTTGAGATGTTCAGTAAGTTCATAGGAGAAAGATATGTAACCATTCGGTCTTTTTCCCAGGTAATGTTCATTTATCCATACTTCACTATTCCTGAAAATTCCGTCAAATTCTATGCTAACCAATTTTCCTTCCAATTGTTTTGGTAATTTAAAGGTTTTCCTGTACCACCCTATCCCGGCAGGTAATGCACCCTCTTCGGGCCTGGTAGGATACTCTTCACTGAATTCTCCCTCAATACTCCAATCATGTGGTAAATTTAGGTTACGCCAATCCAGTGTATCCAAATCCCTTTTAAAAGCTTTTGGATTTTCTCCTTTCTTAAATAACCAGCCATAATTAAAATTCTGAACCAGCCGGACGTCCTTCTCCTCTTTTTCACAACCCAAAAAAATTAGGAATAAAAGGCAGATGACAAAAGTTCTTATCATATTTAACATAAATATATTTTTAATATTCTAACCAAGTAAATTCCCATTACCCACTGTGATTCCAGATAGTAAAATGATACAAATTCTCCAATGCTTCGGACAAGTAGTTTTTTAATCACCGGAACCATTGCCTACTGATTTATTCAAAGACTTTAAGAAAAAACCGTATAAATGATAGGCCCTAAAAAATTACATGATCTCTGCTATTTCCAATTTTATCCCTGACTTTAAAGGGGAGTTTTCCTGCCCTTCTTTCTATTGGAATTCAAAAGAATCAAGTCTCAATCCCTTCATTTTTTCTGATTTCAGGTTAATTTTATAATTACCTGCATTTATATAACCTCCTGAAGTGGTATTCAATATCCTCCATTTATCACCTGCCGGAGGAAATTCAATTTCATCGTTGCGAACGGATATACCGTTTGCATCCTCAATTTGAATGCTCACTTTTATAGGATCTTCATTCATATTCATATATCTGAATCTCATCAAAAATATCCCGGCAAGTCCGGGATTAACCTTAAAAGTTATACTGTTGAAATTATTTTTGGTGAATTCTATATAATCACTTTTTTTAAAATGATCCTGAACAATACCTTGACCCTCCATAGTTACATTCTCAGCTTCCAAAGTAACTGTAGTTCTGGTCTCTTCACCTTCAGTCATTTCATATGTTGGGACTAAAGCAATTGTAAACATTTCTCCATCTTCACCTTTCCTTTTGAACAAAACTTGTTCTCCTTTTTTTACCTCTTTATGAAAAACATCAAAATTATCACCTCTACTGTTTTCTGCCTGTTCTTCAAGCTTATCATAATTTTTTGCCCAGTTGGAAGAACCTGAGGTCTTATTATCCAGAAAAACATACACATCTGCGTCTTTTTTAGAAATGAAAGATCCCTGAACATCTATATCATTTAAAGGCTCTGAAAATCTTATCCAGTCTGCACCATAAACCTCATAGGGAAGTTTGGTGAAAATAATATCAGAGTTCCGATATTGTTTTCCGCCGGTATCTAACCAGGTAACAACTTCATACCCGTCTTTTGACTCCTGATCAAAATTTACATTCTGAATATTTGACGGCGAGGCTGGTGCCGCTTTTACATTTTCATCTTTTGTAGCAATAGCAATAGCCGATATCACAGCTTGCCCCGAGGCAACATTAGGAAAGGAGATTTTAAGCTTTCCGTTTGTGCTTCTCACGTTAAAAATTTTCTTTATTGCTTTATCATGTCCTGCTTCCTTCCAGATATCAAAGTTCTCTAGTACAAGGCTGTCATTAATCGCTATATCAAAATTCCTCCAGCCAGTGCAATCCATTCCACCACCGGTTCCATACCAGGGTTCTATAAAATATAATTCTACCTGGTAATCACCGTCCGGAACGGGAAATTCATATCGTAACCTGTCCATCCCATATCGGAAGTCCTGAAACAAATTCCAATCTTTTGTTCCCTTTACAGGATCATGAGTTCTTCTCTGGCTGGCGTAAAAAGCTGGTAAATTTTCAAAATCGTCTGTCCATGACAGAGAACCCCAGGTTTCGTCGCTTGACTTTTGAGTATCTGCGGACCATATTTTTCCATAAGAATCGGTTATTTCAGGTCCACCACTATTGACCCTATAAATATAATTATAAGCTTCATTGGGCTTAAGAACCTCTGCTTCTTCAATTAAATTATCAAAATTGGGAGAATCAGGTAAATTATTTAAAACAATATAATCTTTGGCTACTTCTTTACCGTCGACATAACCAATGGCATAAAGTACATTATACTGAACATCCACATTATCCCACTGAAAATGTTTACCCCGCCCAAGGTTCCTCTTTTTCCCCAATGAAATATTTTTAACATCATTAAAAAGTTCTACCTCATCACAATTTGAGAATACCTCTAGACCGTCTTTTTTTCCGGTAGTTACCCACCTGTTAGGCCAGGAATGGGATACTATATAAACCATTGGGCTTTCTTTATTTGAAACATAATTTGCCCTGTACATATAATATGCATCTACTGGTTCACCCCATGCAGTAAATAAACCTTTATAATTAACCGGCCCTACCCTGTCAATATCCCGATAACCTTCTCCATTCTGGATCCTTCCAGGATTTTCATGAGAGTTTAATAACCAATTGTATTGCCCAACGACTTTATCCCTAACTGATTCGGCTTCTCTAACTTTAATCTCCATAAGTTGAGAAAACCTGTTTTCACTATATATTCCCTCTTGATCAAAAGCCCCTTCCGTATGCATGTCTGTTGTTCTCCAGGCACCATACTCCCCGTTAAGCAATTGTTCAGTAAGTTCTTCTCCATAATTATAGGGGTCTCCACCATAGGTGCCAGACCAGTTTTGTATAACATTCCAGTCTGTACCCTCGCCACCATTACATGTGGTCACTAATCTTTGTGAGGAAGCAGAAGGATCCATTTCCCGAATAATTTCTGTACATTCTCTCGCAAATTCTTCCGGGATTGTGCTTTCATTTTGCAAACCCCACATAATTACAGAAGGACTATTTCTTCTCTCTTTTATCCATTCACGTAAGAGTTTTTTAAAATTCTCTTTAAATTCAGGAGTGTCATACCATATATGGGCTGAAAACTGACTCCAGAACAAAATTCCGGATTCATCACAATAATCCTGATATCGCAAATTATGTGGTTGATGACCTTCCCTGAATGAATTAAAACCTGCAGCTTTTACTTGTTCTACTCTTGCTTCTATTTGTTCATTAGTAAAAGCATGACTTCTCCCCATATTGTGTTCATACTCACAGGTACCATTTATAAACACCGGCTTCCCATTAACAAATAGTCTATTGTCCTCTCCTTCCCTTCCAATTGGCCAGCTAATCCACCTTATTCCATAGGGGGTTACAATATTATCTATAAGTTCTCCACTCTCATATAAACTAGTGGTAAGTGAATACATATATGGATTGTCGGGAGACCACAAGTGGGGATTCTCAATTATGGGAAGATTTTTTTTAAGGAGTTTCTTTTCACCCTTTAAAAGAATTACGTCTTCCTGGGTTTTCAACACTACATTCCCGTCCTCATCCTTAAGTTCATTTACAAGGCTAAGATTTCGGTTTTTCACTCCGTAATTTTTAATTTCAGAACTGGTATAAAGTTTTGCCCTTTCGGCAGAAATATCCTTTTTGTTCCAGATATGAATTCCAAAAGGCTCTATTCTTGCTTGATCGGTAATCACTAAAGTAACAGGTCTAAAAATTCCCAAGGGCTGAGATCCTTCAGAAAACCCCCATTCGCCTGAACAACCTCCACATACCCAAGGAAGATCGGCTATGAAAGCAGGATGTTCGGCTTTCACCAAAATGACATTTAATTTATTAAATTCAACTGCATCTGTAATATCTAAAGTGAAAGTAGTCCTTCCGCCTTTATGCTCACCTACTTTTTCGCCATTCACCCAAACAGTTGCGTATGAGCCTACACCTTCAAAAAATAAAAAATGTCGCTTTTCTTTATCTTTCTCATTGAGTTCAATCTTTTTCCTGTACCAGGCTGTACCATGAAGATTACCGTGTAGCATACGCCTATACCCTTCATAACGATCCCAATTATGTGGAACGTTTACCTTCTCCCAACTTTTCTCAACATCGGTATTTTTTAAAAATTCATCTTCGGTTCCCGGTAAATTATCCACCATTACTGTCTGCCAGGAATTATTAAGAACTATTTCTTTTCTAACTCCATCAAAACCATCTTCTTCTGTAACGGCGTTATCTTTGCTTTTACAAGCCGTAAGGCACAATAACAAAATGAGATATTTAATTTTCATATGATCTTTTAAAACTTTTTTAATAAAACAGCCAGTCTATTGCTTCTTTTTCACTCTCGCCTGTAAGTCCAACATCCCGGGACTCTATCTCCAGATCAGCATTTATAAAACCCAAAATGAGAGCCCTCCCTTTATTAAGCGAGAAGTCGTGTTCTCCAGCCTCATATTGATAGGTATGTATATGAACTGGTGAAAAACCATCCGTTTTTATAGCGTTCGCCAATACTATTTCGGCTTCCCCACGTTGGTTACCTGCTGCATTGGTTTCTAAAGTTGGTGCAGATGCGTATCCCGCCTCATCAGTATTAAAATAACCCACCACCACTTTTACGGGCACTTTATTCCGAAAGGTAAATTTCACTCCCTCTTTCAATTGTTTTTCTTCTCCTATTTCCAATGCCTTTAAGTTTTTGAGTTCGGGTGCAAATTTTAAAATTTGAGCGTTCATATCAGGGTATAGAAGTTTTCCTATTTCCATGGAAAACCGAGGTAAATTGGGAGAAATTATTTCTACTTCCGCTGCCTGCCATGGATCGGGATCTATAAATACACGTCCAATATCTGATGTCTTTAGTAGCTGAAGGTTATTCCTAAAGTTGTCAAGCTCTTCCTGGTAGTGAGGCAACATTTCTAGCCAGGTTTTATTTTTCCCATCATTCCCACCTATAGGAATTCTTCTTTGAGCAGTTTGCATACTATTAGCATACAAATAAGTATCCTTAGTCAAATTAACCAAATCCTCATAATAGACTACACTTGTTTCTAAATGAGGTAAGGCTTTTTCCAAATCAGAAATATCTCCTGATTTATCATATCGCAGAATGAGTAAGGCAGCCTTTACTTTTTCCGAGAAGAAATTTGCAAAAGCGCGATACGCATAAATATCGTTTTTTAATCTCTCAAATTCTTCTACATCCTTTGAAACTGATGGTAACGCGGTTTCAATTGCTTCAGCCGCAAGTTTTCCATGTTGTGTTATCTCTTCAATAATTTGTGGGGGTGTTTCTCCAACATGTGGTTCATTCTTCCATTCCTTTTCAGCATATTCTAATAGAATTTCCCCAACAGGTCCACAAGATTCGTAAAAGCCGGGATAAACCCTCCATTTATAAGGATTCACTAATTGGCTCCCGAACATTCCCAAAAGAAGAGTTTGCCGGTTTCCCTCAGTAATACCAAATCTTCGCAAGGTCTTTGGAGCAATTTCTCCACTTTCTTCATAGGCCTTCAAAATTAATTCTCCTGCTTCTTGTTCTGTTCCAAATTTATCGGCTAATTCATTACCCCAGTATTTGATTTCCTCATCCCGGTCCCGGTCTTTTTTCCAGGCGTATCTTCCCCAGGTTTTATACCATATCCAGTCACGGTCAAATTCCAGCAAACGTTTTTCTGTTTTATCTGCCGTATAAGGCCAATCCCAATAAGATGCCTGGGGATAAAGATGTAAACCATTAGCTCCATGGATATTGTGCATAGCCTTTACACTTTTTTGAACAAAATCGGGTGAACCCCAACGAAAAGGTTCTAGATTTGCCAAAATATGAACGTTGGAAATATGAATGGATCCAAGAGAACTTAAATTCTTATGAATTTCAGTCCAGGGGCCACGCGGTTCATAAGTTGTCAAAGACTCCCCGTTATATTTATGAGTGGTATATAAATTTTTATAAATGGGAAGAGCCTTTTCCATTACGTAAGGGGCATCTGTGTCATGAGCTCTTAAAATGATAGGGGGTTCATCAGTTCTACCCAAGGCCTCCATTCCGTCTTTTACACCTGGAATAATAGTATTGACAAACCAATTTGCATCATTTTCTTTTCCACTCATGGCCTCTCCTAATGCAACTAGAAGGCCTACATTTGGATATTTTTCAATAAAAGCAGCAATAGATTTCCTGGTATAATCTTTCAATAAAGGAGTTATTTCGCGACTTCTATCCTGTGTTTTAATATTATAATGTTCTGCAAAAGGTTTGGAAACTATTATATTGTAAAACATCTGAATGACCCATATACCTCTTTTGCTAGCTTCTTCAGTTAAAAATTTAAAGATCTCTTCATTTTTTTTAAACGTTTCCTCACTTACTTCCATAGCAAAAGGATAATCCTCTAATCTAACCAACGAGGCAAAAGGATGACCATTCCAGAGGTACAAAGAATTAAACCTATTCTCAACCATCATATCAAGATAGTCAATCCATAATTTTTTATCATAAAACCATGGAAAATTTTCAGGAGTATAGGGATATTCGTAGACTCCCCTTCCTGGCAGATATTCGGTTTTCTGCATGCCAATTGCTGTTCCTCTCAAGACCATTTCTGGCCGATCTTTAAAGTCTATTTGAGAAGGGATTTTACCGTGTTCCTTAACGCGTTCTGCGAGCTCTAAAGCTCCATATAGGCTCCCCGAAGCCCCAGAGCCCAAAATAATTATTTTATTGTCATTTGACCGTATGGTGAAACCTTCACTATTATCGATCTTTTTCTGCTCTATAATAGAATTTGATGATTTTCCAGATGAAATAGAATCTGCGCTTTCTACAATAGAAATGATTCTATCTTTGTTTCCAGACTCTTCAGGGACGGAATCTACCATCTTAACCCTGTAACCTGCGTCTTTTAGAACTTCTGCCAATTTTTCAGATCCGAATTTGAGCTTGGGAGATGCCTGATCGGCAATAATTAAGACTTCTTCCTGAGTCCCGCAGGAAAGTAACAGTAGAAATAAAAGTAAACTAATAAGTTTTTTCATTATCAAGTCAGGGTATAAAAATTTATAATTTGTTCTCAAATATTCGCTCATAAAACAGGATGTATTAATCACTTCTCTAATAATTGGAGATACCGGAGTAAAACATTTTCTTCCAATTCAAATTACTTAAAGCTGAAAAAACGGCTGGAGTTCCCATTTCCCCTAAATTTGTTTCAGAAACCATAGGCCTGAGCATACCTTTCAATGCTAAAATCCATCCCAGTAATCTTATTTAGCTATTCCCCGAATCTTTCAAATAGGTTGCCCAAAGTCTTCCCCCAGGATCCATTTTCCCACCTAAAACTTCAGTTGTATTCTTTTAATTTTGGCGTTCATATTATTGAAAAACCCCCTTCAAATAAGAAACATTTGCTCCGTAATTTCCTTTAACATCTCTTACCATTTCTGTATCCCGGGATCGTTCCACAATTAGCCAGCCTTCCCATCTCATCTTATCCAAAGTATTTTTAATATCTGGCATATCCAACTGGGGATCGTTTTCTATCCATTCTCCATCAGTATTACTACAATGTATTTGTGCTATATTTTTTTTCCCCAATATTTCCAGTTCCCGACTAATATTTTTTCCGTTCCTTATTGCATTGGCAAAATTGAAAGATATTTTTATATTTGGAGAGCCTACTTCATCAAGAAATTTTACTTCTTCTGCAGCATCAAATGAAGTTTCTATGGCTATCACACCTCCAATTGAACCAACCTTTTCTCCTGCCCATTTTAATCTTTCCACTATCAGCGGACGAAGTTCAGGTTCTTTAACCATATCTCCCTGTACACCCAATGGGAGATATGCCACTTTAACATTCATCGCTTTCATTACGTCGATACAATCCTGAACCATAATGTTCACTGTTGGACGCTTTGCAAAGGATTGCGCATAAAAACCGGACATTGCAACCGAACTTATTTCGACCCCCAGCTTCTTCGATTTATCCAGAAATTCCCTTCTCACTTTGGGGTCCTTTAATTTGCTCTCAAATGTCCTTCTGTCCCCCAAACTTCCCATATCCATTTCAATACCATCGGCATTAATTTCATGTGCTAAATCGAAAGCACTCAACTTTTGTCTTCTGAGAATCATCCAATCACATACAGCAATTTTATATCTATTATTTTCATTACCGGGGATAGTGACCAAGGAATTACACCCCCCAAGGAGAACCGCGAGAGAAGCAAGGGAAAACACCTTTAAAAAGTCTCTCCGGCCGTCATTTTCAATATGTTTTGCAATTAAATCATTCATTTGTATGAGTTTCTTTTTTTCCAGGCCATTCGCCATTTTCTATTGGATATGAAACTAATTTATCGGAATCTATCTTTAGAGATTTAGTTCTTTCCCTTCTGATTTATTGGAGTGAGCCGAGGAAGAGGTGCTTCTTAAATAAATTCATCGGTCATTAACCAACGAGTATTTACCACTTGCGTTGCTAATTTAAACCAAACCAAAAGCACCATAAAATATCATATATTTTTCCTTTTAGATAATCATTAGATTCTGCGGAAAAAGTAATATAATAAAACGTTTATTGTATCCTGTACTGTCCCGAAGAACATTGTAATGTGTTGAAACTTGATGAATAAAATGCGTTATTAGATAAGATAAAGAGATTAATCAATCTTTATCTTATCTAATAACGCAGAATAATTTATCTATCTATTTCTTATTTTATTCCGAAATAAGTCTTTCCAGGTTAGATGAAGAAGCAACCACTTCTCCATTTCGAAAGATTTTAAAGCCTTTTCCTTTGTTATACTTTTCTCCGGTTTTATCCCATAAAATAGTTACAATATCTCCATGATATAATACATTATCTAAACAGAACCAATCCCATTTATCTTGTGGAATTAAAGGGTTTACTTCTATTTTATCATCGCTTCGGGGTCTTAATCCTATCAATCCTGTAATAAGAAGATCGTTAAAGGTAGAATGATTATAATATCTGCTTCTCTCCCGATCTCCCATGAGCCAGTAACCGGTGGATTCATCTAAATATTCTCCAATGTATGGTCTTCCCCGGTAATATTGAGATTCTACATAAAGATTCATAAATTTGAAATAATCAGCCTTTTCCAAAATATCCTGATCATAATTGTTCATGAAATTTGACATAGCTGTCATAGTCTGTGCCGTGGCAAAAGGCCATATAGCTCCATCCCATTCACAGGTCCCGGTACCATGGGTTCTAAATCTGGGACTTCTTCTTTCAGCTGTAGTTAAACCAAATGGTGCCAGAAATCCTTCTTCCTCTTTTACCTGATTCCATGCCTGAGCATAGTCTTTGTTATTTTCGGGTAAATTAAAATACCAGGGAATAAAACCTATTGCTTCCCTTACATTTGCCGAAGAATCTGATTCAGTATAGGTCTCAAAGAATTGATCTTTAGGATTCCATAATTTTTCTTCAACGAGTTTCTTTAAAGAATCAGCTTTAGCATTATATTTTACTGCTAAAGCATTATCTCCTTTCATATTCCCCATTTTTGCCAAGGCCTTTGCATTACCGTACATGTAACTGTTTATCGTAGGTCTCGCATTTTTAACATGCCTTCCCCCACTTAATGATTCCTCCATACCGTCCTTTACATCTTTTTGCCAAAAAAGTCCATCTTCTCTTTTACGATCTCCTTCCCAGGCTACATATTCATCCATCAGATCGGGCATCATATCCATTAAAAATTCTTTATCACCATCTACTAAATATTTGTCATATAGACTGGAAGCAGTCCAACTGCTAAAAGTTCTAAGTTTATTCATTCTACCTCCATCTTTTCCTCGATACCATAATTGTACATCCTGATTTATATATTCAGGATTATGTAGCCAACGAAATTCATGAATGTGATGGCCCAATGCACAACTTATCATGTTATATTTATCGGAATAAGAGCGTTCAACTAAAAATTCTGTTATTGCAAAACCTTGAGGTGTGTTTTTAATATGCTTTCTGGCACTCCACCATCTATAATAATACATTTCTTCAAAACTTGATTGAGGACTTTCGAACAATGGAATGTTTTTTTTCATCCAATTCGAAGCGCTATCATTGGGTATGGCCTGTTGAATATTTTCATCTTCCATGTTATTAAAATCCTCTACATAACCTTTGAAGTTATCCCACTTCAATATGGCTGGTTTTAGCTCCTCCTTTTTTTCAGAAGAATTACAGGAAGTAAATAAGCTGATAAACACAGCTATTATCATTAAATTAACAAGTAACTTCATTTTAGATTTTTTATCATTTAAATTATTTAGCATAAAAGGTGTAAGTTTTGCCAGCCTCAGTATTCACATCATATTCAAAGAATTTTGGGAGAGAAATTTTATTAATATCAGCTTTCTTAGATATTAACGGTTTTTTTATTTCGTGGATCTCAAAAAGTGGGTTATCATTTTCCCCTGCAGCTTTTTTTAGACTATTCCCCTTCAATCGATTCCCTGTTCTAATTCTTAGATTCCCACCTATTCGGGAAAAAATTATAACTTTTTCTAGTTGGTTTTCTTCCCAATCCATATCTAACACAAATCCACCTCTGGAAACAAGTCCCTCAAGTTTTCCCTTTTTCCAGGAGCTTGGTAAAGCGGGAAGAAGATGAACTGCACCTTCATGACTCTGCATCAGCATCTCAGCAATCCCTGCAGTACACCCAAAATTACCATCTATTTGAAATGGGGGATGTGCATCGAGCATATTAGGATAACTTCCGCCTCCATTCTCTTTATCCGTAACTAAGCTTAATTGATCTTTTAATAATTTATAGGCATGATCTCCATCTAAAAGACGTGCCCACAAATTCACTTTCCAACCCATGGACCAGCCTGTAGATTCGTCTCCCCTGTGCTTTAGTACTGTTTTCGCAGCATCGAATAATTCAGGATTTCTGAAAGGTGAAATTTGATTACTGGGGAATAAACCATATAAATGAGATACATGGCGGTGATTATCTTCCGGGTCGTCCCAATCCTCTAACCATTCCTGAAGTTGGCCATACCTTCCAATTTGCATTGGCGCTAATTTACTCTTGGCTTCCTTTATTTGAGTGGCAAAAGCTTGATTTTTTGAAAGTATTTCTGAAGCTCTTATAACATTGGAAAATAAATCAAAAACCAATTGATTATCAATAGTTGTTCCTGCAGCTATTGAAGCTTTTCCCTTTCCTCCGGCATGGGAATGTTCAGGTGAGTTAGAGGGGACCACAACCAACCAACCATAGTCAGGATGAGGAATCATGAAATCAAGAAAAAATTCAGCCGAACCTTTTAAAATAGGATAAATATCCCTGAGGTATTCTTCATCCCCGGTATATAAATAACGTTCCCACAAGTCTTGACAAAGCCATGCCCCTCCAACGGGCCACATCCCGGAATGCGCGTTATCTATGGGACCTGTTATTCTCCAGATATCAGTGTTATGATGTAAAACCCATCCATCTGCATCATACATTATCCTCGCAGTTTCGGTTCCGGTCTTACTAACATCTTTAGCAAGCTGAATAAATGGGTCATGCATTTCAGAAAGATTCGTGTTTTCTGCAGGCCAGTAATTCATTTCCGCATTAATGTTCATGGTATATTTGCTCTCCCAGGGTGGAAATAATTTATCATTCCAAATTCCCTGTAAATTTGCCGGCTGGCCACCCGGTTGAGAACTTGAAATTAGTAGGTACCTGCCAAACTGGAAATATAAACTTACCAATTGAGGATCATCCTGTTGTGAAAATTTTCGAATCCTTTGATCTGTTGGCTGCTTTACAGCTTCTGTAACTCCCAAGTCAAGTGAAACCCTATTCATGAATTTTTTATAAAATATTTCATGATCAGATTTTATAGTGGCAAAATCCTTCTCTAATGCTTTAGTTAGGAAATTTTTGCTTTTTTCAACTTCGTTTTCCGATAACTCTTTATAATTTTTAAAATTAGTTGCAATAGATATATAAATTGTAGCCTCATCTGCACCGCTAATGGAAAGTACTCCGTTCTCTGATGTTATTTCCCCACCTTTAGCCCTGGCAGCAACCCTACCCTGGAAATCAACTTCTCCCCGTTGACCTTCATGACTACTACTGGTTCCGGAAAGCACAATTTGTCCTTCCCGCGTTACAGGGTCGGCATTATCAAAGGGGCTATTCAAAAGAACGTTGCAGGTAATGCTTCCGGGTTTATTTGCAGAAAGTTTAATTACAATAACCTGGTCTACAAAAGAAGTGAGAATTTCCCTTTCAAAATTCACCCCATCTACAGTATATTTTACAGAGGCTGAGGCATCAGCAATATTCAAGTCCCTATAGTAATTTGAATATTTATCATGCCCGGGAAAGGATATATAAAGGTTACCGAAGGTTTGATAAGGCATACCATTATTAGTTTGTGACCTTATCTGGGCTGTAGCCAAATTCTGAGCCTCCAAATATTTCCCCTCAAAAATAAGTTTCCTAACCTTTGGTAAGGCCTCCAAAGCTTTACCGTGGGCTATGCTATTAGGAGATCCCGCCCAAATTGTTTCTTCATTCAATTGCAGTCTTTCAACCGCAGGGTTTCCAAAGACCATGGCACCCAATCTGCCGTTTCCCAATGGTAAGGCTTCATTCCAATTTGAGGCTGGTTCGTTATACCATAATTTCATCAAGTCTCCAGGCAAATCGGTTTGGGCTGAAATGCTTTCTCCGAAAAACATGGCAATGAATAAAAGGCATAAAAGATTAAAGTTTATTTTCAACATTTTTAATTTTTATCATTAATTTCATCAAACATAGCGTATAGTTCATCTATATCTTTTAAGGCATTGGCAGGCAATTTTTCACCATTTTCACCAAATACCTTCATTGTCTTTTCCTCTTCAATAACAACAGAAGATTCATCAATATCTCCAGATGAATTTTGTATTTTTCGGAGGTTCAATTTCAAATATTTGGCCATAAAGGGATACATTACCATTCTTTTTGAAGGCCCATAATCATGGACTTCTTCGGGAAAATGTGCATTTTTCAGGAGTTCTTCTTTCCCAAAAAATCCATAAATACGCTTGATAAAAGGTATTTCAACCTCGGGTGAATTTTTGGTCCAGTCACCCCCATCAGAAATAATTAACTGGGGCCGTGGAGCAGCCATTGCCGCAATTTCTACATTAGTGGTACCGTTACCACACAGGTGAATTGGCCTGCCACTTTCACATGGACATCCTCCAGAATGATGAGCGGAAACCATAACAACCGGCACCGAAACTTTTATCCTATCGTCTAGCGCAGCTAAGAACAGGCTATGCGAACCTCCCCCTGAACCGCCTGTTACTCCAACTCTTTCAGGATCAACTCCCGGAATTGTGACCAGGTAATCCAACAAACGCATTCCGTTTAAAACCTGCATAGTCTGTGCAATACTATTACGATGGTACTCATTGGGAAATTGCAACTGTGATTCTCCCCAGGCAAAAAGATCATAGCTAACCACTATCGCGCCCATTCTTGCCAAAGTGGCACATCTTTTTTGCTGACTTTCTCTATAACGGCCTCCTCCAAAATGTCCATTTGGAGATAAAACAATAGCATTTTTTCCATTTAACGGATAGGGTTTATAAACAGAGCCTGTTGCAAACACCCCAGGAATCACTTCTAATGCTATATTTTCTACACTGTAATCACCATAAATCCTTTTAGGGGTTAAAACAGGTTTATTCTTTGGCATTGCTGGTGCTTTATCCAGCAGTAATGCTGTATACATGCAGTTTTTTAAAAGTCCTTTTCTCTCATTCCAGGTTTTTTGGTTATTATAAAGGTTTTTAAGATAATTCAGTCGCTCTACTCCAACCGCCTCTGACACCCTGTGATACCAAAATGGTACAATTCTGTAAAGTGAATCTGATTCCTTTGAAAATGAAAGATCAAAAGGAGCCAAAATGTTGGCGAGGGAAACCTCGAGATTTCCCTGTCTTATTCTCCAGTCTGAATAATCCAGTTTCTTTTCATAAAGAAGGTTTTTATCGTCCTTAATTTCTACATTAAAAATTTCTTCCAAAGTCTTTATTGTTTCAGAAACATTTTGCCTGTAATTGGAGTCTGAACTTTGACAATAAAGGAGATTAAATGATAAGAAAAGGAACAAAAAAAGACATACAGTTGCTGAAGAAAAACTAATTCCTTGTTTATTCGATTTTTCTATTTTCCACTTCTTGTAAGTCATAATCTACTTTTTATTTCATATTTCCCGGATCCTAAAATAAAAGAAGCCTTCTTTTCCAAAACGGAATCCAAGACAAGATCTGAATCATCAAAATCCTCCCCATTTATTTGAATGCCAGAGGCTTCCCCTGGTAATTTTATTGTTGCTGTAGTATTTGCAGGGATCTCCAAGATCCAATAGAATGTATCGCCCTCTCTCCTCCAATTAGAAACAATTTTACCATAGATAGATTCATAATTAGCGCTAACAAATTCCATATTTCCAACCACCTCCGGCTGAAGGAAAAAATGTTTAAATCCCGGGTTTTCAATATCAGGAACAATTCCCCCAAGACTTCGATAAAACCATTCCTCTATTTGTCCCATCATAAAATGGTTCCAGGAATTTCCTTTTCTGGGATCCCATTGTTCGGTTAAAGTTGTCAATCCGAATTCTATCTGAAAACCGTAACCTGGAGCATCATAGTGATTGTGCATTTTATACATTACCTCATTCTGGTCATTGCGAGCCAAAGCCTGGAACAAATATCTATTACCAACATCCCCTGTTGTAAGCCTGAAGCCTCTTGCTTTAATATCCTCAAGAAGGTTCTTCATTACCTCGTTCTTATATTCTTGCTCTACGATTCCCATAAAAATAGGTACAGCATTGCTAAACTGACTTGAAGTTCCGTATTGTGCGGTTTCTTTATCGAAAAACTCCTCATTGAAAGAATTTCGAATTTCCTTAGCTAAAGTTTCATACTTGATTTTATCTTCTTCTTTTCCCAGAATATCTGCAGCCTTCGCCACCAAATCGGCACCCATAAAATAGTGGCTCGTGGCCGAAAGGGCTATTGGACTATTTTTAGAATATCCTGCAGCATGATCCCCGTAATCATACCAGTCTCCCAATCCATGGGACACAATATTATTTTCGGCAGTAGTCGACAAGTAATCTACATACCGTTTCATCATCTCATAATTCTCCTCTATAATAGAAGAGTCTCCATAGTACTCATAATACATCCATGGCAGAACAATTCCTGCAACACCCCATTCGGGAGAATCGGTAAAGTCACCACCAAATTCAATATATTCAGGAGCTATATTGGGAATAAGACCATTTTCTCTTTGTGCGTCCCTCATATCCTGCATCACTTTGGGAATAAAAGATTGCAAATTATAATTATAAAATAATCCCGGACCGTTAAGGTGAGTTTCTTCCAACCATCCCAGTTTTTCCCGGTGAGGGCAATCTGTAAATATGCTCTGGAAATTACTTTTTATAGAATTATTTATGAGTTGATGAGCGCGATTAAAAATTTCATTTGAGCATTCAAAACTACCATTTGTACCAGCTGAATTAAACACAAAGTTTGATTTCACATCCAATAAAGTAGGCAAATCATTTTCCAGATCATTGTTTTTATAATTCACTCCACTTACCTGGACGTACTGAAAACCATAATAACTGAATTTCGGCTGCCATTCTTCTTCACCTTCGCCCTTAAGGGTGTATTCATAATAATAAGGCCCTCCAGACCTTCCCTGGCCTACAGTCCCGTCATCTTTTAAATATTCTCCAACCCACACCCGAATTATGTCTCCTTTTTCTCCTTTGACTTTAATAGTAGGGAACCCTGAGAGATTCTGCCCCATATTTAAAACATAAACTCCAGGTTCTGGCTCATTGACTACCGCCACCCCATATTCTCTTTCTATTTTTACCGGAGGTGCCTGTTGAGGCTTTAAAACTCCTTTGGGAGCATCCTGCATTACAATCATTTTCCAGGTTTCGTCATTAAATTCCGGCTCATCCCAACCTTCCTGCTCCAGGTTAGCATCATAATTTTCTCCTCCGAAAATACTGTTGTAAGTAATTGGACTTTTCGAATATTTCCAGGAATCATCAGATCGCACAGTCTGTTCGGTTCCATCCTGATAATGAATTTTCATATTAACGAAAAGGGTAGGTGGACCAAAACTGACAAAGAACTTTGAATAGCGATCTGCTAAAACATTATACATCCCATTGCCCAGGATAACCCCAATGACATTTTCTCCGCCGTTAAATAGGCTTTCTGTAACATCGTAACTATTATAATAGACGGTTTTATCATAATCTGTCCATAAAGGTGCAAATTCACTATCCCCAACTTTTTTTCCGTTAAGTGTCAATTCATAGTGACCCAATCCACTTATATAAACTTCGGCATTTTTAATGGCCTTTTTAGTATAAAATGAATTTCGGAGCATTATACTTCGGGTAGCCAGAGAATCTGCAGCATCAATTAATTCCTGACGCTTCTCCTTTTTAAGGGTTGGTGTGTGATAATCTCTTCCTTTGGGAAGATTGCTATTTTCTCTTCTTATTGCACCAATCCAGGAAGCATCAAGGTGAATTTCTTTTGGAGCCATTTTCCATTCTGAGATTGCACTCCATGCAGATGAATTACCAGCTTTATCCCAAACTCTCACCTTCCAATAATATGTTCTTCCGTACTCTAGTTTTTCCCCTGCAAATTCAACATATTGGCTTTCTTCAGAATTTACTTTTTCACTGTCCCATATATCTGCTTGCTCAATTTTTACTTTTTCTTTATCCGAAAAAACCTTCACCTGATAGGCAGCTTGTTTCAGATTTAATTTTTCTGATGATAATTGCCATCCCAACCTTGGAGATGTTTTAGTAATTAATCTTGGATTCCTTGACAACTCACAGGTTAGATTACCTATTTCAAGTTGGTCGTCAACTGAGTCACAACCTAGGATAAGGAATAGAATCGCCAGGGAAACAAATAGAAAATATTTAGAGAACACCATTGGAATTTATTAAAAAGTACCTGTTTTGAGTGATTCAATATAAAAGGCCGCCTCCGGAATTTTTCTCCCTGTATCAATTAAGTCGTCATAGTTATCAGCCGGAGTATCAGGTGTAGGAAAATGCCTTTCCTCTCCAGTCCTAAACATTATCCTTTCGAAAGAGTGCACCGGAGCATAGAATATCCTGAAGGTTTCACTTTCTCCATTTACTTTTAAATTATATGATCTCGAAGAGGTTTCCAACTGAATATCAATCCGGTATTCTTTATTTGCTTCATAATTGGTGATATTTTTAAATCTTGCTCCTGCTTTTGTCTTCAAGATACCGTCATCATCAAATATAAGTCTTACGGCAGGTAGACCTTTTTCGTTTTGAAACTCTATTTGTAATTTTCCATGATCGTTCTGGCCAGGTATCACAGTAAAGGAAGCCTCCAAATTTTCTGAAGATGGTATTATTCTCTCTGCCCTAGAATAATCAAAAGGGTCACTATCCTTCAAAACCAAATATTTCTTGCCATTTTTACTCTCAATTCTTGTTGGAGCCTGTACCAAATCATAAATATTCCAGTTCTTTAACTCTTCTCCATCCGGCAGTTTATCAAAAACATCTTCTGCATGAGATTCAGCCTTATCGGTAATTGGAACTGGGATGGATGCAACCCATATATCCTCTTTATTCATACTATATGTTACCCACAAATCTCCATCGGGTGGTGTTCCATTATTTTCCAAAATTCCACGCACATATTGAGGCCCATACGATTTATAATTACCACCATAGCGCATAGGGCTTATTTCTCCATGAACTAATAAAAGATCATCGTAATTCAATCCATTTTTACTGGTTGAAACAGCCA
>Ga0307486_1000759_pt1 | contig 27393 bp, 26 predicted proteins | sample CBIW02metaG_FD_203663 | JGI IMG/M metagenome (GOLD analysis project Ga0307486, IMG submission 203663) | Sea-ice brine microbial communities from Beaufort Sea near Barrow, Alaska, United States - CBIW 0.2 | ecosystem: Environmental > Aquatic > Marine > Coastal | place: USA: Alaska | collected...
CCGATGCGCCCGATGCGGCGGATTCGTCGCGTGTTTCCGCCACGGGGGTTGGCTCGCTCGAGCCGCTGGAGGGGTTGTTCTCAGGGGTTGGGTCGCTCATGCGTCATGCCTTTCACTACGGGTACCTGCGAGACCTTCAGAGGCAGGAGATTCTCAATCTACTGTGGCTGACTGCGTGCAAAAGTACACGTTGCTGCGATTTTTACGCCTCGCGCACCAGCGGCTGCGTCATGCAATGCGCCCCACCGCGCCCACGGCCAAGCTCGGCGCCCACGATCTCGAGCACCTCCACTCCCGCCGCGCGCAAGCGATCGTTGGTGGAGGTGTTGCGGTCGTATGCGACCACCACACCGGGCTCAAGCGCGAGCACGTTGTTGCCGCTGTCCCACTGCTGGCGCTCGGACGCGTAGCGGTCGCCGCCAGTCTCGATCACGTTGAGCGAGTCGAGCCCCAGCGCATGGGCAACCACTTGCGTGAGCGACTCGCTCTCGCGGCGCACGTCCAGCACCACCGGCGCGCTCTCGGGGCGAATCGAGAACGTCTCGATGCCGTCGACGATGCCGGGGAACACGGTTGCCACGTCGCGGTCCGCGAGCGTAAACACGGTGTCAAGGTGCATCGCGGCGCGCAGGCGAGGCATCTTCGCGACGATGACACGGTCCGCCGCATCTGCCACGAAGAGCTCGGCGGCCAGCTGAGTGATGGCCTGGCGCGACGAGCGTTCAGACATCCCCACCAACACTGTGCGGTTGCCGATGGGCATCACGTCGCCGCCCTCGAGGGATGCCATGCCCGTGTCCGCCTCGGGGTCTCCCCACCAGACCTTCACCCCGGCCACCTCCCCGGAATCCCGCCCGGCCACAGCATCGGCGCCACGGGAATCTGCAAAGTCACTGCCGGCGAAGTCGGGATGGAAGGAGTAAATGGCCTTCATGATGAGCGTCTCGGCGTGGCGAGCGGGCCAAAACAGCGGGTTGAGCGTGACGCCGCCGTAGACCCACGAGGTGGTGTCGCGGGTGAATAGCGTGTTGGGCAGCGGCGGCAGCAGGTAATCGCGCATGCCAGATTCTTCGCGTACCAACTGAATGGTTGGTGGCGCGAAGTCGCGCGGCAGGTCCTGAGTCGACAGCCCGCCGAGCAGATAGCGAGCGAGTTCGGCTGAGTCCAATTCGCCAAGATAGGCGCGCACGTCCGCCACCAGGCCCAGCCCCAATTCATTGGGGGTGACCTTGCGATCCAACAGCCATTCGCGGGCGCCGGGCAGTGCCATGGTCTCAGCGAGCAGGGTGTGCAGCTCCAGCACCTCGACGCCGCGGTCGCGCATGAGGTCGACGAACTGCGCGTGATCGCGCCGGGCATTCTCCACCCACATCACATCGTCAAACAAGAGGTCGTGACAGTTGGATGGCGTCAGGCGGTTATGCGCGAGCCCGGGGGAGCACACCAGCACCTTGTGCAGTTTGCCCACCTCAGAGTGGACACCAAAGCGCTCGCGCAGCCCCTGGTCCGCCGGAGCATCGAGTGAGTAGGCCATGGGGCGTCCGTTCGTGAAGGTGTGCGGGTTACGTCACCTTGGACTCTAGTCAACGAACGACCCGATTGGGCCCCCACGCACGGGGCTATTCGGAGGGGAGCAATATTTCCACACCCGCGTCGGCTAATGCGGAGCTGAGATCGGCGTCGGGAGCCTTGTCGGTGATGACGTAGTCAGCTGCGCTCAGCGGCGCGAACTGGGCAAAGAGCCTGCGGTCGAACTTAGTGGAGTCGATCAGCACTCCCACGCGGTTCGCACGCGTCATCATGGACCTCATCATCGCGGCCTCGGCAAGGTTGCTCGTCGAGTAACCGGCGTCGCTCGTGATGCCGCCCACAGCAATGAGGGCGAGTTCACACCGCACGTCAATGTCCTCGCCCGCCGCACCCGTGAACACCACGGGCCCAATCGTCGCGAGGTCGTTGGCGCGGACCGTACCGCCGAACACATAGAGGTTGCGGTACGCCTCGGCGTCGATTTCGGCGGGCAGCATGACGTTGTTCGTCGCGATCGTGAGTCCACGGTGATGCTTCAAGTGACGTGCGACCGCCAGCGCGGTCGTGCCCGCGTTAATCATGATGGTCGAGCCGTCCTCGACCAGGCCGGCCGCGATGGCGCCGATAGTTTCCTTGGCCGCAGCTTGTACGCGTCGACGGACGCCGATGCCACTATCGGGTCTTGCGGGAGCGCTGGGGCTCACCGCCCCCCCATGGGTACGAATGACGAGGCCCTCAGCGTCGAGGGCGTCTAGGTCGCGACGGATCGTATCTACAGAGACGCCAAACCGGTCGGCGAGATCAGCAACTGTGACTTGCCGCTTTTCAGTCACCACGGCGATGAGGTCTGCCTTTCGGCCCGCGGGCAGCGACTTGGAGCCGTCGTCGGACCCCGTCGCGAAGTCTTGATTCGTATTCACATAACGTTTGTAGCACGAAACAGCGTGAATCAGCATCTTGTCGCGTCTAAACCTGCATAAAATGGACGTAAGCCGCAACACGCGCAGTCAAAGCCGCATGGCACGGTTGACATCCGGCAAGAGACAGCATTAAAGTGTGTAAAGCCGCATAAAACCGCAATGATGCGATGACGCGAACAGGCGTCCAGCGCGGCCTTCGGATGGGAGAGACATGAGCAAGGTAGCTCGTTTCAACAGAATCACCGGCGCAACCGCCGGAATCGCAGCGCTCGCGCTCGTCGCCGGTTGCAGTTCGACCGAATCGGACGGTGATGCGAGTGATGGCGCCGGTGGTGAGGCCGTCACTCTGGAGTTCGCTCAGTGGTGGGAGCCCGAGCTTCCCGAGGGAATGCTGCGCGGTTTGATGGATGAGTTCGAAGCGGCAAACCCCGACATCACGGTTGACCTGCTCTCCGGGCCCTATGCCTCGACAAAGGAACAGGTAGTTGCGGGCGCCGCATCCGGAACGATGTCGGACGTGGTGGGTCTCGATGGCGCGTGGGTCAGCGACTTCGTTGACCAGGGATCGATCGCCGACTTGAGCTCGCTGATGACTGAGGCGGGTTATGACGAGTCTCAGCTCGCCAGCCAGGTTCAGCTTGGCGGCTCAACCTACATGATCCCGGTAGTCAACTTCGCGTACATGTTGTTCACCAACGACGATCTGCTATCGCAGGCCGGAATTACCGAGGCTCCTTCCAACCGCACGGAATTTGCAGATGCAGCGGCAGCAGTGACCGCGATCGACGACAACACCAGCGGTTGGGTCCTGCCGTTGTCACTCGAGACGCCGAACGGGATTCAGAACGACGTCATGTCGTGGGCGTGGGCGTCGGGTGGATCAATGCTGACTGCCGAGGGTCAGCCTGATGTGACGAATGAGGCTGTCACCAGCGCCTTGAACTTTGTCGCTGACCTTGATGCCGCAGGCGTGATTGCACCCGGAGCCGCAACGCTCAAGGAACAGGACAAGGTCGAGGAGTTCGTGAACGGCCGGGTCGGAATGATGATCTCTTCACTGGCGCACATCAACACTATTCGCGAGTCCAACCCTGACCTCAACTTCTCTCTCCACGCCGTGCCCGCAGAAGACAACTTCACGGGTGAGCGCGGCACCCCGTACGCCTCTTGGGGCATCGGCATCGCCGACAACAGTGATCACCCGGCAGAGGCATGGAAGTTGGTCGACTTCCTGATGAGCAAGGACGCCAACGGTGAACTTTCTAACGCCGCAAACGCCTTCCCCGGTAACACTGAGGCGGTTCCCGAGTTCGTGGAGTCCGATCCGATATTCCAGTCCGCGTTCGATGTCTGGACCGAGGGCTATCCTGCCAATGAGTTCGTCGGGCTGCCCGTTGCCGAGCAGCTTATGCGTGATATGGACGAGCAACTGCAGGCAGTTCTCAACGGAGATCAGACTGTTGAGGAAGCCCTAGCCAAGACCCAGGTCGCCTGGGAAGCGCAGTTCTAGGCAAACGTCCCTGTTGACATTGCCGGCCGCGTCCCTTCGCAGAGCGCGGCCGGCGGATCTACCTGGAGCCTCATATGACCTCATCTACGCGCTCAAAAGGCTCGCGAGCCGCTGCCGGGTCGGCGCAGCAGGACAACAGCTCGTTGCCACCGTCCGATGTGCCCACCAGAGCCAACGGTGGATCGGGAAAACGTAGGAAGCGGACCTACGGCGGCACACTCGCGCCGTATGGCTTCCTGACGCCGACGTTCATCCTGTTGTTGGTATTGATGGTGACGCCGATCATCCTGGTGATCGGGTATTCGTTTGTCGATCGAGTCATTATCAACCCGAATTCCGAGTTGGTGGGGTTCGCAAATTACGCACAGGTGTTGGGTGACCAGACATTCTGGAAAGCACTCAAGAACACAGTTCTATTTTCTAGCGTGAGCGTAGCGGCGCACTTCGTGCTCGGGCTGGTATTTGCTCTGATGCTGAACTCACCGCTTATCGCCAATCGCACCAAATCCATCTACCGCGCGGTTTACATCTTGCCGTGGCTGTTCACCGTGGCGATCGTGGCCGTGTTGTGGCGCATGCTCCTGAGCCCCAATGGCATCGTCAACTACTTCATCGACGAGCTAGGCCTCTCCAACGACAAGATTGAATGGCTGTCCGACCCAAGTATTGCGTTGCCCGCGCTGATGTTCATCAACATTTGGGCTGGTTATCCGTTCTTCATGGTGACGTTGCTCGCCGGACTGCAGGGGATCTCGAGCGAACTGTACGAGGCTGCCCGCATCGACCGCGCGAGTCCGCTCAAACAACTTCTTCACATTACGCTTCCTCAACTCAAGCCCATCATCGTCGCGATGGCGCTGCTTGACTTCATATGGACGTCGCAGCAATTTGCACTCATCTGGATGACGACCGGTGGCGGGCCCATCGACGCCACCGAAGTGCTGACCACCTATACGTACAAACTGGCATTCTCCACGTACGACTTCGCTGTTGCATCCGCCAGCGCAGTCCTGGTGTTCGTGCTGTCCATGGTGCTCGCCTACCTCTACGTCCGACACCAGAAGGCGAGGGACTGATCATGACTGCATTAGTCAAGAGCGAAACGCAGATGTCTCCGGCTAGGGCCGAACAGATTCGCGGCGTGAGGCTTAAGAAGCGTCTGTTGCTTACGGGACTCACGGTGGGCGCGCTATTCCCGGCGCTGCCCGTGATCTGGATGCTTTCGAGCTCGTTCAAGTCCAACGGCGAGATCTTTGAATACCCTCCTCGCCTCATCACTGAGAACTTCTCGTTCGTGGCGTACACCGATATCCTCACAGATCCTGAAAAGCTGCGGTTCTTCTTCAACAGCTACTTCGTCGCGACCTGCGTGACCTTGTTGACGTTGCTGGTAGCGGTGCACGCTGCCTACGCCTTTAGCCGCTACCAATTCAAGGGCAAGGCGGTGATCAACGTCCTGGTGATCAGCGTTCAGGCGGTGCCGCCAGTGACACTCCTGATTCCGTATTTCGGGCTCATGGTGGTGCTTCGCCTCTACAACACGTACCCAGGACTGATCCTCACGTACATGGTGTTCACACTGCCCTACGCGATCATCATGATGACTGGCTACTTCAACACACTGCCTAAGGAACTGGACGAGGCCGTGAAGGTCGACGGTGGCAGTCCCCTGACGGCGTTATGGCGAGTCCTGATCCCCATCTCGATTCCCGGCATGGTGTCCGTGGGTGTCTACACCTTCATGATCGCGTGGAATGAGTATTTGTTTGCTCTCACGCTGACTCGGACTAATGACATGCGCACCGTGCCTATCGGTATCCAGCTTCTCATGGGACAACACGCTTACGACTGGTCCGAAATGATGGCCATGAGCGTGCTCGGTGCGATCCCGGTGCTGATCCTCTTCCTATTCTTCCAACGCTATTTTATCGGTGGTATGACTGCCGGTTCAGTGAAGGCTTGATCGCGGCAATTCCGCCTCGATTTATCCGAAGTTTCGTCAATGAAAGGAAATACCAATGCTTGTCTCGGGTGATGACCTCCTTAAGGTTGCCAACAAGAACTCATTTGCCATTCCCGCCTTCAACATCAGTGATTGGGCGATGTGCCAGGGGATCTTCGAGATCTCCGAAGCAGAGCGGTCGCCGCTCATCGTGGCGATTCACCCCGATGAACTCAGCCACATCGGCGTCGAGCTGCTACCGGCGATCATCGAACGAGCGCATCGTTCCAGTATCCCTGCCGCGATCCACCTCGACCACGGTGCAAGCGTCGAACAGGTGCTCATCGCTATTCAGGCAGGCTTCACGTCGTGCATGCTCGATGGTTCGATGCTGTCATTCGAGGAAAACGTCGCTATCACCAAGCGTGCCGTAGACGTCGCCCACGCAGTTGGGTTGTCAGTCGAGGGAGAACTCGGCACCATAGGCAAGATGGACGAAGAAGCCGAGGACGGCACCGAGGAGATCATCTACACCGTCCCCGAGGACGCGGTCAGGTTCGTAGAGCAGACTGGCGTTGACTCGCTTGCGATCGCCATCGGCACCTCGCACGGAATCTACCCCGCCTGGCTCAAGCCTGAGCTCAAGCTCGAGTTGCTCAAGGAGATCAAGGTAGCGGTCAACGTTCCGCTTGTTCTGCACGGGGGTTCGAACAACCCTGACAAGGAAATAGGTCAGGCCGCCGCGACCGGCATCAACAAAATCAACATCTCGTCTGACATCAAGGCCAGCTACCACCAGGAGATGCGCAAGGTCCTTGAGGACGCTGGTTTACGTGAACCCAATACCATTCAGCCGCCCTCGTTGAAGGCCATGAAGGTCACTGCGGCACACAAGATCAACCTTTTCGGCTCCAACGGAAAGGCCGACCTCTACTAGAGGTCCGGTTCTGATTAAGGAAGCACATGCAGTCACCTAGTAAGCCGGGTCCGGGCGCGGTAGTGCTCGGGCTCGGCGGTTGCCTCGACTACGAGATCGAATGGGACGCCACGGTGTTGCAGGCGCTCGCGAACTATCACGGGCTAGGGTCTGTGGACCTTGAACGTGGCGACGTCATTCGCACCGAACGTGCACTGGTGTGTTCGATCCTCGCCTTCGTGCGGGACGGCGAGGGTGGCGAGCGGGCGGTCGCCGATCACGAGGTCGTGGAGGGCTACGCCGTTCGCCATCGGCGCTCCGTAACGCTCGGGGGCACGTCAGTGCGCGCCGGAATCGTGATGAGTAAAATCGGGGTCCCCAGCACGCTTCATCTGGTGAGTGAGGACGAGCAGGTGCGGTCCCTGTTGCCCACGGACGTCGAGTATTTCTGCTCGGCGTCGGAGGACTCGATCAACCCCCACTTAATTGTGCAGTTCCCGCGTGGAGCACGCGTCGTCCTCGCTGACATTGAAGTTGTCGCACCTGAGTCGAACCGGCTGATATATGTCTGCGATCCGCCCAACCGGCTCATGGAACTCGCTCCCGAGCTCGGCGACATGCTCGCTGACGCGGACGTGTTCCTCATCTCTGGCTTCAACGCGATGGACGCCCGCAGTCTGCTTGACGCCCGTATGGACACTCTGCGTGAGGACATGCGCCAGCTGAGGGACGATGCCGTGGTCGTCTACGAGGATGCCGGGTTTCACGTCCCGGGCTTCGAACGCGTCGTGATCGACGCGCTGCACGATCGGATCGATGTATACAGCCTCAACGAGGACGAGTTGCAAGCACACCTGGGTCGGCGGGTTTCTCTCCTCGACCCTGTGGACGTAGTGGGTGCGCTCAGGCGAGTGCGGGATCTGCTCGCAGTCCCGACCCTGGTGGTCCACACACGCTATTGGACGCTTGCCTACGGAGCCCGCGCCCATGAGATGCGCGCCGCAATAGACGGTGGGGTGTCCATGGCGAGCGCCAGGTACCTGCACGGCGACGCGATGACACAGGACGACTACTCCGCCGTTGCGAACATTCCACGCCAGCCCGTGGGGGAGGGCTTTGCTACGCGCATCGAGAGCCTGCTTGGGGACCTAGTGAGGTGCGTAGCGGCACGTGGTCTCGAGGCTGACTCGCCCACCACCGTCGGCCTAGGGGACGCGTTCATGGGCGGCATGGTCGCAGTCATCGCGGGACAGGCCACTGACCGCGGGGCCGATGCGGCCGCGCCTGCGGACGCACGCTCGTGACCGGGGCGCCACCTCCGCAGGCATGGATCCTGGGGGCAAACCAGCCACCGGAACGCTTCTACCGTGGTGGCCGGCGCATCGCCGCCTTCCGAAACGAACCCGTGCGCGGCACGCACGTGCCCGAGGACTGGGTGGGGTCGGTGACCTCGCTCTTCGGCGAGGAGAAGGTGGGACTCACGGTTCTTGCCCACGGTGCGGCACCTCAGAGCCGCACTGCAGTTGAAGACGGCATGGTCCTTGAGGCAGGGACCGTATTGGCGGATGCGATCCGTGCCGATCCGGTCGGATGGCTAGGGGTGGAGCATGTCGCAGTGTTTGGCGCGGACCCGTCCTTGCTGGTCAAATTACTCGACGCCGGACAGCGCCTGCCGGTTCACGCTCATCCTTCGGTGCCGTGGGCTGGCGAGCACCTGGGGCTCACTCACGGGAAGACCGAGGCGTGGGTATTCCTCAAGCCAGCGACCGTCTGGCTGGGCTTCACGCGCACCGTTGCCCAGGCCGAGGTGGCCGCATGGGTTGCCCAGCAGGACGTCGAGGGCATGCTTGCCGCGATGCACCGACTAGAGGCCCGCACAGGTGACGCGATCTTTGTGCCGGCGGGAACTCCTCACGCCATCGGCGAGGGCGCTTTCATTGTAGAAGTCCAGGAGCCCACGGACTTGTCGATCCTCATGGAGTGGCGCGACTTCGACATCGATGGGTCTCGCGATGGGCACTTGGGTCTGGGGTTCGACGTCGCGCTGAGCGCGCTTGAGCGCGGCGCCATGACGGCCGCAGAGGTGGAGGGCTTGCGCAGTTCCACTGCGGCCGATGCCGGCGCGCTACTCCCGGATGCCGCCGAGTTCTTCCGTGTGGAGCGGCATCGTTCGGATGCGGCGCTGGACGCGGGGTTCTCCGTGGTGGTGGTCGTCAACGGGCATGGCGTCTTGACGTTCGAGGCGGGCAAGGCCCTTGCTGTGACGCGTGGGTCCACTGTGCTGGTGCCGTACGCGGCTGGGCGCTGGACGGTGAGCGAGGCCCACGGACTGGAGTTACTTCGATGCAGGCCGCCTGCCTGCTGACGTCGCTCGAGTCAGGGACGGTTTACGTAAGTGTCGCGCGGGCACGCGAAAGGCCCGCGACGCGGGGATCGCGGCAACAACCGGACGATCTGGCCTTGGCCCACGGCCGAGCACACCTGGAGGCCCAGCCGGGCGACCGGATCTGGGGCCCTTCGCTCTACTTCGAGTCGGGCGACTCCGGCGCGCCGCAGGAGGGGCCGCCTGTATTGATGCGTTGACGAAACAACCCCAGCTGTGGTGGACACAACCACAGTTGTGTGCGATAACACTGGTTTGGCACTTCAGTGGTTATCAAGCGCAGAAAAGCACGCCATTCCCCGTGATGAAGTGGTGTACGCGATACTCGACGCGCTCCCTGCCACCACCCCCACCCTCTACGGGGCACAGGCCGCCGCGTCGGGCCGAGCCGTGATGGAAGCCACAGGCGTGGATACTGACGCCCTCGCGGCCTACCTCACCGCGAACTAGCAAGCCGCTGCCGATTGACCTGACCGCACTCCAAGCAGTCACACTCGCTGCCCGCCGTACCCACAGGCACTACGCATTTTCACACACGGAAAAATTGCGCTCCCACCCATCACAACACGATACGGAACAGTGCCACGCCCGCAAGCGTTCTATCATAAGTGACGCACAACACCTGCGAAACCCGTGCGATGCGCTTGCATCAGCGACGCATGCGGTGGAGTATGGCACCAATGGCGATGGAGGTCGGACCATGGGCAAGATGCAACAAGAGAGCCGGAACGTTGCCGCGTTCGAGGCAGGTTCAGATTTTGCGAACAAAGTGACGATGATTGTGGAAACGATCGGAACGTCGCTCGCAGCCTTCACACTTGGCACGAAACCTTCGACGGTTTCACGCTGGGCAAACCGAGCAAACTCTCCGAAAAACCTTGAGACTGAACGTCGGATCGAGAACCTATACCGAGTTTTGAAGTTCTTGATTGACGATGGCACGAAGGCGCCACAACGTTCACGCCACGAAGCGCGGGCCTGGTTGATGGGCATGAATCCTCATCTAGACGATGCCTCGCCTGCGGAACGTGTGCTGGCAGGGGAGTACAAGGAAGTCATGGCCGCAGCGAGGGCGTATTCGGCCGGTGGCTGAAACCGGGCCCTCCTTCCGAACGGTGCCGTTACCGGCCACCGTGTATCGCGTCGCCCGGAAGGGGATGGGAGTTGCATACTCTCGCATCTCGCCTGAGGACGACGCCAATTCGAAGGCAGGCCACCGCTTTGACGTGATCGGTGGCGGCGTCTTGTATGTCGCCTCCGAGCCACGAACTACGTATTTGGAGACGCTTGGATCGTTACGCCCCTCGAAGGGCATCGTCCTCGACAAGGGTTCTGATGACGCGGAGTTCCTGCAACCTGGACAGGTCCCCGCCCAGTGGCGGGAGGACCGGTCGCTGTTCACTTTGTGTCCCGATAGAGACGTTGAACAGGTTTTTGTCGACCTAGCCGATCTTGAGACGCGGACATGGCTTGCCGAACTTCTACGGGAGCAGCTCGCGCCGCTCGGAGTGAAGTATCTCGATGTGCCTGAAGTGACAAATACGGATCGCTCGGTGACCCGATTCTTGGCCAAGACTCTGTACTCGGTCACGGACCACGACGGAAACCCGAGGTTTGGCGGGATCCGATACGCATCGCGGTATGACGCGCGCGTGGATTGCTGGGCAGTTTTCGACCGCTTCCCGGTGACGATCGAGAGCACAACACGAATCGACCTTGCTGACCAGACGTTTGTCACGGCAGCCAAGGAATTGGGGCTCACAGTCTTTTAGGGACACCATTACGGCTCCTCCCACCGCGCGCTACACGACTATGCGGGGCTCAACTCCGTTACCCGGCGTCGGTCCCTGAGCTTATTGAGACGAGTCATCTCCTCGCGCGGCCTTGCAAAAGGGATGTGGCGGCGGTTCGCTTCCGGGTACCCACGCACGGACTGACGGCGGTTCTCGGCGCGACCACGGAGTGCTCAGGGCAGTGGTACGCGGAGTTTCGCTCTCGAGCCCGTCGTCGAGCAACGGCATCAGTGGCATAGGTTCCGATGCGCTGTGGGTCATGGAGTGTGGAGTGTCCAGTCGCGGCTGCGGGGTTGATCCCCGAGGCGCCCACAACAGCCCATCGCGACATCATCCGGGGAGCTTGCGACCATGCCGGCGAAGGGGCCTGACCAGAAACGTCGGTCACACCAGCAGCGCCGTGGCCGCGATGGCTGAGGCGAGGAGCACTGCGAGGTCGAAGCGGCGCTGACTGATTCGGCGCGCGGTGGCGTAGCCGAGTATTCCCCCCAACACGATGAGCGGAGTAAGCAGCGCGCCGCGTCCGAGGTCGCCCCAGTGCATCAGCCCGAGCCCGATGGAGAAAGGCACCTTGACGAGGTTCACGATGAGGAAGAACCACGCGTTGGTGCCAATGAAGCGCCGCTTGTCGATGCCCGACGCCGACAGGTAGAGGGTCATCACCGCCCCCGCGGCGTTAGCCGTCATCGTCGTGAACCCCACTCCGGTCCCTGCCGCCCAGGCCACAGCGCGGTGCTCGTGCGCGGTCGAAGCGGGGGCCTCGCGGCGCCACTTCACCCAGAGCTGGAGGAGGAGGAGCACGAGAAGGACGACTCCGATACTGCGGCGCAGGACATCGTCGGACACGATTCGGAGGAAGACTGACCCGAGCACGAGACCTGGGAGTACGGCCGGGAGCAGCCTCCGGATCAGGGACCAGTCGGCGTCGAGGCGATAGTGCCACACCGCGACCAAGTCGCCCACGATGAGGAGCACGAGGATGGCGGCCGTGGACTCCTTCGCGGGGAGAATCGTTGCGAAGATGGCGACGGAGATAACGGCGAGGCCGCCCAGGGCCGTCTTGGAGAAGCCGATGACGACTGCGGCCAGCCCCATGAGCACGACGGTGCCCAGCGACCCACCGAGCAGCTCGAGCATGGGTGCGTCCATTCTTCAGGTGCGAAAATCCAGGACATGCAGGCTAGTCTCTGGATAGGTCGGTCACCATCCTGCCCGCTCCCCGCGTCCCGGACTCGATGGACGCGCCAGGTCGTGCACGCGGTCGGCTCGCGCACTCAGGATTCGGCAGTTTCCTGGACGGGCGACCCGCGGACGCGGTAGCGGAATGATGCAAAGAACCGAGGAATGGAGGTCGACATGGTTGCCTCCTCAAAACCATCGGCGGCAAAGGTCGCTCGCCCAGTTGTCGCTCGATTGGTGACAGTGGGGGTGGTTGTCGCTCTCATTGTGATTGGCTTCGGCTACGCCCTCGTCGGTTGGCACCGCATGGATACTGCGTGCTCCACAGACGCTGCCGTTCCACCAGGAGCGTCTGCGGGATCCGTCGCGTTCTCATGGTCGTGGATGCCCCCGGGATTCACGTGCACTTGGGATTCGGAGCAGAGAGGGACGACTCCCGTCGTGAAGCGCTCCCTTTGGTGGGGGTGACACGCCATTCTTGGTGGTTCGCAGGAGTTGAACCACACCGGCGTAGGCCTTCGGCATGGTCAGATCCTTCGTCGAGAGCCAGAACAGCACACCGCCCTTGGCAACCAAGCCGGGGGTCAGGTCAAGTTGCCACTAGATCGTTCAGTAGACCCTTGTGTTCCGGCGCCGGTTCGTGACTCGGTGAATGCCCTTGATGCGTCGAAGACGGTGTTGCTGGGTGGCGCGGCGGTGGTGTCGGCAGCCGCTGCGGGCAATCAGGTCTGCAACGAGGGGAGCCCCTGCGTTAGGCTAGCCAGCATCCCCCGCATGCTGACTCCTCTGCCTACTATCGAGGGAAGAGATCTACCGTGGCGAATCGTCTAGCTTCTGAGACCAGCCCCTACCTGTTGCAGCACGCCGAGAATCCGGTCGACTGGTATGCGTGGGGGGCCGAGGCCTTCGAGGCTGCCCGCGCGCAAGACAAGCCCGTCTTTCTGAGCGTCGGCTATTCGGCCTGTCACTGGTGTCACGTGATGGAGCACGAGAGTTTCGAGAACGAGGCGACCGCCGCGCTCATGAACCGCCACTTCATCTCGGTGAAGGTTGACCGCGAAGAACGCCCAGACGTTGACGCCATCTACATGTTGGCCGTGCAGGCGATGACCGAGCATGGGGGATGGCCCATGAGTGTCTTTCTGACGCCCGAGGGTGAGCCGTTCTATGGTGGCACCTACTTTCCTGACCAGCCGCGTCACGGATTGCCGTCTTTCGCGCAGCTGCTTGAGCGCATCGCCGAGCTGTGGCAGACACAGCGGAGCGATCTGGTCGATTCGGGAAATCGGCTGTCGGCTGCACTCGTTCAGAACTTCGGCTCGTCGAGTGCGACTGCGCTCACGGCAGCCGACGCCTCAATTCTCGACGTCGCCATGAAGCGATTGACGCGCACCTTCGATTCCACGAACGGCGGCTGGGGCGGGGCGCCGAAGTTTCCCCAGCCGACCGTCATCGAGTTCGTCTTGCGCAGGCACCTCGCCACCGGTGACGCGTCGCTGCTCGACATGGCGACCTCGAGCCTCGATGCGATGGCGCACGGAGGCATTTATGACCAACTCGGCGGTGGGTTCCACCGTTATGCGGTCGATGACATCTGGCTCGTACCTCACTTCGAGAAGATGCTCTACGACAACGCGCAGTTGGCTCGGGTGTACCTGCATGCCTGGCAGGTTACCGGCAAGCCTCTCTATCGACGCATCGTCGAAGAGACGCTCGACTACGTGGCCCGTGAGATGCGCGAGCCGAGCGGCGGCTTCTATTCGGCACAGGATGCTGACTCTGAGGGCGAGGAGGGACGCTTCTTCGTCTGGACTCCGGTCGAGATCGTAGAAGCGACCGGCGATGCTTCCCTCCTGATGGCGGCCTATGGCGTCACCCAACGCGGCAACTTCGAGGGCAAGAACATCCTGCACGTGGCGAAGTCGACTGAAGACCTGGCGCGCGAGTCGGGCATCGAGGTGGACGACATCGAGGCACGGATGCGCCGCGCAAGCGAACTGCTGTTGACCGCTCGCGGCACTCGAGTGCGGCCGAGTACCGACGACAAGGTGCTCACCGGCTGGAATGGTCTGATGCTCACCTCATTCGCGGAGGCGGCTCGGGTGCTGGATCGAGAGGACTACTTGTCTGTCGCCGAGACAAACGCTGAGTTCGTGCTGTCACAGTTGAGAGGGTCGGGCGGCCGCCTTCTGCGCACTTGGAAGGGCGGGGATGCGAAGCTCAACGGCTATCTCGAAGACTATGCGCTCTATGCCGAAGGCCTCCTTGAGCTATACCAGACGACCTTCGACCCGGCATGGTTCGATGCAGTCGTCAAGTTCGCAGATCTGATTGTGACCCACTTCGCCGACCCGGCATCGGGCTTCTTTGATACCAGCGATGACCATGAGCAGCTGCTGTTTCGCCCCAAAGAGACTCAAGACGGGGCTATGCCGTCGGGCGGGTCAGTGGCAGCCATGGTTCTCGCCAAGCTCGGCGCGTTCACGGGCGACACCGGCTACTCTGACGTGGCCGAGGCAGCCCTCGCCTCGATGCGTGCAGAGATGTCGCAGGCTCCACTCGGCTTCGCGAGCTGGCTATCGGCACTCGACTTCGTGTTGTCTGAGCCGAGTGAACTAGCGATCGTGGGCGCGGATTCGTTGCCGATGCTGCGCCTCGTGCGCTCCACTTACCGGCCCAATCTAATCGTCGCCGCGAAGGCGGGAGATGACGACAGCAGCGTGCCCTTGCTCACAGATCGAGACGCCGTCGACGGGGCGACGACTGCCTACCTGTGTCGGCATTTCGCGTGCGAACGCCCGGTCACTTCTGCGGATGACCTGGCCGCCCTCCTTCACGCGAAGCTCTAGTCATCACCAAGAGAAGAGCAGCCACACCATGCAGGAACAGACCCACTCGATCACCTCGGTGTTGACGCGCACCGAGCAGGCCCATGGAGCCGTCTTTCACTAGGTCGGCGGCGACGATGCCGACTGGGCGTCGTTCTACGCTGACTTTCTGGTCAACGACTCATCCCTGCCCGCGATGCTCGCGACGCCCTCGATCAGAGGCCACCTGACGGCGGCACTCATCGAATTCGGCCAGTGCTATGACGCTGAGAAGCCCGGCAGGACGTGGGAAGACTTCTACGCCCCAGAACTCGTCGCCCGCTTCGGCCCTTTCGCGTAGCGGCTACCCGTCATCGTCGTAGTCTTTTGTGGTCTTCCTTTACAAAGGAGATGTGAAGCAGAGCACCTGAACCTCGCTCCGTGCAACGCCTTGAATCGCCCTGGGTTTCGTTCCTAGTGTTTTTCGAGGCCGGCGGTTGCCGTCTCGGGTGATTCGAGGTCAGCGTAGTACGCGGCCTCGACTTCGGCTGGGGTTCTCATGTCGAGTTCCCCGTGGAGGCGTTGGTTGTTCCACCACCAGACCCATTCCAGGGTTGCGAGCTCGGCCTGCTCGACTGTGCGCCAGGGTCCTTGCTGTCGGATCAGTTCGGTCTTGTAGAGTCCGTTGACGGCCTCGGCGAGAGCATTGTCATACGAATCTCCGATGGTCCCGGTCGAGGGATTCGCTCCCAGCTCCACGATCCGATTCGTGTAGACCACAGACATGTAGTTGGTGGGTTCAACCGGTCGTTGCAACACCGGGTCGTTGAAGTAAGAGTAACTGCTCGTTGAACACCTCGGCTGGGGTCCGCCAACCGAGGGTTTTGCGGGGCCGGTTGTTGATCGCTAGAGCGATGGCCTCGAGGTCCTCGGCGGACCACCGAGACAGGTCCGTTCCTTTGGGGAAGTACTGACGCAAAACCCTGTTGGGCTCTTCTATATCTGTCAAGGTGCGGGATTCGCGTAGAGAGTGTTCAGGGTTCGGTAGAGATGTCGGGCGAGGTAGCGTTGGAGACATCGCCGGATTTCCCGGTTGGTCCGTCCTTCGCCTTGACGTCGTTCGACGTAGGCGCGGGTGTCCGGGTCATGGGTCATGCTGACGATGGTTGCCTGATGCGGTGCCTTGTTCAGGCGTCGATCCCCTATGCGGTTGAGTCGGTGCCGCACGGTATTGCCCGACGACGCGGGAATAGGGTTCACCCCGGCGAGGCTGGCGAACGCAGCCTCGTGGCGCACTCGCCCGGGATGAGACCAGGTCGTAAAGATGGTGGCAGCGATGACGGGGCCGATCCGGGTCTCCTCCAGTAGCGGTGCCGCTGTGCTGTCCTGGAGGAGCTCGGTCATGCGGGCCTGGTTGCACTCCACCTCTTGTGTGAGAGCAACAACCCGTGTGGCCAGCCGAATCGCTTCCGCGCGAGCGATCGCCACCGCCCACTCTTCGACGCGTGCCCGCCACCGAAAGATCTCCTTGACCTGGACGCTGCTGAGGGGCCTGCGAGCGTCTATGCCGAGGTCCACTGTCCGGACCACAGCGATCAGGGCATTGATGTTCGCGGTCCGCTCCGTTGTCATTTGGCCTCGTGCGGCGAGGAGGATGCGCAACGCTGCTCGGATGCCTTTCTCCAGGCGAGGGCGACGTAAGGCCGTGACATCAGTGGAACGGGCGGCGCTGGCAATAGCTAGTGCGTCCAGCGGATCAGATTTGGCGACGCCGCGGCGGGAGCGGGCATTCATCTGGGGTGCTTCGACGACCAGGTATCCGATCTCGGCGACAGTGTGCGCGAGCTTCGCGCCGTAGCTGCCGATTCCCTCAATCACCCACAGAGTGGCAAGGTCGCCACCGGTGCGCCGACTCGCCCATCCGATAGCTCGGTCCATGCTCGCGGGCGTTGCCGGGAATTGCTCGGACCCGAGCTGTTCCCCGGTCAAGGCGACCATGATCGCGAGGGTGTGGGTTCGGGCGTGAGTATCCACGCCGATGACGAATGGGTGCGCATGCGAGACGATAGTCATCGCGATCAGTTTCCTTCCGTAAGGGACAGCGGGCCGGTCGCTACAAGACCGGCGTCGGTCTGGGAAGAAATCACTCCAAGGCAACACTGTGACAGGTCACGACCTGTTCGGGTCGGACATTCTTCTGATCAAGCCATTGAGGTGGGCCAGGGCGGGCGTCGCCCGCCCGCCCTGGTACGGACAAGTCCAACCCAAGGCACGCCCGTGGCGGCCAGTGTTCTCGTGAGTCACGAACCAGGATGAACAACCAACACCCACCCTGCCAGCCAGTCCCAGACCAGCCCTACCAAGACTCACAGTATTCTCGTTCAGGCCTCGCTGCCAAGGCGAGTGCGGGTCAGCGAAGAACACTTTGGTGCCGGTGGCGATGCGCAACGCGTCGTGTTCGGCCACCTCCGCGCCCTGGTCCCAGGTCAGTGACCCGCGCAGGTGCGCGGGCAGCGTCGCTAGTGTGGCGACGAGTCCATCACGGACCTCTTCAGCGCTGTGCCCGCCGGGCAGATGCACCAACATCACATACCGGGTGGTGCGCTCCACCAAGGTGGCGATCGCCGACTTGTTCAGGGCCCCGGTGATGAGATCGTCTTCCCAGTGCCCCGGCACTGCGCGGTCCTCGATCTCGGGTGACACACGCATCTCCACATCGGTCGGATGTTCCTTGACCAAAGCGTGGCAGATCTGTTCGGGTTACAAGTGGATGCGCAGCTTGTCCTGCACGAACTGACGCAACCTTGTCTGTTCGCGTAGCTTCGCTTCCTTCGCCCGGGGCCGACGTCCCGCGGCAGCGCGACGCGCCGGCGGCCGTCAAGTCCCGGACCTTCTCCCGTTCAGGCAGCGACAGATAACGGGGGTCAAAGACAGCCTCGACGGCTGCCGCCGTAGTGCTGGCAGGCGCTAATACTGTGGTCATTGCACTGTTGTAGTCGATCACTCGGCCATCAGGATAAATACGCCGGTTCTGGGAGCGGCGTATGCCCTGGTCCCAGTCCCGAGCCGTTCGGATATCCACCCCAACCCGACGTGCCGCCTCCGATTGGTGGACTCCGTCAGCACGCAGGCGTCGGTAGTTCTCACGGCGCTCTCGGGCAAAACGCGTGGTATCAACGCCGGCCTTACGTGCCCTCTGGTAGCCGATCATGCTTGCGATACCGGCTTCTTGAGCGGCCCCGGCCACCCTTCCGGTGCGCTCCAGCGCCTCAAAAAAGACCGCCTTCTCTTCGAGTATGTACTTGCGGTTACGTCGTGTCTTCCCAGTTAACGAAAGCATGGTCGTTGCAACTCCCAGAAATACTGAGTGTTGCAACGACCATCAGAGCCCAAGGCGCGCGACACGGGCCTTGAGAAAGCGGTGGGACTGCGGCTAGCGGATGCCCACCGCGCGCTGTGCGTTGACGTTGCGGAGCTGGCCCGGCAGCGTGAACAGGTCGATGAACCACATGATGCCAAACACTCCGCCGGTGAGCAGGTAGAGGATGCCGCGGCCGATCTTGCCCATATAAAACTGGTGGACGCCAAATACTCCCAAAAGGAACCAGAGCACGTACGCGACGCCGGTGCTTTTGGGCGGGAACGCGGGGTTGAGGTATGGGTTGTGGTGCGGCATGGTGAGTCCTCCTAGACGCTTACGCGTCCACTCGTTCGCAGGTGCAGCGCTTGGATTCCTCGACGCCGGCCAGGGCCTCGTCAATGTGGAGGCCGCAGCCGGTCCAGGTGGTCTTGCCGCACTTTTCGCAGCCGGTGGGGGAGCACATAGGGATTCCTATCGATGGATGTTTCGGGGGTTCGTCTACGACGATTCTAGGCGCGGCTCGGTGCCAATTGCGCGGGAACGTTCTTGGGCCAGCTGGCCGGCGCTCCTATGTCAGCAGACTTCCTCAAGCTTTACGGAACTCAGCGTCGTGATGTACGCGATGTCGATCACGGTTCCGGCTGCGGGCTCCTGGGCACAAACGTGCCAGGCAAAGTCGAGGAGCTGGATGCGGTCGAATCCGCGGGCGTCCTCCTGGTTGATGAAGTACGAGTTCAAGGACTGAAGGGTGTCCTGCGCGTCTCGCAAATTCATGCCGACCAGGTTTGGCATGGCGAATGTCTCGAGCTGGGTTGCCGTCGGTGTTGGCTCTGGCGTCAGGTCGGCGCTCTGCGTGGCTGTATTAGTAGGCGTGGGTGCGGTGACGGCGGGAGAGCTAGGTTCGGGCGCAGTCGCGCTGCTGCACGCGGACAAAAGGAGAGCGCTGGCGCCACACAGCACAAACACGAGCCCAGGCAGGGTGGGCCGAGTGGTTGTCACGGGCAAGTTCCTCAGCTTCTGTCAGCGGGATTCACGTGGGGATGGACGGGTTGCCCATTGCAGTGGTATCTGTGTGTGAATCAGAGTGTAAGACGCGGACGCGCGTTTGGGGTGCGGGAACCTGCAAAAAGCGCACTAGCGTAGGCGACATGGGACTGCTCTCGTCACTCACCGGTGGCTCGCACAAGCGCGTCGAGCCATACGGGCTGCTCAAGGGTGACGCGGCGCACCTGGCGCGCCTTCAGGACAGGGGTGTGGACATCACGGCGCCGCGAGATAGCGAATTTGCCGTCTGCTTCATCGCCCAGCAGCACGCCGATGCCGCGGTAGCTTCCCTGCGCGCGGACCGTGTGCGCCACGAGGTGGTGGAACCGAGTCACGACGTCCCGGAATGGACCATCATGTTGCGCGGCAGGGACCAGCCGTTGGTGCCGGACTTCCTGCGGGTAAGTGTCGACGTTTGCATCGCACTTGCCGATGCTCACAAGGGTGAGTACGAGGGATGGGTGGCTTTGCTCACGGATGACGAGAAAAGCGCAGAATAGCCGATACTTATTCAGTATCTGACGGTGCTTGCGCTGATGGGGCTCGCATCTTCGTGGCTGATTCGCTCGATCGCCAACGTGCGTGGCGCTCAGCGGGAGCGCGCTGCCCAGGATTTTCGGTGCCAATGCGTTGGCGGTTAGCTGGGGCTGGGGTTGTGGTTTAGGCGCTCTCACGGGTCACGATGCGCGCGTCTACCCGTCGAATGCCGGGTTCGACGCTTCCGCTCATCATGGCAAAGAGCAAGCTTGCCGCCTCGCGACCCACTCGCTCGAAGTTCAGATCAACACTGCTCAATTGGGGTCGTGAGCCTGTGGTCAGCACCTCCCAGTTGTCAAAGCCGAGTAACGCTACGCGGGATGGCACGTCCCACCCTGTGCGTTGCAATGCATCGAGCGCGCCTCGAGAGATCTGGTCATTTCCGCACACGATGCCGTCTAGATCCGGGTGGCGCTCAATCAGGCGAGTTGCCACAGTGCGTCCCCAGTGTTCTGACCAGTTGCCAAAGTGAGTGGTGTCGTCGATCAGATTGAGACCACGTTCCGCGAGTGCGGCGGTGACGCCTAGCGCACGTTCCTGAGCGGCCGTATAGCTGGCTTCGCCGGAAATGTGCGCGATGTGAGTGCGGCCTTGGTCAAGCAGGTAGCGCACCGCGTCTGCCCCTGCGGCAATATCGTTAGGGACCACCGATACGTCATTCGGGTCCGTTGAAGGGGCATACGCATAGACAATCGGCACGCGAAGATCGTGAGCGATCGGTGTACGGGGGTTGGTCAGGGCGCCGACGACGATGATGCCGTCAACGTTCCGGCGGAGCAGAGCATCGAGGTGGTACTGCTCACGTATGGCATCGCCGCGAGCGTCGCACAGGAATACGGAGACACGTCCCGTGCCGAATGCATCCTCAGCGCCCATAAGAATGGGGAGGCTAAATCTACCTTCCAGGTCGCCCGTGATCAGCCCTACAGTGCCTGTTTGTCCCAGCGAGAGGCTGCGAGCTTGCTCATTAGGGCTAAAGCGCAACTGTGCTGCGGCGTCGAGGACACGCTGTCGCGTAGAAGCACGCACGTGAGCACGATCGTTCAGGGCCTTGGAAGCGGTAGCGATCGAGACCTCGGCGAGTTGAGCCACTTGCTTGAGGGTCGCGCGATTCTTGGAAGGCTCGGTCGGCGACAGCGACGACATAAGTAAGCCCTCCTAGGTTTCACGCTTTTCACCCGGCTGGACCGGTTGCCCCATTATGCACAGGGTTTCGGAAGTTTCGCAAATGCTCCAGTTGCTCGTGCTTGACGACCCTAGCAAAGGGTGTTACATTGCTGAAACCGCTTTCGGAAAGGTTTCTGAAACTGGATAATAGCGGCTCGAAGTTCGGCCGTTGCATTAGACATCAACGACGATAAGAGGCAGGTAGGTCAATGACCAAGCACAGCTCCCCAGGCCGAAGCACCGTGAAGTTTGCGAGCGCGGCTCTCGCAACAGGCATCCTGGTCCTCGCAGGATGCACGCCGGACAACGGCGAGCCTGATCCCGGCGCCAGCGCAGCAGGCGGCGGTGACGCGCAAACCCTCACCGTGTGGCACTACTTCAGCGACGACAACCAGGTCAAAGTAATGGACGACTACAAGGACCTTTTCGAGTCCAACAACGAAGGGGTCACCGTCGAGAATGTCTTTGTCCCTTACGACCAACTGAACTCGCGCCTCATTACCGGGGCGAGCACCGAGTCCGGGCCAGATGTGGTGGTCTTTAATGGAGCAGACGCGAGCACTCTCGCACTGGGTGACGTTTTAGCGCCCATAGATGACTACTGGGCGAGTTTCGCGGATGCGGACCAGTTTCCTGATTCCGTCGTCCACAGCCTGGAGGGTTCCGCATACGCAGTTCAGGGCTACGTAAACCTGCTGGGTCTTTGGTACAACGCTGACATCCTCGACGAGGTAGGCGTTGAACCCCCCACAACCTTGGATGACCTCAACGCCGCACTGGACAAGGTGGTCGCGGCGGGATACTCGGGTATCACTTTGTCTGGCCTTCCTAACTCGCAGGGCGAATGGCAGGGGTATCCCTGGATGACCGCGTACGGGTTTGACTACGCGGACCCGCAGGCTCAGCCGCTCACTGACGCCTTCGGGATGATTCAGGATTGGACCGATTCAGGCGCGCTGACTGCCGAAGCTGTCACCTGGGACCAGACTGTTCCGTTCCAGACGTTCGCCGCTGGAAACGTGGCTTTCGCGGAGAACGGAAACTGGCAGATGGGTACTGCCGAATCGACGGCTGACTTCAACTACGGCGTGGTGCCGCTGCCTATCGGCGACACTGGAAAGGTCTACCTGGGTGGAGAAGGTGAAGGAATTGGTGCCTTCAGCAAGAATCCCGACTTGGCCTGGAAGTACCTATCCGAGACGTACTTCAGCACCGAAGGCCAGTTAATCGCGGCGGACGTCGTGGGCAGCATTCCCGCCCGTGCCGATGCAGCTCAGGACGATGCCGTCACCAGCAACGCACTTCTCGACGCGTTCGCCACATCAATCGACCGAAACGGAGCGACTTATCCTTCGCCAGCTATCTCGCCGCAGTCTGTCGCTGATCAGCAGCTTGAGGTGGGGCAGTTGTGGAGTTCGGTCATCGGTGGTCAGCTGACTCCTGAGGACGCTGCCCAAAAGGCGGTAGCCGCCCTCGAGGCGCTCAAGTAACTCGATTCGCGCATTCACCCTACGAGTGAAGGAGATAGCGCCACCGTGGCTATAGATCCCACGCCCACTCACCCCTCCCGACACGGCTCAGTCCGTGTCGGGAGGCGGGGAGCGGCGTCCCGCTTCCACCGTCTCGCCCAACGTAAGCAGTTGCTCTTCGTGGCGCCTGCGGCAGTATTTCTCGTCGTCTTCGCCATCTTCCCGCTCTTTCAATTGCTACGCATGAGCGTGAGCGACGTCACCGTGTCGACGCTTAACGACACTTGGCGCTTTACTGGCTTGGAAAACTTTCAGAGCAACTTCGCCAGCCCCGCCTTCGGCGAGACAGTGCTCAATACCGTCATCTTTGTTGGCATAGTCACCGTCCTCGGACTTGTCGGCGGGCTAGCCGCGGCAGTTCTACTATCCAAGTCAGGTCGATGGACGGGCTTCGTTCTCAGTCTGCTGGTATTCATTTGGGCGCTACCGCCTGTGGTGAACGGTTCCGTGTGGAAGTTCCTCCTGGGGAGTTCAGGGCTATTCAACTCGATCGGACTCGAGACAGGGCTGACCACTCAGCCTATCCCCTTCCTTTTTGATGACTCCTACGCGCTATATTCTGTCGCGCTTGTCAACGCTTGGGCAGTCATCCCGTTTAACGCGCTGGTATTCCGAGCAGCAATTATGGGTATCTCACAGGAGGTGTTCGAAGCGGCACGTATGGACGGCGCAACGCGCTGGGAGGAAATTCGACACATCATCATCCCGGTAGTCAGGCCGACCACGCTCGTTCTGCTCGTACTTACCGTGGTCTACGGGTTCAGATCCTTCGACTTCATTTACGTGATGACCTTCGGTGGGCCGGGCGTAGCGACGACGACGCTTCCCTTCCTGGGCTATGTACAGGCATTTGTGAGGTTCGACTTTGGGTTAGGCGCCGCCACCGCCGTGGTTGCTGTGGTAATGGTGATTGTGCTTGCTATCTTTTATGCCCGCAGCGTCCGCCGCGAGGAGGTGCATTCATGAGTAACGCTGACGTCGATACTGCCCGCAAGCCAACGGCACCGCGCGGCTTCGCGGCAATGCGAGCTCGTGTGAAGTCGCCAGTTGCGACCCCGCTGAGAGCCGTGCTCTTTCTCATTTACGGAATTCCTCTACTGTGGATCGTTCTCACGTCGTTAAAGTCACCCAGTGATGTCATCTCTTCGCAGTCTTCGTTCGTTTTCAGACCCACGCTGGATGCATACACCGACGCGTTGGGCAACAGTGGGCTTTATACGGCGCTCCAACAGTCGCTTGTTATCGCGACTGGAACGATGGTGCTCACGCTGCTGCTTGCGATCCCGGCTGGGTACGGTTTGGCGCGCGTAGACTCTCGCCTCACCACGGTTGGCCTCGGGATGCTCATCGTTTTGCAGATGCTGCCGCAGACCTCCAATGTGATTCCGCTCTACCAGATCTTTGCGCAGTGGAACTTGCTTGACACCAATGCGGGAGTGATCATCGCTGATACTGCGTTGCTCGTCCCGTTCGCGATTTTGCTCATGCGGCCGTTCTTTCGCGCTGTCCCCGTCGCGCTCGAGGAAGCCGCGAAGTTAGACGGTGCCGGCACCGTTCGCACCTTCTTCTCCATCATGTTGCCCATCGCGCGCAACGGTATTGCGACCACGGGCACATTGATCTTCCTACTGGCCTGGGGCGAGTTCCTCTACTCCGTGAACTTTTTTCTGACGCCTGGGAATTACCCGCTCAGCGCGTTACTCGCGCAACAGGTCTCTGCGTTTGGGATTGACTGGCCGGGGCTCATGGCCCTCGCAGTGATCACGTCCGTCCCGATCATGTTGCTATTCGTCTTTACCTACCGGCTGCTCCGTGAAGGACTCACCTTGGGGGCAGTCAAGTGACCAGTTCGCCGACCATCGATGCCAAAAGGGGCCTCCCGTTGAATTTGCAGTCTTCTGACATATCCGTTCCCGTCCAGCCATCGCATGGGGCGTTGACGCCGCTAGGCATCGAGCAAGTGCGTATCGACGGAGGCTTCTGGGCCGCGATGCAGGACCTCAACTCGACCGCAATGATCCAGCACTGTGAGGACTGGATGGAGAGGCTGGGGTGGATAGGCAACTTCGACGCAGTTGTGGAGAATCGCATCGTCCAGGATCGCCAGGGCCGCGAGTTTTCGGATTCGGACGTGTACAAGCTGATGGAGGCCATGGCGTGGGAAGTGGGGCGAACGGGGGACGACTCGCTGAACGCGCGATTCGATGCATTGGTTGATCGCATCAGCCCCGTGCAAGAGCCCGACGGCTATCTCAACACCCGCTTCGGGCGGCCCGGTCAGCTACCCCGGTACAGTGACCTCGAATGGGGACATGAACTGTATTGCTACGGCCACATGTTGCAGGCCGCCGTTGCGCGCGGTCGCACCGGACGGCTGGACGACAAGTTCGTACAGATTGCGCGCCGCGCCGCCGACCACGTTTGCCAAATGTTCGGTTCCGACGGTATTCAGTCCGTGTGCGGTCACCCTGAAATTGAAGTCGCGCTGGTCGAGTTCGGCCGCATGACCGGTGACAGGCGCTACATCGATCAGGCCAGGCTATTCGTTGAGCGCCGGGGCCATGGTGTGCTGGCGGACATCGAGTTTGGCCGCGCCTACTATCAAGACGACCAGCCAATCCGTGAGGCGGAGGTGCTGCGTGGCCACTCCGTGCGTGCCACCTATTTGGCGGCTGGGGCGATCGACCTAGGTGTCGAGTTGGGCGATCAGAGTCTCGTCGACGCTGTTCGCACGCAGATGGACAACACGTTGTCCCGCCGTACTTACGTGACGGGGGGCATGGGCGCGCACCACGAAGGCGAGTCCTTCGGCGCCGATTTTGAACTGCCGTCGGACCGCGCCTATGCAGAAACCTGCGCGGGCATCGGCTCTATGATGGCAAACTACCGCCTGTTGCTCGCCACCGGCGACATGAAGTACGCGGACGTAGTCGAACGCACCTTGTACAACGTGCTCGCTACCTCGCCTGGTGAGGACGGCCGAAGCTTTTTCTATGCCAACACGCTTCATCAACGTGACCCAGGCACGGTGCCGTCGGCCAAAGAGGTATCCGCGCGTGCATCGTCGAGCATGAGGGCGCCGTGGTTTGCGGTGTCGTGCTGTCCGACGAATGTCTCACGAACGGTGGCCTCGCTTGGCGCCTACATGGCGACGTCCACTGTTGCGGGGGTGCAGGTGTTGCAGTACGCAACCGGAAGAATTGCCGCGCAGCTCGCCGATGGTGGCGTCGCCGTGAACGTCGTGACCGACTATCCTCACGACGGCGCCGTGCGCGTCACGATCGAGGAAACCATCGAAGGCGCCTGGACGTTGGGTCTACGCGTCCCGGCTTGGGCTGGAGACTCCGCCGTCCTGCGCGTGCGCGGTGACGACCGGCCGGCTCCCGTGGGTCTTGTGGAGATCGACGGTCCGTTCCAGGTCGGAGACGTTGTCGAACTCGAGTTGCCCATGGGGGTGCGCGTGGTGATGCCGGATGTGCGCATTGACGCACTGCGCGGGCAAGTGGCGTTCGAGCGCGGGCCACTGGTCATGTGTGTGGAGTCCGTCGACGCGCCACATGTCACCAAGGTGGACGAGTTGCGGGTGGCTGGTGAACCGTCACTGGGTGAGGATGGCGTCGTCACGGTCCCAATGCGCAACGTAGCTCTTACCGCCAGGGCATGGCCGTTCGCGGTTGACAGCGGCGCAGCGTTGTCCAGCGACGTTTACGATGTACCAATTCGGCCCTACCACCAGTGGGGTAACCGAGGGTCGTCGACTATGCGGGTGTGGATTCCGACTGAGGCCGATGTGAGTCGGAGATAGCCGGTGCTCAGGAAAAATCGCGCCCAACTTCACATGAGTGCCCCAGCGATCAGCATCACGATTGGCGTGAGGATCACCAGGATTCCCAGGATGGTCCCGCTCACGCTGTAGCGGGTGCGGAGCATTTGCGTCTTAGTGCGCGCCCCACCCTCCAGGGTGCCGTCAAACGTGAGGCCTGCAAGCGCTTGGGTTGCGTCCTCGGTCGCGGCGGTGGTTGACAGGGCTGCGTTGGCTAAGAGGCGGCGCCCCACGATGTTGGCAAGGCGGAACACACGCTGGTGTTCCTTGGGCTTCGCCAGATCGAAGAGCCGTACCGAGTGGAACACGATGCGGTCCTCGATTACCTCGAAGTTGAACCCGTGGTCGTTTTGATCGATGGTCCGCAGCACCTCTGGGGAGAAAATCGTGAGAGCAGCGGCATCCCCACCCTTCGCCGCGTACAGCTTGAATCGCTTATTAAACTCGTCGCCTAGTGCCACGCGCTGACTTTCGCGAAACTCGTAGTTGCGGGTCTTGCTGCCCTTGACCTCCAGCATTATCTGCGGGAGCACGTTGGGGGTGCGGAGCTCGATGAATGCCCACGGCTGTGATCCGGCGATCTGGTGGGTGCGCGTGTGGCGCGTCACCGTCCCGTATTCGAAGCCTGGCTCCGTGGGCACCACCAGGTAGTCATCTCGCGTCACCTTGTACCCGCCCGCGGCGATGGTGCCGGGCATCGTGGAGGGATCGGTAATTACGTTGAACTCCAGCCCATTCGCATCGGCAAACTGGTGCAGCAAATACCAGCGCTTCCACTGGCCAAAACCCTTAAGGTAATTCGTCAGCCCACGTAGCGCCGCGAACGTGAGCGCCGCAACCAGTGCCAGTGCCGGGATGATGACTATCACCCCCGCCACGCTGAACGCTTCCCAGTTGAACGCGCCGGTGACGACTCCCGCCACCACTGCGACCCAGAACCCCAACAGCGGCA
>Ga0307486_1000763_pt1 | contig 27311 bp, 33 predicted proteins | sample CBIW02metaG_FD_203663 | JGI IMG/M metagenome (GOLD analysis project Ga0307486, IMG submission 203663) | Sea-ice brine microbial communities from Beaufort Sea near Barrow, Alaska, United States - CBIW 0.2 | ecosystem: Environmental > Aquatic > Marine > Coastal | place: USA: Alaska | collected...
GAGCTACTAAACCACCTATACACGAACTGACCAATTACCGGGTGTCAGTCAACACAAACTAACAAAAAAAAGCCCCTCTACCTGAGGGGTAAAAAAGGGCTTTTTTCTGCTAGTTTGCTAAATGTTAGGTGTAGTTTTAATTGACGAATTCATCTGCCAACCAATTTTCAGTTGCCTTGTGATCTAATTCTTCAAATGTGGATATAAGGTTGTTTACGAAAAGTAATAAATCGGTTACAAATTCAAAATATTCATTTTCGCGAGCAGTCTTTTGAATCCTAATTTTCTTACCCGAAAGTTTCAAATCATAAGAATCCATTTTCCCACTTTTTGAGTGAGCAATTTTATTTCTTAATTCCCATATTGAATCTAGACTTTCAAGAATTTCTTTTGATAAGAATGACTTATCAATATTCAAGAAGCTGCAGAGACGTTTGTACTTTTCCGTAAATAATTTCCCTTGAGATTTTTCCATTGAAATAGTTTGGAATAATTCTTTCTTGATTTGATTTACAGAAATATCTTCTTCTAGTTTTAATGCTGAAAATTCAATTTTACTAAAGGCTTTTTTTCTTAAGCCAGTATTTCTTTTAAGGCATAATTCAATAAGCTCTTTTAAGTAATTTTCAGTGTTAGCAGTGTAGCTAATTACATATGATGATAAAGAACTAATTTTAAATTCCTCTTGCATAAATAGAGGAGATTCTAATAAACTTTCTTTTATCAGATTTTTCTTCTTTAAATCGATATTTCCGTTTATTTTTTTTCTTAAAGAGTTTTCCCAATTTCTACATTGTTCATCATTTAGCTGGGTTGATAAAACTAGCTGAAAGTTTAAAATATTGATTGTATTTCTATAGTACGCAAATGAATATGAATGTGGAATACTGTATTTAATTTTCATTCTTATAAAATTATACCTAACGTGTTTATTTCTTTTCTGGGTTTAGTTTGTTTTTGGCAAATTCCTTTGCTCTTTTTAATTTTAAAGATTTAGATAAAAATTCCTCTGCTTTTTCTTGAATCTTCGCTTTGTCAAAATTGTCATCGTAAATTTTGTTAATAAACCGTACATCTTTTTTAATTCTTATAATCGGAAACACTAATAATATTCCAAGAACAAGAGCAACTATCCAATGTGACCCAAATTTTAGGGTTGAAAATAAACCAAAAGCAATAATCAATATAATCAGCAAAATTGTTGAGTTAAGAATAATATTTATAATCAACTTACCATTCAGAATTGTTTGGCGGACTTCTGAGTGAGAAGCATAAGCTGAGATATAGCCTTTAGAATATGATTCTATAATTTTTTCAAAGTATTTTCTAGTTCTAAAGACTTTATAATTTTCTGCTAACCAAAAATAAATCTTTCGCACTAAAGCCAATAATATTACTCCTAATATACTTCCAAATCCACCCAACAATATAAGTCCCCATACATTATTTTTTAAAAAATTTGAGAAATCATTATAGTATTCCATCATTTCATTTAAGTTTTTTAATGATTGCCAAAGTTTATTTTAATTGTTCAAGAGACTCGTATTGAACGTTTTTATAGTAGGTCTTATATCTAATTCCAAACAAATGTTCACCAGGTAAATTCTTTATTAAATTGTATGTGGTTATTAGGTTGGTTTTAATGCTTGGGTCAGTTTGTTTTTCTGGCGTAAACTCCCATTTCATCCCTATTGTCGAAATACTGTTTATGAAAAGTAGTGCTTGCTCATAAGTTGAAAGCTGAGCGCGATACATTTTACCGTATGCGTATTTTTCTTTTTTAGATAAATCCTTGTGATTATTTAGATACTTATAGCTTTGAAATAAATGTCTGAAGAAATGTCCTAATCGGAACTGATGACCTCCATAGTATTTCTCATATTCAAGATTCATTTTAAAATCTTTACCCAAATCTGATAACTGTTCTGTTTTTGCTGGATGATTTCTATTAGCATACAATTCATCCACCAGCTTATGTAAATCCTTGAGATTCAAATCTCTTGCCTTTTTCCAAATTGTATAGCGTTCTTTATTGGATTTTTTTGGTTTCATTTTCATCCAATACAATAATTTATAGTAATAGACAGAATTATACTTTTTCCGGATATTCCTCCTAATTATTGATTCTCCTTCAACACCTATACCATAAAAGACAATGGAATAAGCAATGTCGATTCTCGCTAACTCAATTAGATTGATTTTGGGGTTTATGTTTTTAGTAATTCTTTTTAATGTCTCAGTATATTTAGGCGTGAGGTAATCTTCTATTTTGTTAGAGTTTGAGAACTTATGCACTTCTCTATAACATTCAATAAATTCATTAAATATTTCTCGAATTACTTGTCTATTTTCATAGACCAAATAATTACCTCCCTTATACTTTCGATATCTAAGTTCATTGATGTTTTCTCTATAGATTTTCATCATTTCAAAGAAGGATGATTCAAATGCATTTCTTTTATTTTCTATTGTTTGAGCATTAAAAGTTAAATAGATTAGCAACGTACCTGCTAAGGCGAAAAATGTCCCAATAACTCCACCAACAAAATCACCAAATTGTCCTGTTGTAGTGTAATCGGTCTTGTTATTTGTAAATACTTCAAATCCATCGATTGAACTCTTACTTAGGAAAAACAATAAGGTTAGAATTCCTATAACTAGGAAAACCCAAGCTAATCTTGAAATTGTTTTAGTCATTGTGTTTTAATTGTTGCCAACTGTCTCGCATATGATTTGTAGTGTTTTTCAAAGCACTTTTCTGTCCGACCGAGATGAACTTGGCAGAGAGTCGAAACCCTTGAATTTAGAGTTTCAACCGTCATAAGCTATATGCTGTGTTGGTAGCATTTGCTTTATTTTCTGTGTTCAAGACTCCCCTCTTTTGGAATTTGCAAATAGAATGAACTTGGTTTTTCGTAATCTGAAAATAGTATTAGTTCACCGTTTTCATCACGAATATCATAATCACCTTTTTTTGTTTCGTCCTTCCGATGTTGTCCAAAATGCCTCTCGTCCATTTCTAATATTTCTTCTATATAAAACTCATTGTCAACATAGAATTCCGTTTCAAAATCTTCAGTTGTAGAAAAAGTCAGGAAATTTCTAAAAACAAGTGGTGAATTTTCTTTTGTGAAATCTGCTTTATAAACCTTGGCGGTCTTTTTCGAGTTGTCATTTCTAGTAACTTCTTCAAAGTCTGTTTTCGTGTCAAGTTTGAAAAAGCTTATCGGTAAGATATAAAATTGGGATCTATAGTAATTTGAGGAAGGTGGTATAAACGTAATTCTTTCAACTTTGACAGTAGAAGAAACCGAAGCACCACCGGTAGCGTTAACTGCGTAACCTGCCTTCAATAATGGACCATCATAAAAGTAACTTCCATAGCTACTTATGCCTTTACTTTTTTCTTCGTCAATCCAATAATTTAATTTGACAGAATTATCGATATAAGCTGATTTTTTCCAATCTATGTATAGTGGTTTATTCAATTTGTTGAAAATTGAGAAAGTCATAAGACCTTTAGCTTTCCAAAAGCTGTAAGTTATTTTTACGGAGTCGTTTTCCGAAATATAGAACCCTTCTTCGTCCGTTTTGATGGATGAATTTGTATTGAAAACTTGTACATAGGATTTACATCCAAATAGAAGCAAACTTATGATTGTCAATCTCAAAATGTTTTTCATATCTTTTTTTTTGCTTTGCTACCTACCAGGAATAAAAGCAGGATTTTAACATTTCTTGTAAATCTATTAAAATTTTGTTAAAGCGGCTTACGGGAAACCGTAAAATTAAAAAATTCACTCGCACACTGGATTCCTAAAACACTTCAGGGAAAAGCTGGGATTGCCTGGTTTTGTAAGAATGTAAAAAGAGAAAAATTATGAGTTGGAGCTCAGAAAAGTATATCCATGTGGTAGATGGTTAACAATTCGGCATTTTCAAGTTGTCTACAAATCCATTCACGTTTTTCTTTTAATTTCCAGGCACTTTAGATTTAAAATGGAACGTTCATCCTGGATAAAAACAAATTTTGTTGTGGAAACAACCAAGTGAAGAAGAAAACAAATTTGGAATTCGCTGAATATGCGGCAACACAATGGGCGGTACAAAAGCATAAAAAAATCCGCAATAACCTTTATATCAGTTACTTGCGGATTCATTATGTGACCTCGCCGGGATTCAAACCTGGAACCTTCTGAGCCGTAATCAGATGCGCTATTCAATTGCGCCACGAGGCCATTTTTACATGCATTTCCGCCTAATAAATGGATTTACATCGGTTAATTAGGCGGGTGCAAATATACCTTTTATTTTAAAAACTTCTAAGACCTTTGCGCATTATTTTATAAAACTAAATTAAGCCCGGGATAAGTCTTTCTAACCCAGAATTTCAGCACTTAATCCAGCATCCAGTAATTTGGAACATCTTGGCTTCAAATCCGGGAAAGTTCCTGTTTTTACGGTGCATTGTCCTTTATAATGAACCAGTACGGCACATTGTTCGGCTTGCTCGGCAGTGTGATCACAGGCAGCGATCAGGGTTTCTATAACGTGATCAAACGTGTTATGATCATCGTTAAACAAAACTATTTCGTGATTTTTCTGTTTTTTGGTATCGGTTTTCACCTTTTCCAATACTTTTTCTTTCGTGCTCATCTTCCCTGGTTTTATATTGAAATTCAGTTACTAAAATACAAATTTATTAAAAAATCAGCTTTTAATAAAACTTAAGGCTGCCCAGTTTTCCTGCTCCAGCTCATCTTCGATTTTTAACCCGTTAAGATTGCATTCTTCTTCAATTGCCGGAATATCCTCGATATAAAATCCGCTTAAAAACAATTTCCCCCCGGGATTTAAACATTCACCGTATTTGGAAATATCTTCTAAAAGTATGTTCCTGTTGATATTGGCAATTATCATGTCATAGTGCTTACCTATCAATAACTCAGCAGCTCCCTCATAAACGGAAATAAGTTCGCAGTTATTTCGCACTACATTTTCCATGGAATTCAGGTAGCACCAATTGTCAATGTCTATGGCGTCAACGCTTTTTGCGCCTTTCATCTCGGTCAGGATCGCTAAAACTCCTGTCCCGCATCCCATATCCAACACTGTTTTGCCTTCCCATTCATTTTTTAAGATGAATTGCAACATCATATGTGTTGTCGCGTGATGTCCGGTACCAAAAGACATCTTAGGTTCTATGATAATGTCAAATTCGGTTTCGGGCTTTTCGTGAAATGGCGCCCTTACAGAGCACTGATCATCGATGATGATAGGATTGAAATTTTTCTCCCACTCAATATTCCAGTTGACCTTTTCGATTTCCTGGGAGGTGTAGGTAATCTCAAATTCATCGGACTGCAGGATATGCAATCCCGCAAAAGCCTCTTCGTCAAATTCTTCGGAAACAACATAGGCGGTAACGCCTTCTTCATTTTCCACAAAACTCTCAAATCCGGCATAGCTTAATTCAGCGATCAATATTTCCGAGGCCGGTTGGAGCGGATTTACCGTGAACTGAAATTCGATATAAGTCTTTGGCATTTTTAGAATGAATTTACAATGGCTAGAAAATCGATTGCTTTCAGGGCAGCACCACCAATAAGCCCGCCGTCAACATCTTTTTTCGCGAAAATCTCTTTTGCATTATCTGGTTTTACACTGCCTCCATATAAAATTGAAACATCCTGGGCAGTTTGCTCGTCATATTTTTCCCCGACAATTTTTCGAACATAGGCATGAACTTCCTGCGCTTGTTCCGGAGATGCTGTTTCCCCTGTTCCTATGGCCCAAACAGGCTCGTAAGCGAGGATGATGTTCTTCCATGCATCTTTTGAAACGTGGAAGATGCCATTTTCCAATTGCTCTTTAACAACTTCAAAATGTTTTTCTGCTTTGCGGTCTTTCAATACTTCCCCAAAACAAAAAATCACGGTCATATCATTTTCAATTGCCGTAGTAACTTTTTTGGCGAGCATTTCATCGGTTTCATTGAACAGTGCACGGCGCTCGCTATGACCTAAAATCACGGTCTCTACCCCAATACTCTTCAGCATTGATGCCGAAACTTCCCCGGTGTAAGCACCATTCTTGGCATAATGCATATTTTGAGCTGCCACCTTTACAGGGGTTTCTTTTAAAGACTGAAATGTATTGTACAAATTTGTAAAAGATGGAGCTACATAAACCTCAGCTTCCGGTTCCTTGACCATTTGCGATTTTAAATGTCCCAAAAGTTCCATGGTTTCAGCCAAATCGTTGTTCATTTTCCAGTTTCCTGCTACAATATTTTTTCTCATGATTTTATGAATTTTATCTAATGAAATTAAATTTTTTAAGCTCCACCGCCCTGTTTTTGATGAAAGCTTAAAAAATGCTTAATTAAAACCTCCTTTGCAAAACCAGGGTGGAAGAATTGTTTTACAAATATAAAGATTACGGTAAAACATTAGGGCAATGATTTGCAAAAGCTCAAATAAAAGCTGGGCTTTTATTTTTAAAGCTGAATATCCGAAGCGTCAAACCAATGCGCTTTTTGGGTAACAGTGCCCCTTATAAGCGTTAAAATTCCGGGATTTGAACGCACTATGGTTTTAAGGACGGTCTCATCACTTTGATAGAAATCAAAATTTAGGTCGAATTTTTCCGTGATCTGCCGTTTTTGTTCCTCCCCGGAGGAAGAAAGCCCAATAACGGTATAGCCCTTTTCCAACGCCCGATCACTCAATTTTTTAATATCTATAAATCCCTGGGTCTCGGTTTTATTGAGATTATAGGCAATGATTATCAGGAGTTTTTCTTTGTTTAAAATTTCTTCGGTCACATTGACACCATCCTTTTCAATGAAAAAATCCTTTATTTTGGGCTTATCCCCTTCCTTAACCAATTTTGTCTCAACTTCAATATACTCCCCTTCCACTTGTGGGAATCCCCCGGTGTTTTTAATCAGGAGTTCTTTCCCATCCTGTTTGAATTTCCATTCATATTCGTAGACAGCTTTTTGGGCATCTTTGGGTAATTTCATTTGCTCCAGGAGATTATTTCCAACTTTATATGCCCTAAAATCTATTAACGGCAAATGCATAAGCACATAATAGCAAAAAATAAAACTTAGCATAAACGACAAAAACACGATCCATTTGTGGGAAGCCGGAGCAAAAATTGGGGTGAGATACTTGCTGTTAAAGAAGAGCAGCAGGATCAAAATCATCAGTAAAACATCTTTATAAAAGGATTGCCAAGGGGTTAGCGGCATGGCATCCCCAAAACAACCGCAATCCAAAACCTTGTGGAAATAGGCCGAATAAAATGTGAGAAAGGTAAAAAACAAGATCATCAACAACAGGCTCCACAAGGTGAATTTGGGCAAATAACCTATTATAAGCATAATTCCAAGCACCAACTCAATAATAACCAGGGCAATGGCAATAACCAACGCGAAGGGAACCAAAAATTCCAGGTTGAGCACCTCTGCACTAAAATATTCCTGAAGTTTAAAGGAAAAACCGATCGGGTCGTTCAGTTTTACAAATCCGGAGATAATAAATAATATCCCCACAAAAATTCTGGCTATTCCAACTAATATTTTCATCTGTTTATGTTATTGTTTTAGGGGACATCTGTAACATCCATAAAATACATCCATGTTCAAGAAACTCTTTCCTAATGGATGTTATCCAAAAAGGTTTTAAGCAGCAGATTCCTCCATTAAAATCAAGGCGAAAACGGCATAATTGATCATATCCTGGTAGTTGGCATCAATGCCTTCACTTACCAGGGTTTTTCCTCTATTATCTTCAATTTGCTTTACCCGAAGCAATTTCTGAAGGATCAAATCGGTAAGGGAATTCACCCGCATATCCCGCCAGGCCTCGCCATAATCGTGGTTTTTGTTTTCCATCAATTCCTTGGTCCGGGATATTTTTAGATCGTATAAATGTAAAGCTTCCTCCAGGGGCAAATCCGGGGTGCTGGCAACACCCAGTTCCAGTTGGATCAGGGCCATCACCGAGTAATTTATGATCCCTATAAATTCAGATCTTTCATCTTCGTCAACTTTTCTTACCCCGTTTTGCTGAAGGCCCCGAATGCGTTGGGCCTTGATAAAAATTTGATCGGTCAAGGACGGAAGCCTCAAAATTCGCCAGGCACTGCCGTAATCTTTCATTTTATTTGCAAACAACTCTCGGCACTTTTCAATCACCGCATCGTATTGTTTTGAAGTATCCCTCATAAAAACATTCTAATTTTCGTAAATTTCGGTCAAATAATCAAGAAAGTCAAAGTTATCACCGATCAAAAAATAATGAGCGCGAAAATTGAGGGTCAGAAAACAGATCAGGTCCTACAAATTACCGGAACTGTTTGGTAATTTAACGACCTTTACAACGCCATTATTTTTTTTGAACAGATCACTTTTCCAAACTCAAAGTATTCAAAATGACCATTAATTGCAAAGGAAACCTCATAGATCTAAGCAGCCCGAAAGTTATGGGAATCTTAAATATCACTCCCGATTCATTTTATGAAGGAAGCAGGAACATAACTCCTGATTCTTTGTTGAACAAAGCAGAAAAAATGCTGAAGGAAGGCGCTGCTTTTCTCGATATTGGGGGAATCAGTACAAGGCCCGGGGCAACAGACATAAGTAAAGATGAAGAATTAAAACGTGTGGTCCCGGCGGTAGAACTCATTTTAAAACATTTTCCTGAAACCTTGATCTCCATAGACACCTTCCGGGCCGAAGTCGCCGTACAAAGCATCGAAGCCGGAGCTGCCATCATTAACGATATTTCCGCAGGGAATTTAGATGAAGATATGATGGGTGTAATTGCAAAATACCAGGTGCCTTATATCATGATGCATATGCGGGGAACTCCCCGGAACATGAAAAATCTGAACAAATATGAAGATTTGACGCAGGAGGTGCTTTTTTATTTTTCCCAAAAAATCAAGGCCGCGCGCCTATTGGGAATAAATGATATTATTATAGATCCCGGGTTTGGATTCTCAAAAAACGTCTCACAAAATTTTGAACTCCTCTCAAACCTGGAGTTATTTAAAAACCTAAAATTACCTGTGCTGGCGGGACTTTCAAGAAAATCGACCATTTATAAAACCCTTGGTTTCGGCCCGGAAGAAGCGCTAAATGGCACTACAGTTTTAAATACCCTTGCAATTACAAAGGGAGCACACATTTTAAGGGTGCATGATGTAAAAGAAGCCATGGAAGTGGTGAAATTAACCTCCCAATTGAAAAACTAAACTTAATTTTTCTATTTTTACGCAAAGCCTTAAAATTTGGATTTTTTAAACCTTAGGATTCTAGACATTGTAGATATTGTTTTTGTGGCAATACTGCTGTTTTATTTGTATAAACTCGTAAAAGGAACGGTAGCTGTCAATATTTTTATTGGGATCGTGATCGTTTACCTAATATGGAAGCTCACCCAGTTGCTCCAAATGGAATTGCTGAGCAATGTTTTAGGCGAATTTATCGGCGTGGGAATGTTTGCTTTAATAGTGGTTTTTCAGCAGGAAATAAGGAAGTTTTTATTGATGATAGGTTCCTCGAATTTTACCCAGCAAGGAAAAATTTTCAGACAACTTCGGTTTCTAAAAGATGACCGCGAGTTACAAACCAACCTCATTGCATTGGTGAAAGCCTGTGAGAGTATGGGCCGCACTTATACCGGAGCCCTCATCATCATTCAAAAAAGCACAAAACTGGACTTTGTCAAGAATTCCGGGGACGAAATGAACATCGAATTAAATCAACCCATAATTGAATCTATTTTCTTTAAAAATTCTCCTTTACACGATGGTGCAATAGTGATAGAAGGCAACAAGATCACGGCCACCCGAGTGATCCTTCCCGTTTCCAATGACAGGTCAATTCCACTTAGATTTGGACTAAGGCATCGTGCAGCAGTTGGTATTACCGAAAAAACAGATGCCCTGGCTTTGGTCGTGAGCGAAGAAACCGGGCAGATTTCTTATTTGAAAGATGCTAAATTTGTGATGTTTGAAGATATGAACGATCTGATAAATAAATTAAAGGAAGATTTAAATTAGATAGATTCTTCTGCCATAAACTGCACCTCATAAAGGTTTTTGTAATAGCCATCCTTCATTTTCAACAATTCCTTGTGCGTGCCTGTTTCAACAACTTCTCCCGCGTCCATCACGATTATTTTATCGGCTTTTTTAATTGTGGCCAAACGGTGAGCGATGACAATGGATGTTCGGCCCCGTGTAATTTTGTCGGTGGCATCCTGAATAAGTTGCTCGCTGTAAGAATCTATGGAAGAAGTTGCTTCATCTAAAATCAAAATACTTGGATTGCTAACATAGGCCCTCAAAAATGAGATGAGTTGCCGCTGCCCGGAAGACAACATCACCCCTCGTTCCTTCACATTGAAATGATAATTTCCGGGCAGGGAAACAATAAATTCGTGAACCCCAATTTCTTTAGCTGCTTTCACAACATCGGCTTCGGTTACATTGGGATTATAAAGAGTGATATTGTTTAAAATTGTATCGGCAAATAAAAATACATTTTGCAATACCACAGCGATTTCAGAACGCAGGGATTTAATGGTGATATCCTTAATATCAATTCCATCTACCATGATCTTACCGCTGTTTATTTCATAAAAACGGTTGAGCAAATTTATCACGGTTGTCTTTCCGGCACCGGTAGCCCCAACAATGGCAACGGTTTCTCCCATGTTGGCCTTAAATGAAACTCCTTTCAGCACTTCTTCATCTTCATCATAACCAAAATGCACATCCTGGAATTCTATTTCCCCTTTTAAATGACTGATCCGGATCTTGCCATCGTCTTTTATCCGTTCTTCGGTATCCAAAATTCCAAAAACTCGGTTGGCCGCAACCATTCCCATTTGCAGGGTATTGAATTTATCCGCGATTTGACGCAACGGCCTGAACAACATTTGAGAGAGTTCAATAAACATTATTATGATACCAAGACTAAGCGCATCATTGTCTACCACTCTTAACCCTCCGTACCAAACAATTAAACCAATGGTGATGGAAGTGGACATCTCTGCAATTGGGAAGAAAATGGAGTTGTACCAAACGGTTTTAACCCAGGCCTTGCGATGCTTATTATTGATTTCTTTAAAATTCTGATATTCCACCTCTTCCCGGGTAAAAAGCTGGACGATCTTCATTCCTGTAATTCGCTCCTGAACAAAGGTATTGAGGTTTGCAACCTGATTTCTGACATCCTCGAAAGCAATTTTCATCTTTTTTTGAAAAACCCTGGTAGCATAAAGGATAAAAGGCATAACCGTTAATACCAGCAAGGTAAGTTGCCAGCTCTGGTAGAACATAAAGCCCAAAACCACCAGCATTTTAAGCATATCGCTGGCGATCATAAAAAGTCCTTCGCTAAAAATACTCGCAATGGTTTCAATATCACTTACCGCACGGGTCACCAATCTCCCTACAGCCGATTTGTCAAAATACTTCATTTTAAACTGAAGCATGTGTTCGAACAAATTCACGCGCAAATCCCTGATAACCTCCTGCCCAAGCCAGTTCGCAAAATAGATGAAACAAAATTGAAAAATCACTTCAAGAAATAAAACCACTAGCATCATCGTGATGTAAAACACCAGGTTTTCGTTTTCCCTTGGAATTATGGAATCATCTATGGTGATCCGCAACAGATAGGGCCTTAAAATGGCAAAAAAGGACAATAGTATGGCCGAAACGGTCACAAAATAAAATGTCCATTTATACGGGTTTGTATATTTAAGCAACCTTTTAAAAAGGCTGAAATCAAAAGCATTTCCTGTTTCTTTTGCCATTTATTTATTTACAATAGATGTTGGATATTCAATTTTTGTTAAAAAAAGCCCTTTTGCCGGAACCGAAATCCCCGCATTTTTCCTGTCACGGCTTTTGATGATCTCATGTAACCGCTCTTCGGGGATCTTGCCCAGGCCAATTTCCAGCATAGTCCCCACAATGGCACGAACCATATTGCGCAAAAACCGGTTTGCAGTGATATGGAACACCAATTTGTTTTCCCTTTTTTCCCAAAATGCCGAAACTATGTTGCAATTATAAGTATGCACATCGGTTTTGGATTTTGAAAAGCATTTGAAATCGGTATAATCCATCAAAAAAGATGCCGCCAGGTTCATTTTTTCAACATCCAGTTCATTCTTGACAAAATGGGCCGTATCAAAATCAAACGGGTTTTTTTGCTGAATGACATGATATTCATAACTTCTGCTCACCGCATCAAACCTGGCATGAGAATCTTCCTTAACTTTAAAAAGATCAAACACAACCACATCTGATGGTAAAACACAATTCAATTTATATATTAAGATATCAATTTCCGCAATTTCTTCGGTGTCAAAATGAACAAAAAATTGCGATGCATGAACCCCTGCATCCGTTCTTCCCGCGCCTATTACCGGAATTTTAACCTGCAACAAGGTGAAAAGCGCTTTTTCCAAAGTTTCCTGAACAGAAATAGCCTCGGGCTGGTTTTGCCAACCGTGGTACGCTTTCCCATTATAAGTAAGTTCTATAAAATATCTCAATCTAAAATGATACTTTTACGTGATTTCCTGCAAAGATAAGTCAAAAAGAGAAGAGACAAGAGTGAAGAAAGGGATGATTTGATGGTCTGATGATTTGATGGTTTTAAAATTTCCTTTTAAATTTGATTTTAATACTGCTTAGAAACGCACCCTTAATTTTACTGCAGGAAAATTGTGCTACCTCATTTATTCAATTTAGCTCAAACTTTTACATCTTTGAACTTTCAAACTTTAACCCCGAATTTTAATTAAATGAAAAAAATATTGTTGCTGAGCGACACCCATAACCATATTGATAATCGCATCCTGCATTATGTGAATGAAGCCGATGAAGTGTGGCATGCAGGAGATATAGGGCAAATTTCAATTACCGATCAAATAAAAAAACTTAAACCCCTTAGAGCGGTTTACGGTAATATAGATGACAATGAAATCCGAAAGGAATTTCCATTGAACCAACGGTTCCTATGTGAGGAAGTTGATGTATGGATGACCCATATAGGCGGATATCCCGATAAATATTCCCCGGACATCAGGGACGAAATCAAAAAAAATCCTCCAAAACTGTTTATATCAGGACATTCCCATATCCTGAAAGTTATAAACGACAAAAAATTGCACTTGCTGCACATGAATCCGGGAGCTGCCGGAAAATATGGCTTTCATAAAAAAAGAACCATGCTTAGGTTTAAGATAGAAGCAAAAAATATTTTTGATCTGGAAGTAATCGAACTGGAGTAAAGAGGCCTTCCCCAACCTCCGAGATGTGGAGTTGTTCAGGATTATTTCGGCAGAAATCATTTCTTATAGCCCACGGTTTTAATCATGGGAAAAAGGAAACAATAAAAATTATCCCAACCGTTTCAACGGTTTTTTATGGAGCCGGAGAATAAATATGTTCTGACTTTGGAATGCGAGATGAGAGGACTGATTAAAAAAGAATCCTTAAATCTGATCATCTATATAAAACTCAAAAAAAAAATAGTTGTTAATGGAAATGGTCGAAACCATTTTATTAAAAACATCATTCCTACAGCCACCGATTAAAATCCCTGGCTAATTTTCCTTATAAATTAACCAACATTTATTGGTTTGTCGACAATAATTTTTCTTGATCAAAAAAAACTTTTTAACTTTCTACAAACTTCCCTCTCAGAAATAAATCAAAAAACCCAAGGCTTTCACCTTGGGTTTTTCTTCGCACTAATAACACTAAGATAATAGGTTTATCGAAACCGGTCCGCAGATTTTACGAGATCTTCATCCTTTTTTATGGCCTTATTGGCCAGCACTAAAAAAACGATAGAAAGAACAGGAATAAACATCCCAATACCTTTCTCAGAGATTTTCATCTCTCCAGGTACCATTAGAGACCAATAAACAAAAACTCCTAGCAAAAAAAAGTTTAATAAAATATTGAGTCGCCCCATAACAAATTGAAGCTGTCTGTTTTTAAATAAAAATATACTCACTAACGACAAAACAGCCGATCCTAGGAATATTGCCAAAACTACTAATTCGTCCTGAACAATTACAGGTTCACCCGCTTCATTGCTCCACAAAGAAACAAAAAATATGAGTACTCCGCTCAATAAAGCAGCGATAAATAAATAAATTGTTTGAAAGCGTTGTAACATAAGAATAATGTGATTTAAGGTCGCAAAAATAAGAGTTTCTTTCCTAAGATTTAAAATAAAGTTGTATTATTGCATTAAGATTTTGTAACCAATTCAAAATAGGTTACTTAAAGACTTCATATAATTTTCGATTCTTCCTCGAGAAGTTTACAATAAACAAAGACAAATTTATTCATAATTATAATTCATGTTTGAAATTTCAGAATTAAAAGCTAAGAAGCTACCTGAGCTTCAAGACATTGCTAAATCATTAAATGTCCCCAAATACCGTACGGTTAAAAAAATAGATCTGGTATATCAAATATTAGATCATCAAGCCGCAAACCCTAATAAGGTAAAAGAGATTTTGGATCAGGCTTCTCCCGCAAAACCGACTTCCACTGAAAATCCTGAAAGAAAAAGGACTGTTAGATTTACGGAAGATCGGAAACCCAATGTAAAATCCGCCCAAGATCGTAAACCTGCTGTGAAATCTGTCCAAGATCAGAAACCCACAGTGAACTCAAATCAAGATCAGGACCAGGTAAAATCTGATAGTACAAATAATACTCCTACTTCTCCGGAAGTTGCTGCAGATTCACAAAGAGATCAGCCTGCAAGAAATCCGGCTAAAAAAGTGGAGAGAGAAAGACCGGTAGCTGCCCAAAGAAGGCCTGCTCCCAGACCGCATCCTTCAAAAAAAGAAGATTCCACCGGAAATCCTTCTAAAGAAACCCAGAGAAATCCACGTGAGAACCGCAAGGAACCGCGTAGCAATAAACCTGACCACAATAAGGATAACTACAATAAAGATAGTGGCAATAAGGATAATGGTAACCGCGATAGCCGCAACAGATACCGCGAACCGGATTACGAATTTGATGCCATTATAGAGAGTGAAGGCGTGCTGGATATCATGCAGGACAATTACGGTTTCCTGAGATCTTCAGATTATAATTATCTTTCTTCTCCGGATGATATCTATGTATCACAATCTCAAATACGCCTTTTCGGATTAAAGACCGGGGATACGGTTTTAGGCCAGATTCGTCCTCCAAAAGAAGGGGAAAAATATTTCCCGCTTATCAAAGTCAATAAAATCAACGGATTGGATCCTCAGGTAGTAAGAGACAGGATCTCTTTTGAACATTTAACCCCGCTTTTCCCAAAGGAAAAATTCAACCTCGCCGACAAGCAGAGCAGTATTTCTACCCGGATTATCGATTTGTTCTCTCCTATTGGAAAAGGACAACGTGGGATGATAGTTTCACAGCCTAAAACAGGGAAAACCATGTTGCTTAAGGACATTGCAAATGCAATTGCCGCTAACCATCCTGAAGTTTACCAGATCATCTTATTGATTGACGAACGTCCTGAAGAGGTGACTGATATGCAACGAAATGTTAAAGGTGAAGTTGTCGCTTCAACCTTTGACAGGGAAGCGCACGAACACGTTAAAGTTGCCAATATCGTTCTGGAAAAAGCAAAAAGAATGGTTGAATGTGGTCACGATGTGGTAATCCTGTTGGATTCCATCACGCGATTGGCCAGGGCATACAACACGGTACAACCTGCCAGCGGAAAAGTATTGAGCGGTGGTGTGGATGCCAATGCCTTGCACAAACCAAAACGTTTCTTTGGAGCTGCCAGGAATATTGAAAATGGAGGATCGCTTTCTATTATTGCAACTGCATTGACCGATACAGGTTCAAAAATGGATGAAGTGATCTTTGAAGAATTCAAAGGAACAGGAAACATGGAATTGCAGTTGGACAGAAAAATTGCCAACCGCCGAATTTTCCCTGCCATCGATCTTACATCTTCAAGTACGCGTCGCGACGATTTACTGTTAGACGAGAACACCTTGCACCGTATGTGGGTAATGAGAAAATACCTTGCGGATATGAACCCTGTGGAAGCCATGGAATTCATCAACGACAGGTTCAAGAAAACCAAAACCAACGAAGAGTTTTTGATCTCTATGAACGGATAGATGATCTTCTAAATAATAAAAAAGCCCCTACTATTAATTTAGCAGGGGCTTTTTTTATGTCCTTTGTTCTGTAATTAATCCCAATCAAATAAGTGTAATACCTTGAGAATAATTTTATTTCTTTTTTATCTGAATTATTCACGCAACCTTTTTAACATTCTTAGGTCATATAAATAGACGGCTATAATGAACGTTGAAAAGAGTTTTTCCTAAATATTTATGAAAAAGTATATTATAACTTTTAGTATTTTATTAACGATAAATATACGAGGGATGTATTTGTACACAAGATGCGCCAATCAGAACTGTGAATTATGAGTTTATAATTCAAATCCCTGGAAATTATGAATTAAGATTTGAATCAAATGATACAGATTTTATAACAGTGAATTTATTGATTGAATAAAACATTAGCCAACAACTCATAGAATTCATGCTTAGGTTTAAACTAAATAACGAATTGACAAACACTCAACTAACGATTTGCTACAACCGAAAAATCTCCGATTTTTAAGTCGCACAAATCTTATAAATAACCGTTGGCAACAATAAAAGGACAACAAAAATGAAAAAACTATTAGTTCTAATTTTATTGATTATTGGAATATTATTCTCCTGTTCAAAAGATGATAATGTTCAACCTCAAACTGTTGATATGAGAATTAACTATTATCAAAATACAGGTATTGGAGTAGGTCTATTTTTAACTCTAATGGTACAGGAAGGTAATAATATTGGTTCTGATAATTGGTTTAAATTTTATAACAACATAGAAGGATTTGACTATCAACCAGGATATATTTATGATATTAAAGTTTTAGTGGAACAAGTTGACAATCCTCCTGCCGATGGTAGTTCATTAAAATACACTCTACAAGAAATAAAATTAACCCAAGAAGTGGATATAGAAACTCCTTTTGATATAGATCTGAAAATAAACGGACAAAGTTTCATTACCACAACTTCTGGCTATGAACTTTTGGATCAAATTGAAATTGATTGTAATATTCTTTGTGATGAACTTGAGACAAAACTACGAATGAAGATTTCGTAATTGGGACTTTTAAACGAATTCAGAGCAATGAAATACAATTGATTGAACTTAAATAAAATCTATAGCTAAAAATTTCACATTCCTATTCCACGTTAGCTGTCCTAACCAAAAATGACAACTTAACGTTAACTCTTAAAATCAAATTCAAATGAAAAAAATAATTTTAATACTTGCATTATTAACGATTATTTATTCTTGCACCAAGGAAACCGATGACAAGGTTACTAAAACTGAGGACATGGCTGCTACATTGGAGTACACGGGAAAGTGGGAACTTGTTAAAATGACAGGTAGCTTTATAGGTTCAGAAACTACTGGTTCAGATATGGAATGGCAGGAAACATATCTGATAAATGAAGATGAATCATTCGTCAAAACAAGAGTGCGTGGAGATAGTACAACATTAGCTTCAGGTACCTACGCACTTAAAGATGTGGAAGGACTTTGGAATATGGGATTTGCAACTAAGGACATTGAACTATCTTATGACATTAAAAATAACATAATTGGTAATTGTTCCTCAAACAAAACAATCGAATATTTATATTTCTCCACAGATCATAGATTGATAAGTACCTGGAATGCCTGTGATGGACCTGGACTAGAATATGTGAAAAGTAAATAGTTCTATTTACTTTTCACTGTCCCAGATTAGCAATAACAAAATACAATACATAAAGCCCTACATTCACACCTAATAATTTTTGAAATTGTCATATTGATAAAATCTACTGTCTTTGATTATTAAAAATTTAATTTTAAAATGCAAACAACAAGATAAAAAAGCTCAGTACCCCCAAAAAAACAAAAAGCCCACTAAAAAAGAAAGCATAAAAAACGCTTGAAACTAATGAACACAAAGCCTACGGGCGTTTTTGTGTTAGTAGTGGTGCAAACTACCAAATGCCCACTTTGTAATATTTAGCGATATTATTGCGTTATTTTAAACCGCTATTAAATGCCGTTTAAACCGCTTACCGACATTACAACCCCATATTACCTTATATACCGATAACATCACTAAAATTAACGCCTCACAGTTACTATGGCTACTTGTGAAGTCTTATTTAGCCTCCAAAAACAACAGTTTCTTGAAGCATTTTTGAAATAGCCTAAAAACACCCCATTTTTACTATGCCGTAACAGTTGCCGTAACAGTTGCCGTAACAATTTAATGCATAAAAACATACTGAAACTACCCCCCAAATGCATAAAAAAGGGGGTGAAAACAGGTAAAACAGGCTTGAAACTACCCCCAAATACAACAAAATAAACACATAGAACCTACTAATTAACTGTAAATCAATAATTTAATATGTTTTGAGGTTGTAGTACGAGAATAAATTATACTAATTCATAGTATTTAACCTGATTGTGGCCTTAATTAAGGCTAATGCACGGATTTTTTTTAATTGCACATCTTTATCCTGGTGGTGTTTGTTTTCACTCACCAATTTTATGTATTCTATGCCTTTTTCAGATTTTTGAATGTATTTAACCGTTACAAATTCCTCTTCACCTACGTCAATGCTCAATAGGTACATTTCACCCCAAAAAATATCATTTTGAATATCTTCAACTTTCCTATAGGCAACAATGTCCCCGTTTTTAAGTAATGGGTACATACTATCCCCGGCAACATACACGGCTCCATCACATCTTGGCAGGTTGGGGATACTCATAGTATCTAATACTTCCATTTCTTCACTCCCCCTAAATAATTCAACTAATCCAGCTGTAGCCTCCAGGTTATATATCGGAATTAATTGTTGTTGTAGATCATTATCGGTTCTAAGCTTAAAAGCTTGCATTCCTCGATCAGAACTTAACATACTTCCATCTCCCTTTAAAAGCCAATTAGCATCTACAAAATCGCATTTTTCGATTATTTTTTCGTAATCAATCGTATTTCGTGATTTCCAAGTAGATAAAGTATTCTGCTTAATACCCAGAAACTCTGCAAAATCTTTATCGTTTTTGAATTTTAGATATTTCTTTATCTGATTTAAAATCAAAGCTTTGTCTACGTCCATAAGTTAAAAATCAATATTTGCGATAATTTATTAGGAATTATCGCATTTTGTGAACTATATTTGTACATATAAATGCACATTCAAATATATGGAATTAGAAGAAATCATAAAGCTCAAAAAGAAATTAAAGCCCAGAATGGAGCTTGGTGACTATGTGACATTAGGTAAAATGTTCAATATAGCACAGAATACAGCAAGGGCACGTTACCTCAGAAGTAACGAAGAAGCCGTACTGGCAATGAAGGAAATCATTGAATCCAGAGAAGAATTAATAAACAAATTTAAAAAAGATTAGATATGAGTAGAATACAATTCAACCCAACATTGCTAGACCGCAAAGCTTATAATTTCTATTTGAATTTTAGGTACGAAAATAAGAGCGAAAAAAGCCTTCCTATCAAACAAATACAGGAATACACCTATAATGCTTCAGTACTTAATTCGCTCCTTGAAATTATTGACAATCTTGCAGCCTATGCAAAAGCTACGGGAGTAAAACCCGGGAATTTATGGAACATGCTTAGTGATGATGTAAACAATTTAAAGCACGTGCCCCACACGCTGCCTGGTACATCAAGAGGATTACGTCTTAAGGCTAAAAAATACAAGGATGAAGGATATATAAGCCTTATTTCATTTAGTATGGGAAATACTATTACCATCAACCTAACAGATCTTTTAGAAAGTCTTCAAACTCCCCCGAAACCCCTTTTAGCTCTTCATGAAGATTCTCTACCTTCTTTGCGTGAAATAATGGCCGCTGCTCATATAGAGTCTTCTCCAAAGCGTACCAAGCCTTTCTTCCTTCGGGTTCAAAATGCTCTAAAAGCGTTCTGGAAATCAGGGATTGCATTTCTAAAGAGGTTTCGAGATCGATTATCTTTTTTAAAAGCAGTTTAACCAACTCCTCATTTTTAAACTTTAAAGTATCACTCATATCACTATTATTTAAGATTAGACACCCTAAATGTAGTGATTTTCCCGAAAGGCCTACAGGGCGGTTCGAGTCCGCCCCGGGAAACAATCAATCCCCAGAATAATGCAGGAATCACCATACGAATATTACGACGGCAAGCTTGGACTTAAAATTAAGTACCTGGTTTATGATAAATCAGGTGATTGTGAACCGCATCAGGATAGTATAAAAATAATAAGCTATCACGCCTTAAAACAGCGTATGAGTCGAAATTCAAGTTGTGAAAAAAGACTTCGAAGGGCTGCTTTGAACAATGATACCCTTATACTTTTTTCTTCTCTATCTCGTGAATGGAAAGATCGGCTCACCACAAAATTTGGAAACCCGAAAGAAGAAATAAAAGAAAGCTGGTTTGCTCAACATTACACAGCAGACCGAAAAGCCTATGAGTTTTACGTTGGACATAGATATGGTGAGAAAAACGAAAAGAAACTGGACCTTAAATTGGTTGAGACCTACACTTATAATGCTTCAGTTCTCAATGCAGTATTAGAGATGAAAACCAACCGCCGTGCTTATGCAAAAGCCTTGGGCGGTGTGCAGTTGGATATCTGGCAAAGCCTTAGCAACGATGTGAATGCATTTAGAGAAGTAGCCCACGATCTTCCGGCTACAAGGGATGGTTTACGTAGAAAAGCAAATAAGTACAAAAAAGAAGGATTTATAAGCCTGATATCCGGTCGCCTTCAAAACATTAATGCTTCCAAAACAAATCTCGAAGAGCAAATGGCCCTCCTGGATGAGTTGCTTTCAAAACACACAAATCTTGACAATCAGTTAATTTCAGAAATATACAATGCAGTGGCCCGGCAAATGGGATGGGAGGAAATCACCCCAATGACCGTTGGAAACCGCAAAGAAAAAAAGAAGCTTTCCATACACGCCAGGCGAAATGGTGTAAAATCTTTAAAAAGCAAGGTGCTGATGCAGGTAAAACGATCCAAGCCAACCACTCCCATGCTTTACTGGACCCTCGATGGTTGGACCGTGGAATTGATGTACCAGACTACTGGTGTGAATGAAGATGGGAAAAGGGCAACTTCCTATCACAACCGCTTAACTCTAGTGGCGGTAATAGATCCCTATAATAATTACCCTGTGGGTTATGCAATAGGGATAAACGAGAGCCCTGCGCTTATTAAAAAGGCCCTTCAAAACGCCATGCAACACATTAAAGGGCTGTTCGGCGAATTCTGGATGCCTTACCAACTTCAGAGTGATAACTACGGCAAAAAGAACCTCACCCCACTTTACAAGTCTATAACCACGCATTATACCCCTGCCGAGGTTGGTAATGCAAAAGCCAAAGTTATCGAGCCTTATTTTGACGAGATCAATAAAAAATACTGCAAGCTGCTAGACAATTGGAGCGGGCACAATGTAGATAGTGGAAGTAAAAACCAGCCTAATAGTGAATACCTTCAAAAAATTGCAAAACAGTTTCCGGATCAGCAAGGATGCGTTTCACAAATTCAATCTATAATCACTGCCGAGCGTTCAAAAAAACAGGAAGGCTACCGGGAAAACTGGTTAAACACCAAGGAGGAATTCAAGCAAACCATGAGCCTTGAAAATTACCTGCTCACATTTGGAAGCAATACCGGGAACACCAATAAACTTACCGGGGAAGGGATCAGAATTACAATTGAAGGTGAAAAATGCTACTTCGACAGCTTCGATTTAAATTTCAGGCACCAATCACATAAGGACTGGAGCATCCAGTTTGACACCAATGATCTTAGCCAGGTCCTTGCGGTTTCATCTGATGGCGCTGAGCGCTTTCTTTTGGAACAAAAGTATGTCCAACCAATGGCATTGGCCGATAGGAAAGAAAATGACAGTTACGAGCTTAAAAGGGTCTGGGACTTCAATAAGGAAACCATGGAAGGATTGGTGGATGAGTATTCTGACAATGCGCGAATACTTGACCCTTTCCTTGAACAGGCATCGCTAAACGACACTCTTGCAAAACACCTGCTCACCGATAGCCTGGGCCAACACAAAAACCACAAAAGCCGGGAACGTTTGGAAGTTGCCAAAAATTCCAGTCAGTTAGTTGAAAAGACTGCCAAAAAGGAAGAAAAAAAGCAATTGAAAACCTTTGCTGATGAACAGCAGGAATACTACGACTCTAAAGTGAATATTAATGAATACATCAGTTAAGAATGGCTATTAAACCTAAGGATAAAAGAAGGTATTATTTACATCAGAAAATAAAAAAACTGTTCAAATATTCAGCTTCAAAAAAGACAGTGTTCATTAATTGGGATCAAGAAGTACAAAACCGGCACCTCATTGAATTAAAAGAAAAATACAATTATAGCATACAAACCGAAATCTACTAATTATGGATAACATTACTAAACAACTTATTGCTGAAAAATGTAGGCTTTATATAGCTGAAAACAACTTAACCCAATCAGACTTTGCCTCCAAGGCAGGAATGGGCAAAGAGTTTATCACGCACATCCTTAAAGAAGGATCAGATTTCACCTATTCCGCAGGTAAAAACAAGATCGTAACCATTTCAGATAAGTATTTTACAAGGATTGCAGAATTCATTGGCCTTTCTCTTACCAAATCCTATTGGGAAATTATACCCACCCCACAATTGACCCAAGCAATATCAATATTAAAAGATGCCAAAGAATATGGTGCTACCAATTTGATCATTGCGGATACTGGAGCCGGGAAAACCCAAAGCGTGAACCTGTTCCACCGTAAAAATCCGGCAGATACGTTTGTCGTTACCGTGGGAAGTTCAGATAACCTTTCAGATCTTATAGATAAGATCATAGATCAGCTGAAGATCACTACCGGAAAAACAAAAAGCAAGAAGCTTCGGGATATTGCAAAAAAACTGCGCAATATGAAGGAAAGCGGCTTGGAACCTCAGTTAATTATGGATGAGGCAGAATACATGAAGATCCCTGCCCTTTGTGCAACCAAGGAGCTTTATGATTACCTGCACCAGTACTGTTCTATTGTATTGGTAGGAACTTCACAATTACTTAAAAACCTTGACAGTCTTCGAAAAAAAGACAAGCCCGGAATACCCCAGTTTTACAGAAGGATAAAATTTGGGATCCGAAAATTACCAAATGTGGATACTTCATTTAAACTCTTTTTAAACGGCCTTTCAAATGAGGTTCAAAAGTATCTAAGAAAAATATGCGATAACTACGGAGAACTTCATGATGTTCTGGTTCCGGTTAGGCGTGAGGCAGATCGGACTGGAGAGACCATTACCGTAGCTTTTATTCAAAAAGTGTTAAACCTCTCAAAAGACTACTAAAATCTTAAATGAATCACTCCCCCACAACTTCAAAAAATGACAAACCCCAACAGAATAAACAATCAGCCAACCATACGGACTCCAGTAAAACACCAAAACTTAAAAAAGTCCTGACCGTTGCGAATATTCAAAATCAAAGCATAGACAGGATCCCATTTAAGGGAGATTGGTTCCAGGCATTTAAAAAACCTCAGAACAAAGGCGTGTGGTTTATCTGGGGCGGTTCAGGAAGCGGTAAAAGTACCTTTCAGATGATGTTGGCTAAAGAGTTCGCTAAAACAGAGAAAGTGTTTTACAATCTCTTGGAAGAGGAAATGGACGATTCAGATTTTGTGGAACGTACCGAATTATGCCGAATGAATGAAGTGGCAGATAATTTTAATGTTCAGCGATATAACTACGATGAATTGTACGCCTATCTCGAAAAGAGAGGATCCCCAAAAGTGGTAGTGATTGATTCTATTACCTATTTCACAAAGGATTTTTCAAAGTACATGCATCTAAAGAAAAAATTCCCGGATAAGATTTTCATCATAAGTGGTCACGCCGAGGGAAAAAATCCAAGGACAAAACTTGAAGAAGACATCATGTACGACGCCAAGATGAAAATATTTGTTAGCGGTTACCTGGCAACTTGTAAGGGACGGACAATTGGTCCTAATGGAGGTCTTTTTGTGATCTGGCCAGAAGGATATAAAAAGCTGCAAGGCGCATCTATTAATTAATAAAAACAAACCTATGAATACAGTACACGCACGATTGAAAATTACACCAGGGGAATATCAGGATCTTATAATGGATCTATGGTTTCAATGGTGCTGCACCAAAACAACCAACCTGCTTTCCCTTCAAAAGGTGCTAACCTGCCAACCATTGTTCAGGTGGTGGTGTAGAGAGCTTCAAAAATTTGAAGCCCAATTTATGGAAGAAACCCAATTCTATGAAAATGTGATTTCCAAAGAACTGGCTCTTTCCTGCTATCAGGAAAACATTCAACCCATTTATAACCGATTCTCAAAACCCTTAATTAAAAAAGCCTATGAGCGCCAATCAATTGAAGAATAAAAATTTAATAACAAAAACCACAAACTATAAACTATGAATACAACTACCCCAATTTCCGAAGCTAAATTTAAAGAAATTAAAAAAGGATTATTCAGGGAATCCCTGAATGAAATACTAGAGCAATATCCTGTTGTATCATTTGAATTTTCTGAAAAAATTATAAAATCGGCAAAAGTATATAACATAAAATGCCTTTCCGGAGAACAGCTAATTCAACTTATTTACCTGGCTACAGCCTGGAACCAAAATATCACCATAGACCAATCAAATTCACACATCGAAATCAATTTCACTCTTAAAAATAATTAAAATGAACGCAGAAACCACAACCCCAAAACCGGTCAAAACCGTTGACCAAATGACCGATGCCGAATTAAACGCAGAAATGGAATTGCGGGGCAAAAAACAGAAGTCCGCACGCATTGCAGCCCGTGCAAAGTATGAAACCGACAAGGATGACTTCCTATTGCATACCTCCCGAAAATTCCTGCAACTTCGGGAAGAGCTGAGGGATTTGAAAGCCTATACCATCGCCGAGGCCAACTCCCTGTACGAGCGTATGTATTTGATGAATGACAAAAACCCACGCGAGACAAACTCTTTCACATTGAAGAATGAAGCCGATACCGTGAAGCTTAATGTTGACAGGCAAGAACGTTTTGAATTTACAGGGGAGGCAATGGTTCACATCAACGCCATCAAGGATATTTTTAAAGAGAAATTTGCCAAACGTAACCAGGGCTTATATGAAATTCTGGACGGCTTGCTTATCAAAGGATCCAAAGGAGAGTACGATCCCAAGCTATTGGCAAAAGCACGCAACCAGGTTCGCAAGTTAGGCGACGATATATTGATAAACGAATTTGACAAGCTGGACGATTGCCAGCGCATAACCGGCACGGCCTTGTATTGCCGCCTCTATGTCAAGAACATAGATACCAAGAAGTGGGAAGATGTATCCCTTCAATTTTCAGCCTTATGAACAGTTTTAAAATGCGGCAGCTGATCAATGATCAGCTTGCTGGTATTAATTATAAATCCATTGTAAAATCTAATAAAATGGCTGTAGAAATTTATTGCACTCAAATCGACGATAATATCATCCTGGTGAATGGTAAAGAAGTAATAATGGATCTGGATGGCGTATGGATAGCTGAAGAGCGGCTTAGTATGATAGAAGCAAAGTTTTTTGGTGAATTCAGGGAAACCTTGAAGAGATGTAAAAGCGCACAATATTTAACAGCTACCTATACAATTTGAATTAATTGACCGGAGTGGTAAATGCTGCTCCGGTATAATTTTAAATCTAAAACCAAACAGAATGACTGCTATAAAACAAAATACCATTCCTCTTAAAACCGACCGCCGAAAGCTTTGGTCATATTTTGACAAGGCCAACGGAAAACACAAATACATTCTTAGTCTTTGCATCCAGTACGGTTGGTGTAAACCACACCATATTACAGGCCATGAGGTTGCCGATCTTGGCGCACTGGACGGTTGGTTGCGTGGAAAATCTACAATAGGACAATCCCCCGTTAAAAAGCCATTGCAGGAAATGGAACCCTTGGAGCTCTCCAAGGTAATTGTAGCCCTGGAGGCTATGGTAACCAAAACCAATAGTTAAAATGAAAAAAAGATACATAAGTTTTAAAGATTTATGCAAACATCCGGCAATAGCCCGTAAAACCATTGTATTGGAATCTGCTGTTACCTGTGAAACCACTGTTACAAAATGCGCCTTTTGCGGGAAGCTTTTAACCCAACCCCAAACCGAATGTTAGTTATGAAAGAAGAAATCGATACAAGCTTTAGTGGTATCACCAGTAAAATTCAAGGTGATAAGGATAAAGCAAAGGAATTAGCAGTTGAGCTTATTAAAAAATTTCTTGAAACTATTAAAATTGAAAGTGATCTGGAAAAAGAACTTGAAAATGTCAGTTTTGAAAAAGGATCAATTAAACGAGGTCTTGATCATATTGCTAAACACATGAAAATGAACATGCCATTTTCAATAGTAACCGATCAAGCGATATATGAAGTCCATAAAGATGGAATATTTGAGGAAGTTAATTTTTTGAAATAAAACCAATGACCACAACAACCCACTACAAAATACACATCCCCAAAACTGATACGTTCCTGAAGCTTACCTACAGAGGAAATAGTTTTTCTAAACTGGAGCGTCTAAAAGGTAAAATCACCGATTCCATGCTAATGGAACTAGGCCGTATCATCCCACCTAGATTGAGCGAAATGGAAAAGTGGCAAAACCACTTTAAAGATAAGATCAGCCTGGAGCCTTTAGAAAAGAAGAAAAGCCACTTTTCATTGTTCAATGATGCCTGGTTTCAGTTTTATGAAGATTTTACCGGGTTCCCTCCAAAATTTGGAGCTACAGAGGCTTCTCATTTAAAAAAGATCATTACCCATCTTACCAAGGTTGGCGGTTCTCCAGATGAAGCCCTTAGCCTTTGGAATACCATTTTAGCGGCTTGGCCTAAGCTATCCGATTTTCATAAGGAAAACACGGATATAAAATATATTAACTCACGTCTAAATGTCATTTTAAATGCAGTTAAAAAAGCGATCAACACCGGAACCTCCACCATTGGTGGAACTGATAACAGCGCCTCATTATAAAAACAGGCTTGTGGTGCAGCACTATGGTAAAATGACCATGCAAAGCGCT
>Ga0307486_1000766_pt1 | contig 27267 bp, 25 predicted proteins | sample CBIW02metaG_FD_203663 | JGI IMG/M metagenome (GOLD analysis project Ga0307486, IMG submission 203663) | Sea-ice brine microbial communities from Beaufort Sea near Barrow, Alaska, United States - CBIW 0.2 | ecosystem: Environmental > Aquatic > Marine > Coastal | place: USA: Alaska | collected...
TCAGGGGCAGAAACCGCTATGCCCTCGGCCACGGGTATGTCCTCTTCCGCGGCAATTGGCTTCTCCTCAACGATATCGGGTGCCGCGGGCACCACTTCAGCCGCGACCGCCCTGGACGGCAGCCCAGTTCGGGTTCTCGTCGCGCGCACGGGAGGCTCCACCGTGGCCGAAGGCGTCGCATTCTCAGCGGCCTCCTCGGCGCCACTAGCGGCTTCTGCGCTGTCCGTCTTGTAGGTGCGGGGCAGGCCTTTCCTCGCGGGTGCCGTCGGACGCTTCAGCTGCCGCTCTTCGCCGTCCACGAATTATGCCTTCCGTGCCCCGAGGGCGGCGATGAGCTGCGGCACAACCGCAAAAACATCGCCGACGATACCGAAGTCCGCAACGTCGAAGATTGGGGCGTCAGCATCCTTGTTGATCGCCACAATGTTCTTTGCGGTTTGCATTCCTGCGCGGTGCTGGATTGCACCGGAGATACCCAGAGCAATGTAAAGCTGGGGTGACACCGAGACACCTGTCTGGCCGACCTGATGCGACTGCGAAATGTAGCCAGCGTCGACAGCGGCGCGTGAAGCACCTATCGCAGCGCCCAGAGCGTCTGCCAGCTGTTCGACAAGCACGAAGTTCTCGCCTGAACCGAGTCCCCGACCGCCGGAAACAACCTTGGCGGCACTGCGCAGGTCAGGGCGAGCCGACGCATAATGATTTTCCGTAAAGCTCGCGATATCGGCTGACGGCGCTGACCTAGCAACCGCAAGAACGGAGATATCGGCCTCGCGCGCCTCAGCGCGCGCGTTGATGGCCCCTTGACGCACCGTGATCACCGACGCGCCCGTCGTCACAGCTGAGTTGACCTCGTAGGCACCACCATAGACCGAGTGGGCGACCGTTATGCCATCCTCGTCACGGCGAATACCCACGGCATCAACGTTAAGTCCATACCCGGCCCGCGCGACAAAGCGTCCTGCGATGTCGCGCCCCTCAACTGAGTTAGAAATGAGAACCGCCTCGGGAACAACTAACAAATCTGCAGCAATTAGCGCCGCCACGCACGGTTCTGTCAGAGACGTCGTTACCTCGGTGCTCTCGACCAGTAGCACGCGAACCGCGCCGAGCGAGGAAGCAGTGACGGCTGCGGAATGCGCGTGCTCTGGCTCTGCCACGACGAGCGCGATGGGCACGCCTACCTGAGCGGCGGCAGCTACAAGACTAGCAGCGCTTGAGGCAACCACTCCAGTGGGCGATACTTCCACCAGTACAAGAATCGAGTTTTCTGCGAATTCGGACATGTATTTTTCCTCTGCTTAGACGTTCTAGGCTAGGCGCGCGTTCACGAGGTACTCGGCGAGACGCTCGCCTGCATCACCCTCATCGACAAATTTGATGCCTGCCGAGCGAGCGGGACGTTCCGCGACCGCGATCACTATGGAGCGGCCGCGTGATTCGTCGGCTAGGTCGACGCCGAGGTCGGCGACCGTTAGCGTCTGAAACGGCTTCTTTTTGGCAGACATGATGCCCTTGAAGCTCGGGAACCGAGGGTCATCGAGTCCTTCCGTGATCGACACGACTGCCGGGAGTGCTGCCGATACGGCGAGGGTGCCCTGTTCGACGGAGCGGGTTCCGCCAACACGGGAGTCTTCCCACGTGACCTCAGTAAGGCTGGTCACGTGGGGAACTCCCAGATGCTCGGCGAGCATTGCTGGGATGACGCCGCCAGAGCCGTCGGTCGAAAGGTTGCCCGCAATGACCGCGTCGAAGCCGATACGACGGATTGCTGCAGAGAGAACTTCTGCGGTGACCCCCAAGTCGGCACCCAGCAGGGCTTCATCTGAGGCATGAACGGCGCTCGTCGCGCCCATCGCCAGCCCCTTGCGGAGAGCAGTTTCTGCCTCCCCTGGCCCCATGGACAGCATCACGACTTCAGCGCCAGGGTTCACGTCTGTGACCTTCAGCGCAACTTCTAAAGCGCGCTCACCAATCTCGTCGATTACCCATTCGCTCGCGGCACGATCAGCCAGCCCAGATTCCGTGCTAATTCTGCGCTCGCCCCAAGTGTCGGGAACCACCTTGACCAATACGACGATCTTCATGGAATCCTCCGTTCTGACGTCAGGATTGACGGCCTGATTTGTGTTGTGTGGGTGTCCAACGGTTTGGCCGCCCACAGCGTTCAGGGCGCGAATTAGGCCCCGATCTCACTATTGCATAGAATATAATATATGCAACGAGGTTACATGGTTATGGAGATAATCCAACCGGTTTACCAGCAAACCCTCACCGTTCGATTCGGTCAAAGGAGTTATCGTGACACGTTCAACACCAACAACTAGCCAGTTCTCTGGCCGCTACTTCGAGCACTTCGTCGTCGGCGATATCTACTACCACCCCATGGGCAAGACGGTCACTCAGGGCGACAATCAGACCTACACGCTCGCCACCCAGAACACGTCAAAAACCCACCTAGACGTCAACTTCGCCGCTCAGACTGAATACGGCAAGCCGCTTGTGAATTCCACATTTATCCTTGCCCTCGTGACAGGACAGTCAACGATTGACCTGTCGTTCAATGTGTATGCAAACCTGGGTTGGGACAATGTGCGCCTTCCCCAACCCGTTTTCGAGGGCGACACTATCTACTCCCGCTCCAAGGTACTCTCGAAGCGCGAGTCCGAATCACGTCCGATGCTTGGTATCGTCTCCGTTGCAACGGAAGGTTTCAATCAGGATGGCGTGGTCGTTATTCGCTACGAGCGCACCTTCATGATCTACAAAGAGGGCAATGGCCCCTCATTGAACTCGTCTCGTCCCGACGAATCGAGCCTTCCCGACGTTCGCAATGTCTGAAGTTTCGTCCAATAATTACCTCGCGACGTCCCTGTTGTTCGTTCCGGGCTCTACACCCAGCCTCTTTATCAAGGCTGCAGCGTCGAACGCCGATGAGATCATCATTGACCTTGAGGACGCGGTAGCCCCTGAGGATAAGTCTGCCGCGCGGGAAGCGATAAGTGCGGCACTGTCGAACGGGCGTCTAAGTCGCGGCGCATTTATCCGTATTAACCCACCCGGAACTCCTTGGTACGCCGACGACGTTGCAACAGCGGTATCTATTGCTGCGTCATCCCCCGGAGCGCTTGCCGGAATCATGCTGCCCAAGTGCGAGGCAGCCGAACAGATCGAAGAACTTGCCGCACAACTGGGCGGAGGAACGTGCCTGATCGGTCTCGTCGAAACAGCGATTGGTGTCGCCAAACTTGACGTTATTGCGAAGGCGAAGAATCTCAGCCGCCTCGCGCTCGGTGCAGTCGACTTCGGCGCGGACGTCGAGGCCGACCTCGACAGCGCCACCGTTGTTGCAGCGTATACGGCCCTCGTGATCCACTCGCGAGTTGCCGGCCTACCCGCACCCATCGCCTCTCCCCCGCTCCTGTTGAACGATGTCACAGCGGTCGTCGACCAGGCACGCGTGTTACGCGGCTTGGGTTTAGGCGGCCAGCTCTGCGTTCATCCCCGACAGGTCCAGCCGATTCACGAAGGGTTCGCTCCCACCGCGCACCAACTCGCCTGGGCCCGACGGGTCATGAGCACGACAAGCGCGGCCACCCAGGTCGACGGTTCGATGGTCGATAAACCCGTGCGCGATCGCGCTGCACGGTTGTTGCGAACAGACGCCAGGAGGCAGAAGTGAAGCGTTCTCCACTGGACGGGATCGTCGTCATCTCGATAGAGCAGGCGGTTGCTGCCCCCTTCGCCACCAGGCAACTTGCTGACCTCGGCGCCCGCGTCGTCAAAGTCGAACGCCCTGAGGGTGACTTCGCTCGCCGCTACGATACGTCAGTCAACGGTGAGGCAAGCTACTTCGTGTGGCTCAACCGCACAAAGGAAAGCGTCGCTCTTGACCTCAAGAACCACGAGGACATGTCCATCCTCAAGAATGCACTCGCGAGCGCCGACGTGTTTGTGCAGAACCTTGCCCCGGGAGCCGCAGCCCGCCTGGGGCTCGGTTCCGAGGCCCTCCTCGAGATCAACCCTCGCCTTATCCACGTCAGCATCAGCGGATATGGCGAGGGCGGCAGTTACGAAAACAAGAAGGCGTACGATCTACTCATCCAGTGCGAAAGCGGCCTGCTTTCCGTCACTGGAAGCCCCAGTGAGATGGCCAGAGTCGGCATTTCGATCGCCGACATCGCTGCTGGTATGTATGCATACTCTGGCATTCTGGCAGCCATTATCCAACGGTCGGTTACCGGCCGCGGTGACGTCATCGAAGTGTCAATGCTTGAGGCTCTTGGCGAGTGGATGCAGCAGCCAGAATTGTACGCACATTACAGCGGTGCCGCCCCGCCCCGCGCCGGAGCTCGTCACGCCACGATCGCGCCATACGGACCCGCGCGCACCGCGGACGGCACAGTTTTCTTCGGCATTCAGAACGAACGTGAGTGGTCGAAGTTCTGCGAAGTTGTAATTGGCGCACCGGAGTTGGCCAACGACTCCCGTTTCAGCAACAACACGGCTCGCGTAGGCAACCGTGATGCGCTCGAAGCCGCAATTGACGCAGCGCTCACCTCGAGATCAACGTCAGAGACAATTACGCTCCTTGACGAAGCTGGGATCGCCAACGCAGAGCTCAAGGACATGAAAGCGCTGCGACGACACCCGCAGCTCGCCGCGCGCGATCGCTGGATCGAGGTCGCGACTCCGAGCGGCCCCGCGATAATGCAACGACCACCGGTGACGAGCGCCGAACAGATGCTTAGCGTGGGACCTGTGCCCTCAATCGGGTCGCACACTGCGTCATTCCGGTCTGAATTTGCTGTACCGTCTAACCGGTCTCATTCCGTGACAGGTGAGAAACAATAGTGATCGGCATGTGTCGAGAAGGGACACCAGAATTCTAGTGAACACCCCAACAGGCCGGAGCCCGCTGAGTGCAGAAGTTGCCGATCATCTCCGACAGGCTATTCTCGCCGGAGAGTACAAACCGGGATCCTCCGTACGCGCAGAGGTAATCGCCGAGCTCCTTTCCCTCTCCGCAACCCCCGTTCGCGAAGCGCTTCACTCCCTCAAGGTCGAGGGTTTTCTCGAACTTGCCCCCCGGCGCGGCTTCACGGTTGCGTCGCTGACCGCAGATGACATCCGCGACATTTTCCGCGCTCACGCACTGATCGCCGGAGAACTTGCTGCACGCGCGGCTGAGAAGGTAACACCAACAGACCTCACCGAACTCGAGGCGATCCACCAGACACTCCTCGAAGTCGCAGCCATAGGCGATGCCGAATTGCTCGAACGCTGGAACCACACGTTCCACCGCAAGGTTTATCGCCTCGCTCAATCGCCGCGACTGCACTCCACTCTCGGCACGTTCACCCGATACGTGCCGCGTAGTTTTTACTCGCAGGTCGAGGGTTGGCCCGCAGCAACCGAACGGGACCATTCGGCGGTGCTCGATGCCTTGAAGGCACGGGATGCTCCTGCCGCCCGCGAAACGATGGGGCAGCATTTAATAAATGCAGGGGAGTTGCTCGCCGAACATGTTGCTCAACGACTAACGCCAAACACTTGAAACGCTGCGGTGCGATCCCGACACGCCCCACATTCAAAATTAATATATTATATAGATAAATACCACCATGGGCACTTAACCAGTCGCCAGTCGCCAGATTGAGGAATATATATCAATGTCCACCCTAAGCGAAGAAGAAGCCTATTTAGTAGACACCATTCGTCAGTTCATCGATCGGGAGGTGAAGCCCAGCGTTCGCGAATTAGAGCATGCCAATGAGTACCCAGCAGCGTGGATCGAGCAGATGAAAGACATCGGCATCTATGGTCTCGCCGTGCCGGAGGAATTTGGCGGAAATCCGGTTTCCATGCCGTGCTACGCACAAGTGACTGAAGAGCTCTCCCGTGGATGGATGACCCTTGCCGGCGCCATGGGCGGACACACCGTCGTCGCCAAGCTCCTAGTAACTTATGGCACGGAGGAACAGAAAAGCAGGTATCTCCCCCTCATGGCCACAGGCGAGCTGCGGGCCACGATGGCGCTTACGGAGCCGGGGGGTGGGTCAGACCTCCAAGCCTTATCAACTGTGGCACATCGCGACGGTGATGATCTCGTCATCAATGGTTCGAAGACTTGGATTAGCAACGCCCGTCGATCGGGGCTCATCGCGCTGCTCTGCAAGACTGATCCCGCCGTGACGCCTCGCTACAAGGGCATCTCTATTGTGCTCGTCGAGCATGGATCAGGGCTCTCGGTCTCCAAGGACCTACCAAAGCTCGGCTACAAGGGCATAGAGACCTGCGAACTCAACTTTGAGGACTACCGCATCTCCTCATCGGCCATCCTTGGTGGTGAGGAAGGTCACGGTTTCGCGCAAATGATGCGTGGCCTCGAGACAGGACGCATCCAGGTGGCAGCGCGCGCGCTAGGTGTGGCATCCGCGGCGCTAGAAGACTCGCTCGCATACGCCCAGCAGCGTGAGAGCTTCGGTAAGCCGATCTGGAAGCACCAAGCGATCGGTCACTATCTAGCAGATATGGCGACTAAACTTACCGCGGCACGTCAGCTCACTCGTTATGCGGCCGAAACGTTCGACAGCGGAGAACGGTGCGACATGGAAGCAGGAATGGCGAAACTGTTCGCGTCGGAAGTCGCGATGGAGATTGCACTTAGCGCCTTGCGCATTCATGGCGGCTACGGCTACTCGACGGAATACGACGTTGAGCGCTACTTCCGTGACGCCCCCCTCATGATCGTCGGAGAGGGAACCAATGAGATCCAGCGCAATGTCATTGCCTCCCAGCTTGTCGGTCGGGGTGGAATCTAACTGTGGCTCTCCCTCTCGAAGGCATTCGGGTGCTCGCACTCGAACAGTTTGGTGCGGGTCCTTTTGGTAGCCAACACCTCGCCGACCTCGGCGCCGAAGTTATCAAGATCGAAGACCCTCGCATTGGCGGTGATGTCGGACGGTACGTTCCACCTTACGCCGAAGGCGAGGACTCGCTCTTCTTCGAGGCCTTCAATCGCGGCAAGAAGTCCGTGTCGCTCGACATGAGTACTCCGGCAGGGGCAGATATCTTCCATCGTCTCGTTGCCGAGTCTGATGCCGTTTTTTCGAACATGCGCGGCGACGTACCTGAGAAGCTGGGCATCACGTACAGCCAACTCAAACTGTACAACCCGGCGATCGTCTGCTGTTCGCTCAGTGGCTTTGGGATGACGGGCCCACGACGTTCGGACCCAGGGTACGACTATGTGATCCAAGGGTTGGCTGGTTGGATGGACATCACGGGCGATCCCGATGGCCCACCCACCAAATCAGGGCTGTCTGTCGTGGATTTTTCCGCAGGATACGCCGCGGCTCTCGCTCTCGTAACTGGCCTGTTTGCAGCACGCAGAGACGGTGTCGGCATGGATTGCGACATCTCCCTGTTTGATACCGCGATCCACATGCTCACCTACCCGGGCGTCTGGCACCTTAACGCCGGATTCATACCCACACGTACCAAAAACTCGGCTCACCCGTCGATAGTGCCGTTTCAGGTATTTCGTGCCGCAGACGGTTGGTTCGTAATTGCGGCCGCCAAGGATAGGTTCTGGCGGCGCGTGGCCGAGGTCATCGAGCAGCCCGAGCTCGCAGATGACACGAGATTTGCGACAATCCTGTCGAGGCAAAAGAACTCCGAGTTGCTCATCGAACTGCTCACGCGGGTCTTTGTGACCCGACCCGTCGAACACTGGGTCGAGCGTCTGCGCGCCGCTTCCGTTCCCGCCGGCCAAGTAAACAGTGTTCATGAGGCGCTGCGCGACCCGCAAGTTATTGCACGTAACCTCGTTGTCGAGGCCGAGCATCCGATATATGGCACGGTAAAGACGCTCGCTTCTCCCGTGCGTGTTGGTGATGAGACACGAGCGGCCGAGCGCGCACCTCAGCGCGGAGAGCATACCCAGCAGGTGCTCGAAGAGCTGCTGGGTATGGATGCGGTGGCGCGTGCCGCAGCGTCATCCTCGGGCGCTTTCGGCCCGCAAGCATAGGTCGTTCGTTTACCGCTCGCAATCTACGAAGTCGAGGGGCTCCTTTGAGCGCTCGTCACCCAGGTAATCAAGTTGCGCCAGAACCGTTCGGCGCGCAGCACGCTGCACACGCGGGTGAAGCTTGTCGCTGTAGAGGTGCTGGGTTATTTCGGCGACATTCGCCGTGCCAAGCTCACGAGTCAAGAGCAACTTCAACTGTTCCAGCCGTTCGAGCCTTCGTTCCCTAACCTCGTTCGCCGCATCGCGGACGCTCTCGCGCTCGGCCCCGTGACCCGGAAGCATTCGGAGGTCACCGAGCCGCATCAGCCGATCGAGTGATGCGAAGTATTCGGCCAGCCTGCCGTCCGGATACTCGATGATCGTGCTTCCATGACCGAGTAAGGTGTCACCGGTCAGAATCAGCGGACCCCCGCGCGCATCGTCGATAACGAAACACACCGAGTCCGAGGTGTGTCCCGGCGTGTGGAGCACCTTGATAACCCCGGCACCAGCCCCAACCACGATCACGTCGTTGTCGCGCAGCACCTCCGCATGGCGCGCGAGTGCTAAATCCCACGCCCTCACGGGGGTTCTCGCATCGCCGATAAGTGCGTCGATTCCCCTGCTGTGGTCTCCGTGGCGATGAGTCAGGAGGACCAGTACGCAGCGCCGCTTCCCCAACCGGTGAGTAATCGGCGTGATGTCTTCGTCCCCGGGGTCCACAATGATCACGTCGCTCGAACCTGGAACCGAAATGAGGTAAGTATTCGTTCCACCGAGTGTCATCGGATTCTCGCTTGGCAGCAGTACACACTCAACGTCGAGCACTTCCTGACCACTCACCGTAGGCCGCCGTCAATGAACCTCAGAAACATTAGATGTGTCGGCCCCCAGCGACTTCGAGCACGCACCCACTAATGTAGCTCGACATGGTGCTCGCTAGAAAGAGCACAACGGAGGCGACTTCTTCCGGCTCACCGATGCGTGCCATCGGCACCTCCGCGATCTTTGCGGCCATCACGTCCTCGCGAAGAGCATCCGTCATTGCTGTACGAATCACGCCGGGCTGCACGGCATTAACACGAACGTTGGCGAAACCAACTTCCTTCGCTGCAGACTTCGTGAGACCGACGATACCTGCCTTCGCGGCGCTGTAGTTCGTCTGGCCAATCATGCCGACCTTGCCCGAAATCGACGACATGTTGATAATCGAGCCGCCACCGTTTTCGCGCATGTGGGCTGAAGCTGCCCGTGTCCCGAGCCAGCAGCCCTTCAGGTGCACGGAGATGACCTGGTCAAACTGCTCTTCCGTCATCTTGCGCATGGTCGCATCGCGGGTGATCCCTGCGTTGTTAACCATGATGTCGAGCGACCCAAAAACCTCGACCGCCATATGAACGAGCCCGTTGATGTCATCTGAGCTCGTTACGTCGCAAGTACGCCCAGCGACGCGGCCGGGCGCGCCCAGTTTCGCAACTGCCTTGTCAAGAGCCTGAGCATTGATGTCGCCAAGCACGACGCTGGCGCCTTCATCAAGCAGAGCTCGCGCGATCGCAAAGCCGAGGCCCTGCGCTCCGCCCGTAATAACGGCTGTCTTGTTCGAGAGCATTGCCATTTGGTTCCTCTATCTGTGCCATGGTGACACGTTGTCTGTACGCTTCTTAGCCCCGTTTGCGGAAACGGTCAATCCGCGTTGGCGATGAAGTCAGGTCGGCGGCGCTCCGCGTGCGCAAGCAGACCCTCCGCGAACTCCGCAGAGAAGTAGCGTTCGGGTTGAATATCTGCTTCGACACGCAGTGCGTCGTCAATCCCCAAGCCCACCGTTGCGTAAAACTGCTTGATGGCCCGCACCGAGCCAGCGGCTCGATGACCGAGATCAAACGCAATGACCTGAGAACGCTCAATAAGCTCGGCCGCTGACACGACCTCGTCGGCGAGACCCATCGCGAGCGCACTCTCTGCCGATACCTCGTCTCCCTGAAGGAAGAGGCGACGTGCCTGAGCAACTCCCACCCTCTGAGCAATAGTCGCGAGCGCTCCCCCATCGGGGAGCAGACCGAGACGGGTGAACGGAAACATCAACCGAGCGCGATCGGATAGCACGACAACGTCACACGCCGCGGCGATGCCCATTGCAACTCCAGCAGCGACTCCGTCGATCGCGGCCACCACCGGAACCGTGGCGCGCCGAAAGTGACGAACGAGCACTGCGATTCGCGCGAGACGTTCCGTGGCGTCATCCTCTGAACGAGGAGGCATCGCGCTGAGGTCTCCTCCTGAGCTAAACGCGCCACCCGCGCCCGTTAGGACCACGCTGCGCACATCCGCCGACGCCGAAATCTGTTCGAAAACGCCGATGAGACCTTCGCGCATCCCCACAGACAGCGGGTTTCGTTGATCTGGATCGTTCATAGTGACGAGCGCCACGCCACTCCGAATTTCATACTGCACGATAGCCATGGCTCAGACCACCAACAGCCGGATTTGCTCGGCAACGACAGCAGGCTTCTTGGAACCTTCACACTCCAGAGTGTGTTGGAGTGTGAGCTGATAGCCCTGAGCCACTGCCTGGAGGCTCATCAAACGAAGGCTGCTGCGAACCCTGCTCCCCACAATAACGGGTTCGGGAAATCGTACCTTGTTTAGTCCGTAGTTCATCGTCATCGTGAACCCGCCTACTCGGTAGATCTGCGCCGCGAGAGCAGGCAGCAAGGAGAGGGACAGGTACCCGTGGGCGATTGTCGCCCCGAAAGGGCCGGAACGGGCGCGCTCGACGTCCACGTGAATCCACTGGTAGTCGCCGGTGGCATCTGCGAACTTCTGAATCCGATCCTGCTCGATGAGCAGCCAATCGCTCGAGCCGATCTGGGTGCCTACCGCCTCTTCCAATGCTTCGGGCCCGTCGAAGATGCGCATCAGTACGCTCCATCGAGCAGGGCAGCCGAAGTTACTGCCTCCGAGGTTACAGCCGTCGAATCTGCTGACGTGCCACCACCCAGCCCCCTGATGGCCGACCCAACATGATCCACCCAGGCTAAGTTCACGAGCCCTCCAGCCTTGGTGACGACTTCCTCCCAGGAAGCGGGGTCTCCGGGAGATCCGCGGAAGGCTTCTGAGTATCGTTCGATGAGCGTGCCGTCTTTCAGCTCTACGCGCACCTCTGCCTGCCACGCAGAGGGAAACGCGGACTCTACCCGTTCGCTAACGACGCAGGTCACCCGACTCATGAGGCTCTTGAGACGTAACGCAACCGCGGGGGCACCGTCGAAATCAGACACTGTAGCGCCACCAGTGGTGAGCGCCAGCGCCGCGCCGAACGGCATGTTGAACTGCGCATCCACAGGGCTCGAGACCGAGAGTTTGCGCTCAGGCGGGCAGGCAACGAGGCTTGCACCTGCCGAAATTACCGCGCATTCGATCGACACTACATCATTGATAGTCAGCCCCGGATTCTCCTGATGAATTGCGCGGAGCAAGTCAATATTGCCGTGCATGTAACGACAGCAGGGGTACAGCTTGACGCTTGTCCCCCGGATGCCTTGACCAAGTTCAAGCACGAGAGACCGAGGCCCCGCGCCCTGACCGTACTGGTGTAGAAAGCCGTCTCGCCCGGTGAGAAAGCGGGCGGGAGCCTCGAACCCAACCTGCCCAAGCATTGCGGCCCGCAACCCCGTGGAAGCAGCCTGTCCTGCGTTGAGCCGCTTCGTCCACGACCCATCAGACAAAAACTCAAGGCTTCCGGAGGACATGTTGGCGGCTATCCCAAGAGCATGTGAGGTGCGTGTGCTGTCGAGCCCTAGTATGACCGAGACTGCGGCAGCGGCACCCAAAGATCCGCAAATAGCGGTGGGGTGAAAGCCCCGGCCGTAGGATTCCGCAGCTCCAGTGAGGGCGCCTACCGATGTCATTACGTCGTACCCGACGACGACGGCACGGACGAACGTGTCCCACGCCACGCCCCCGACAGAGTCCGCGTAGGCGAACATCGCCGGGAAGATGGCAACGGCCGGATGCATCGACGCCTCTTCGTGCGTGTCATCGAGCTCCAGCCCGTGCGATGCGATTCCGTTAAGCAATGCTGCGTGCTCCGGGATGGCCCACTCATCCGTACCGTGCACCCGGGCGCTAAAAACCTCGTCGCGAACTGCGCGAGTCATAAACGCAGAGCGTGCCACCACAGCAGACGTTCGACCGATACCACCAACAGTAACCGCGAGGAAGTCGAGCAGGAATCGCTCCACGTCATCGCGTAATGCTGAATCGATCGTGTGTTTCATGACCACGTGTTCGACGATTTGGGACTCGGGGGTGGCTTCATTCACCGGTTACTCCTAATTCGATAAGACTGATTTGGGGATGAGGTCGCTCAGGGCGCTACTTCATCTTCGACGCGAAACCAGATGGTCTTGGCCATCGGCTCGCGGCGCTCTTCTAGGATGTGTCCAACGAGTCCGATAGACCTAGCCATGACACCTAGGCCGCGCGCCACATCTGCGGGTACGCCCAGCGTAGATGCCAAGGCTCCGATGGCACCGGTGGCGTTAAGCGGCAGCACCTTGCCGCTGCGTTCAGACGCCTTGCGGGCTAGCGCTTCCATGAGGCGGCTCGACGAATCGTCGAATCCCAGTTCGCGACCAATCTGAAGCAGTCGTTGGGCACGCGGGTCAAGCGGCTTGTGCACGGGATGTCCGAGCCCGGCAATCGGTTTGCGCTGTTCCGCATGCTCCGCAACAACAGCGACCGCGATGTCGTCAATCTCGATGTCTGAGAGTGGAGCGAGTCCCCCAAGGTCATGGAACCCGGCCGCGGGCAGGTGCGTCTGACAAACCTTCGCTGCACCTTCGATCGTGCCAACAAAAGTGTTTCCCAGACCGAGGATGCCAGCGGCGACTGCACCCTGAAGGGACTCTGGAGCGCCAAGGTATGTCATGCGTGCAGAGATAGCGCTTGGGGTCACGCCGTGTTCAACGAGTGTCACGACGAGCGCGTTGAACAGCACCGACTCGCGCTCGTCAGGCAGCCGCCCAAATACTTCGAGGAATGCGAAGTCTCCAAGGTTGACCTTTCCAAGCATCGAGATTAGGTCCTGACCGAGCACAGTGACTGTGTCCGAAGTCGACGAGCCAAGTTCGGACTTAATGGGCGATGTGGTTCTCATGGATTCTCCTTAGTGATGAGCGTTCTGTAAAACTGCATGGCCGCTGTTGCTTGTGCGAGGCGAGCGACCCGGGGTGACCCGGATCGCTCACCCTCTGCCGTCGAGAACGATGAGTTATCGCCGTCAACCGCTATCGCGTTCTAGCCCGTGTACCCGAACGCTTCGTTCCAGCGAGCGACAGTGTCGGCTCCATACTTTTCTGCTTTCTCAGGTGTATAGAGAACGAAGGTATCGTCATCCGCGCGAGGCAGTTGGTATGGACCAGTCGCGATCTGCTCGATGTCCGTGCGGACGCCAACAAATCCCTGAGCTGCTGCGAACTCTTGGCCAGACTTGCCCATCGTCCAGTTCATGAAGAGCTTGGCCGACGCGCTGTCCTGACCAGTAGTCGTCACACCCTGCATGTTGAACGTTCCGGAGATGCCGTCTTCGGGAACGACAAGCTCGATGGGAGCGCCCTCGAGAATCGCGGCATAGGTGGAGTTGAAACCACTAGTCGCAACGGAGATCTCTCCACGAGCAAGAGCATCAAGCTGGGGTGATGTGGTGTCAAAGATGCGCGGCTTCAATGCTGCGAGGTCCTCCCAGTACTTCTCTCCGAAGGCCTGCTCCTGGAAGTATGCGAGTCCCTGAACGGTTCCACCAGCACCAGCATTCACAAGACCAAACACGTTCTCCCACTGAGGATCGATGAGGTCCGCCCACTTCTCGGGAGCGTTCGCCGCGTCGACGACTTGGTTGTTGTAGGCGAAGGCGTACGCAGAGTAATACACCGTGTAGTAGGCGCCCGAATCCCAGACAATCGGACCCATTTGATCGAGCTCCGCATAGAGCGGCGTCTCGTACGGCACGAGAATGCCCTCGTCTGCAAAGTTTTGGGCGATAACCGGGTCGGTGACGGTGACGACGCCTGCAGTCAATTGGCCCGCACCTGCTTCACTGAGCACACGCTCACTGAGAGCGCTCGAGGGAAGTCGGGTCATCTCGATTTCAACACCCGTCTCTGCGGCAAAACGAGCCGCTGTAAGCTCGGCGCTCCGCGTGCCCGAACCTGTGTACCACACAAGCTTCTCGCTGCGAGCTGCATCAAGCAGTTCAGCATCGGCAATCTTTTCTCCAGCCAAGACGAGCCCATCTGAGTCATCGAAGGACGGCATTCCCAGAATCTCGGTGGCTACGTCTTCAAGTACGGCTGCACCTGTCGTTGGACCTTCTCCTGTGTCGCCGGAACAAGCTGCGAGCAGCAGCGTGAGTGAGAATACTGCCCCTATGGCAGCCTTCTTCGAGTTGGACTTGAGCATTATTTATTCTCCTTTGAATATCTTGCGCTGTTGTTTGTCGGAAATCGTGAATGGAACATTCTTGTTTTTAGCGGACCTCATTTCGATTTGAGCAAAACTTGAGGGATGTAGGACAGAACAAACATGAGAGCCGTGTATGCGAGGCTCATCGATGCGGCCGTTTGCAATGCTCCACCGTTCTCGAACGAGTCGTAGATTGCGATCGAGAGGATCTTTGTGTCGTATGTGTAGAGGAAGAGGGGCACGGTAAGTTCACGCATGCTGAGCATGAGCAGCAGTGTGAAGGTCGAGAGGATGCTTATCTTCATGAGCGGCAAGGTGATCGCCTGAATCGCTCGAGGGCGGCTGGCACCCAGCATGACGGCGCTGTCTTCAAGGTCTCGGTCCGTCGACAGAATCGACGCGGAGATCCCGCGGAAGCCCTGGGGCATTTGTACTGCGAGGAATGCGACCACCAAGACCGCGAGGGTGCCGTAAAGCGGTATTGGCATGACTAGCCAAGTCCAGAGCAGCCCCATACCGAGTACTACCGCGGGAATAGCCAGCGGCAACATCGAAACGCTCTCGATAGCCCCACGCCCAGCAAACTTGCTGCGGTAAACGATGTAGCTGGCCGCAAATGCTAGTACGGTGCCGAACAGTGCCGCCAACGATGACACGACGACACTGTTAATGGTGACATCGAGGAATGTCGGCGTAGCCACCGCTTGAAAGAATCCGCTAATGTCTAGCGCGCCGGGCTTGAGCAGATCAGCGAAGCTGCTCATGTACGAAGAAGTCTTCGCGCTAGTGAGCAGAAGCGACACGATGGGCATGACTATCGATAGGGCGAAGAATACGAGCACAAGCACAAACATCGGCGTTCGTGCGCGGCCCAGCTTGATTTTCGACGGCTTTACACCCTTACCCGTGACAGTCGTGTACGAACGTTTGGCGATCAATCGCTGCTGCAGCCATGTCACGATGACTACGACAAGCACGAGCAGAACTGCGATAGCCGCGCTCTCATTTCCTCGCGACGGCGAGGTGTTCAATAGCCGATAAATGAATGTAGGCAGCGTGTCTATTCGGCCAGGCGAGCCGAGAACTTGCGCGACCGGAAAGTTTTCGAATATCAGCACGAAAGAGAGCATCGCTGAACCAACGATGGCGGGTAGCACGAGAGGGAAAGAAATTTTGCTCAACATTTGACGCGTCGACGCACCGTGCACCTTGGCAGCAGCCTCAAGGTCTGGGTCCATCATCGACATCGCGCTGTGGATCAGCAGGAACGTGTACGGCGAGTAGTACATGCTGAACACAAAAATCATGCCACCAATGGAGTACAGGTCGATGAACGGATCTATACCTAGGTCGCGTAGGGCGATGTTAAGCATGCCTGCGTTCGGGCTGCCCAATTGGGCCCAAGATAGCGCTCCGACATACGACGGCAGAAAAATCGGCATGAGTCCGACGAAGTAAACGAATCGTCTGAGAGGGATGTTGGTGCGCGCGCTCAGGAACGCGAGCCCCCCACCGATTATCAATGCTATCGCGGTAGCGACAAGGGCAACCGTCAGAGAGTTGAGAAATGCGACACCAACCTCCGGCCTTAACAGGACAATGAAGTTGTCGAACGTGAGGTCGAAATTAATATTTCCTGGTCGCGGAACATCGAGGCTGACCGCGGCGAGCGCGACAAATCCTGCAGGAACGACGATGAGCACAAACAGCACCGCCAGAACGATTCCGCTGACAACCCACTTACGGCGAGGCCGAGAACTCTTTCTCACACCGTCTTCTCGCAGATGCTGAATCGCAATGCGTTCAGTAGCAGTCGACGCATTGTCTTCGGTCCGCTTTATTCGAATCGACATGTGTCTATCACTCCTGTATGCGTACGTCGTTGGAGAGAACCTGGATGTCTTCGGGGGGCGCGCTGAGCCAGACGCGGTCGCCGTGGTGGAGCGACTCGACGCTTTCTTCGCGCGAGAGGACCTCGACGATGGGCCCGTTGTCGAGTCGAACCGTGCAGCGCAGATAGGAACCCTGAAACGCGACAATCTGCATTGTTCCCGCCCACTGGTTGTGTGCGTTAGCGTCTTCGCGGGCAGCAATAGTGAGGCTTTCCGGACGCAGGCAGACACTCTGGTCGTCCATGGCCCTCAGCGCTGTTGCAACCTTGATCGCCATGGGGAACTCTGTGAGCTCAGCCAGATGAGCGCCCCCCTTGGGGCGCTTGACGGGGAATACGTTCGACACTCCAAGGAATCGCGCGATTGAGGCAGATGCCGGCGACCGATACGTTTCCACTGGGGTCGCAAGCTGAGCAATCCGACCGTTCTGCATGATGGCGATGCGGTCAGCGAGTGCTAGTGCCTCACTCTGATCGTGCGTCACATAAATCGAGGTCAGACCGAGTTCCAACTGGAGTCGCCGAAGTTCGAGACGGAGGTCGTCACGAAGGCGCGCATCTAGGTTCGATAGCGGCTCATCGAGGAGCATGACGTTGGGTTCCATCGCTAGGCTTCGCGCGAGAGCGACGCGCTGCATCTGACCTCCGGAGAGCAAGCTTGCACCTTTATCGGCCAAGTGCGCTAGCCCGACGATTTCGAGGGTCTCGAGGGCCTTGCGTTTGATCGTGACGCGGTCAACTCCGCGCATTCTCAGTGGAAAGCTGACGTTCTCCAACACCGTGAGGTGGGGCCACACGGCGTATGATTGGAACACCATACCCACGTTGCGCTTGTTCGGCGGAATGTTGGCATTCTTTTCGCTGTTGAAGACGTCGCGATCGCCGATGCGAATCCTGCCGGTGTCAGGAACCTCGAGGCCGGCGACGCACCTCATCGTGCTGGTCTTACCACAACCCGATTCGCCCAAAAGGACGATGGATTCGCCATCCTCAATCTCCAGTTGAAAGTCGCGCACTGCCGTGAACGTCCCATACGAGAGAGTGAGATTGTTGATACTTACCTGCATTACATCCTCAATTCGGATTCGGGGTTGTGGGACTGTAACTGTTTGTTCGGCGACAATCCCCGTCGCCTGACAAGTGCGTCTAGCGCGAACACGCCATTTCCTTGCGGTCGAATCACTAGCGGGTTGACCTCGGCTTCGATGACATCCGGTGCCTGGACTGCAAGTTGCGACAGGGCAACAACAGTTTCCACGAGACTGTCAACATCACCAATCGGCCCATTACGGTAGCCCTGAGCAAGCACAATGGCGCGCACCTCGGACACCATCTCCGCGGCGACCTGACTCGTAACAGGCGCAAGCCTCACCGCAGAGTCGCGATAGAGTTCGACGTTCACTCCACCAGCCGCAACTACTACAAGCGGACCAACAGTCTCCGAGACGCGATAGCCGACGAGCAGCTCGAGGATACCGTCGGTGACCATCTCCTGAACAAGGAAACGATCAACGGTGACGTCAGCATCGTACGCAGCAACGTTAGTGAAGATGCGATCGCATGCGGCATCGAGATCACCCTGAGACTGCACGTTGAGTATCACCGCACCGGCGTCAGACTTGTGCGGAAGGTCCGCCGATAGTGCCTTCACCACAACCGGGTAAGCGTCGGCGGGAATCACGTTCTCATCTCCCCGCAACAGGACCCAGCTACGAGGTACACGCACGCCGACTGCACCCAGAACAGCCGCAGAAGCGACCTCATCGAGCACCTCGGTTAGACCAGCATCTACGCTGCGGAACTGCGCAAGCGCCTCTGTCTGGACGCCGGAGCGAGCTAAGAGTCCCGCGAGCGCATCTGCACAACCTTCCGGCGTGCGGAATGCCGGGACACCGGCAGAATGCAGAAGTTTGAGAGACTCCAGCGCATCGGGCAAAGCCCACGCACCAACCGGAGTATTCCCTTCGACACTTTCGGCAATAGCGCGAACAGCGAGGTCCGGATTGAGTCGGGCAGAAGATCCGATCACAAACACGATGAAGTCGAACTCGCCGCTGCGCTGCATCGCACCCAGCGCGGCAAGCACTTTGTCGTGGCGAGTTCCCGCGAGAGTGAGATCGACGATCAGATTGTGCCCAACGTCGATTCCATTTTCTGCGAACTGGGCGAACAGCAGCTCACTGGGCTTCACAACAGTAACGCCACGCATTTCAAGCTGGTCGACGAGCACCGCAGCCCCACCGCCCGTGCTGGTGATGACGCCAACGCGCGGCTTGTGCCCGGGAGGAAGCATCGGCAGCACTCCATGCAGAGGCGTCGACTCGATGAGTGCTTCAAACGTATCAACGCGCACGAATCCGCACGCCGCAAAGAATGCGTCAGCCTCATCGTCAGCTCCGGCAAGTGCACCCGTGTGCGACACCGAGAGCTGAGCCGCTGCATCCGATCGACCAAGCTTCAGCACGCTGACGCCCTTGCCGCGCTCCGCTGCTAGCGCGGCAAACCTGACCAGACTACCCGCGTTTTCAAGAGACTCGATGAAAAGTGCGTAGCTGCTGATGCCTGGATCATCAAGCGTGGCTTCGCATATTTCCCCAAGAGTAAGATCAGCCTCAGCGCCGGTCGAAACGAGACCAGCGAACCCGATCCCGACTGCCTTCGCTCGCGTCATCAGCGCGCCGATAACACTTCCGGATTGGGATGCGACGAACGTCGTCCCTATGGGAACCTGAGGCTCGGCGAATGCTGCGTTCGCCGTCGCGAAGAAGCCGTTGCGCGGGTTGACAACCCCAATGCTGTTCGGGCCAACAACCCGAACACCGTACTGCCTCGCTACTTTGGAGAGCTCGTTCTGACGCTCGGCGCCCTCGTAGCCTTCTTCACTGAAGCCGCCAGAAAGCACGCAAACAACTGCAACACCGAGTTCGCCACACTGGCGAACTGTGTCGATAACCGTCGCCGTGCCGGTGAGGATGAATACGAACTCCGGAACCTCGGGAAGCGCCGCAAGCGAAGGAAATGATGGAAGACCGAGAACAGTCTCGCGTCGAGGGTTAATGGGGTAGATGCGCCCCTCAAACCCCTGCTCAATCATGAATCTCAGCGGACGTGCCGTAGTCTTGCTCACGTCATCAGACGCGCCGACAATCGCGACCGATGACGGGTCAAGGAGCGCTTTACCGAGCTTGATCACTGCCTTGGCAACTGGTACTCCTTCTACAAGCTGACTCATGGACGGCTCTCCAAGAGACTCTGAATGTCGGTCAGAATGTCGAGAGACGCAAATTCCCACAGCTCGTCCGCCACGCGTTCGGCGTCGTCTCCGAGAAGCGGGCCAGCTAGACGTAGGAACTTAGCGGTCATGTCCTCGTCGGTAACGGGGTTGGACGGCTCACCGTACGGCTGGTCAATTCGCGTCTCAATCTTCCGGCCATCGGCCAAGGTGATCGTGACAATCGCTGGGCGAAGGCGCGGGTAGTCCGCATCGCACGCCGCATCCGCGACGACCGATGTGAGTCTGGTTATGCGATTTACTTCGACGTCGGTGCGGTTGTGCTCGTAGAACTCATCGAGTCCAACCTCGCCATACTTGGCTGCAACGGCGACTGCATAGGGGATGCTCATCTGTGCGTCGAGAAAGCTCTCGACGTTCTGGTTTCCGTGATGACTTGCGACTGTGTGCGTGCGCACGACTACTTCGGCGATCTGGTCTGAGGTGAACCCGTGCTTTGTCCGCATCGCAAGCACTCCATCAATTGGTGCGTGCAAGTGACGGCAGGATGGGTACGGCTTGACGTAGGTGTTGAGCATGACCCAAGTGTCCCCCAGCCCGTCAACGAGCGTACCGCGGGCGAACTCGCCACGGGCGAACGCGTCAATATAACCGTGGACTCCTTCAAATACTGAACGAGGCCCCGTCACACCCAGAAGTGCAAGTTCGGCGCTGGCAACTGCGTCGCGAGATGCCTTGCCGGAGTGCACGCGCTTAACCTCGGCCGACTGGTTGAGGAAGGCGAATAGCCCGCCAGCGTGTGACGCCGCAATGCCGAGTGCGTCGCGCACCTGTGTCTCGTCAAGACCGAGGATCACCGCGACACCAGCCGCGCCCCCCATGACACCGGAGATCGGGGTGTTATGGAAGTGGTTGCGCCAAGTAGCCGGGTGACCGGCAGCTGCGAGGCGGCAGGTGAGTTCAAGAGCAACACTGAGCGCGCGCAGAGTGAGCTCACGGGTCGCTGACGAAGCCTCGGCTGCGGCAAGCACCGAGGGAAACGACACGCTGCTGGGGTGGACGCTGCCCGGCGTATAGCCGTCGTCGACCTCGAGGCCGTGCGCGGCGGAACCGTTCATGAACGCGGCACCGAGAGCAGACACCCTGCCCAGACCGATTGCCGTGGCTTCGTCGCCCCCGTAGTTTCGTTCCACATGGGTTGCGACAGCACGTGAAACGTCAGTCACCGATCCAGGAATTACGCCCGCAAAGTAGTCGACCAGAAGTCGACGCACATGGTGATCAACCGCGGCGGGTAGCTCTGCTGTCTGAGCGTCAACTATCCAACGAGCGACTGTCTTGGTTAGTTCCTGATGTGATGATGTCGTCGTCATAGGATCAAGCTCTCTGTGAGAAACGGCGTCCGAAGATGCCTTGGGCGATGGTGTTTTTGAGAATCTCTACCGAGCCACCTGCGATCATCCAGCCGCGAGTGCGGCGCACTATGTACTCCAGCGGGAATTCGGTCGAGTAGCCGGATGCGCCAAAAATCTGCAGCGCTTCGTTGGCAACGTTGAAAGCGGTCTGGTTGGCGAAAAGCTTCGCAATAGCCGCTTCGTTAGCATCGGGAGCGCCAGCATCAGCGTTGGAGACGGCACGGAAAAGCAGCATCTTTGCGGCGTCGAGCTGCACGCGCATGTCAGCAAACTTCCACTGCAACCCCTGAAACTCTGAGAGCGTGCGACCGAACTGGGTGCGGGTTTTAGCGTGCTCTACGGCACGGTCATATGCTGACTCTGCGAGGGCGAGAGCACGTGACGCGTTACCCATGCGCTCGACACCAAAGATTGAGAGCATCTTGCCGAGTGCGCCGCTATCGGCGAGCACGTATTCCTTTGGAACGACACAGTCGTCGAAGAAAAGCTGGCAATGTTCCTCGCCAGACATGTAAGTTTCGGTCTTGCCCTTGGAAGCACCGGGGGCGTCGAGCGGCACTAGCACCGCACCGATGTCGTTGTGGGTCGGACCGAAACGACACCACACTACCGAGTGGGTTGCGTGCGGTCCGTGCGAGTTCCAAGACTTCTGGCCGTTGATAACGACATTCTCGCCATCGTAGTGCGCGGTCGTGCGCAGGTCGGTCAGAGCGCTGCCAGCTTCGGGCTCGCTCATCCCCGCAGTGACCAGAGCCTCGCCGCTAAGAAGAAGTGGAAGCACCTCTTTCTTCACACGCTCGGAACCAAACTTTGCTACCTGGCGGATCGCGCCGAAATTGCTGGCCTGCAGAGCGTCGGCGCTGTGCGGGCACACTTTGGTGACTGCCATCATCACGAGCACTGCATCCAAAAGCGTCGCGCCCTGCCCACCGTCTTCGGTCGACAGGGTGAGGCCCGTAAATCCATGCTCAGCAAGCTTCTTAAGGCTGTCCCAAGCGAAGCCTGTGCGCTGAAAGGCCCGGGGCGCGAACTCACGGTTAGCCATGTGCGTAGCGGCATCAACAAGTTGAGCTTGCTCGGCGGTCAGTGAAAAATCCATTCATGTGTCCTTAGGTGTTGTCTGCAGTTAGGTGAGGCCGGCGATGAGGATGGAAAGCTTGGCGGAATCGGCCGTGGCCAGTTGCTGCACAATCGAAAGGATGCGGTCGCTGTCTAGGTCGTTGCGGCCAGCAACAATGAGGCACGAGTTGATCTTCATTGCGAGCGCATCCCAGTCGAGCGGGTGTGCTGGGGATCCGGGCATCGGGGCGCGGTGGCTAAGCACCTCACCCGAGGTGAGAGCAACTTCCACGACAGCATCCGACATAACGTCCGCGGCAGGAAGATCCTGAAGCACGGTTACTCGATGGGCCATCTCCGATATCCGGGAATCGGCCAGATCACGCCCGCGCAAGGTTGCAAGACCGTAAGCTCCCGTGGCCGCGATCGCCGCTACTTGCCACGAAATCGAGAACTGAGCGTCGATGATCGGCGACCCACGGTCTTCGTATGAGCGAGACACGAGCGCATACGCGTCACCTGCGGGCACATGCACGGTGATCCGCTCGATCGTTTTTGGTGCGGGCTCAGCGGGCAAAAGCTTCTCGGCAGCGGCAAGAGCCGCGTGGGTGAACCGGCAAGCGGGATATGGCTTGAGCGCGATTCCGCCCCCTTCGAACTCACCGGTGAAAAGATCGTTGAATGTCAATTCTGACCCAGGCAAAATTCCGTATCGGCCCGTAAGCCAGTCAGACGGCCCGACGACTCCCCGCCGCGCAAGCAGTGCGGCGGTAATGCCGGTTTGCACGGCCAGCCCTGGCTGTAGTCGCTTCGCCAATGAGCCGTCGACAACTGCCTGTCGCGTATAGGGGGCTAGAGAACTCGTCAGCGCTAACCCGGCGGCACTCTGGGTAGCCTCCCGGCTGAGTCCGAGCGTCGTGGCAGCGGCAACTGCCGCGGCGATAGCCCCGAGCCCCGCTGTACGGATAACTCCGTCTCGGGGGCCAACCAGACGCGCGAGGCGAGATAGCACCTGAACTCCCGAGACGATTCCATCGAGGAGGCATTCTCCACCGTCGCGGAGTCCTAACTGCGCAACGGCAAACGAGGATGCGACGGCAACGCTTGCCGTGTGCACCACCGCGTCGTCATGAGTGTCGTCGAAGTCCCACGCATGAATAAGAATTGAGAGCACCATGCCAGCCGCAGGGGCGTTGACGCGCAGGTCGGTCCAGATGGGACGTATGTCGCCGCCTCCGAGATCTGAGATCCCATCAAGCATTTCGCGAATTCCGGGTGCTTTAACGCCTGCCGCCGCAATGCCCAGCGCGTCGCAAATTACGAGTTCAAGATAGACCCGGTCAGCCGGCTTTATCGTGCGCCACGAGTGGTTTGCATACATAAATGGAATCTCTGTTCGTCGTCGAGCACGTGTTCCGAGGGCCTTCTGCGATAGCGTAAACCCGCTGTGCAGAAAATGTCAAATATTCTATATAATTTTTTGTGTGGAATATTTGTCGTGATAGTTTGGCTACAGTTGCTTGCGGTTTGCGAGAGTTCCCGATAGGCAGCTGGCTTCTCAGTATCATGCCGTTGGCATGCGGACAGACCCATTATGAGGAAACACGATGAACAATTCAGGCACCGCAGGCCCACCCCAAAGCCGCACGCTTTACGTACTCGAACGCCTCAAGACCGATCTCGAACGAGGCACCCTCGCTCCAGGCGACCAACTTCGTCAGTCCGCAATCGCCGAGCTATATGGTGTGAGCGCGACGCCCGTTCGTGAAGCTCTTCGTATCCTGGCCGCCGACGGCACAATCGACTACACACCACACCGCGGCGCGAGCGTGCGCGACTTCAGCCCGGAACTGGCGCGCGACCTCTATCGAATTCGCGCAGAAGTAGAGGCGCTTGCCGTACGAATGTCCGTAGAGCGTATGACGAGCGATGTGCTGGAAAGTATCCACGAGGCCAATACACGCCTCGTGGAGGCAACGGTACGCGGTGCAGAGCCGGAAGAACTCTCCCGACTTAACATGGAACTCCACTTCGCAATATACGAGAACTCCTCCCCGCTGATGATCGAGTTTCTTCAATATTTATGGGCGCGATTTAAGCCCAACGTCACTCTTTGGGGTGTAGCTAAGTTCGCGCACCGCCTCGGAGACGACCATTCCGAGATCATTCAAGCCATTGACGCGGGCGATGCCGATAATGTTGCGTCGTTAATGCGCAAACATGTTATGGGCGCATATGAGCTGCGCCAATCAAATAGTGATCTGCGCGCCGCTGGAGATCCCACGGAAGCTCGCACTGATATCGCCCCCACCCTCTCTTCCCCGACGATGCGAAAGTGAACGAGACGTCAGACCGGAGCAATCCCCGGGCTTCTCGCTGGTTCCCGGCAGTCATCGTTTTCACTGTATTGTCCATGGCAGTCCTCAGCGGAACCCGAACACTTATTTCCTATCGGGCACTCGCGCTCGGCGGTGACGCGATTGCAGTCGGCGTGATTACTGCTGCTTTCGCAGTTTTGCCGTTGTTCATCGCCCTTCAAGTCGGACGCTCTATCGATCGAGGTAAAGGAGTCAGCGTGCTGCGGCTGGGCGCGTTCGTGAGCCTCCTAGCCGTGGCTCTGACGGCGGTGAGCGCAGATTTGATCACGCTTGCTATCGCGAGCGCAACGCTTGGCCTTGGTCAAATTCTCTCAACCGTGGCTACCCAAGGTCTCATCCCGCTTTGGTCTGCTCCCGCTGATTACGACCGTCGATTCGGGAATCTGACTCTGGCAGTGTCTTTCGGCCAATTCCTCGGATTTCCTATCGCTGGCGCGATCGCGATGTGGACGGCTGCCCCCGGAAGCACCGACGTGGCAACAACACCCGCTCTCGCCGCGATGGTAGTTATCGCGGCTCTCGCGATCCCGCTGTGCTTCGTGTTCCGCAGTCAGGGCGTCCCTGCGATTTCGCGTAAGGAACATGCAGCATCCCAACAGAGTGCCCTCATGTTGCTGCGCACGCCCGGAATGAAGCCGGCCATATACTCGAGTCTCACCGTTTTGACGAGCATCGACATACTTGCCGCTTATTTGCCACTATTGGGCCAAGAGATCGGTCTCAGCGTAGCTATCGTAACGACTCTACTCACCATGCGCACCGCCGCGTCGATTCTGTCGCGAGCCACCCTGACGACGATTGTGCGTGTGTTCAGGCGCCGAACGCTTCTGATCTCAGCAACGTTGTGTTCTGCCATCCCGATGCTGCTCGTTGCCTTTATCCCATTTCCCATCGCGCTCGGCATCCTGACCTTTGTGATGGGTTTCTTTTTCGGAATCGGTCAACCTTTGTCGATGTCATGGGTGACAACCGTCGCACACGAGAGGAACCGTGGCGCTGCGCTCTCGGTGCGGCTCGCCGGAAATCGTGTCGGTCAGGTGGTGCTCCCGCTTGGCGCCGGCGCGCTCGCCGCAGTCACCGGCCCCGGAGCAATTTTTATATTCAACGGGCTTCTCCTCCTCACAGCAGCGATGGTTACGTTCAGCGCAACCAAGGAAATGAAGCACTAGAACTGGTTGGGGTTTCCGCGTCAGAATTGCGGTTCAATGCTAGAGATTGAGCCAAAAGTACGTGGTCGGTAGTTGTCTTTATCGTGTTTGGCCGCAGACTTCTTTGAATACGCGCGTGGAATTCCTGACTTCTTGAGCATCAATGGCTGGTTTGACTGAAGAGCTCAACGTGAGGCGGCTGGCCTTCGGGCTTGCACAAAAGGAGTTTCTCCAATTATTGCGGATGCCCCGGCGCGGACTGAAAAGATAGGGATCTGCGTCCGGCGATGATGCCGAAGACCATGAACATGTCGATGATCTGCGGGGAGGGGTTGTGGTCAAATTCAGGGTTGCGGAGTGCAATGAGCATGAATATTTTGGGCATTCCATAGACGCCAAGTTCTTCGGCTCGCGAGAGGCTTAGCGACGCCTTCGCCAATGCTTGCTGCTGCTGCGCACGTCAAGCAAGTAGGGTCGCCTCTCGCCGTTGCGCGAAACTCGAACTGTCCTTTCTCTGGTTCTTCCACGACGCACGGGTCGGATGCGTGTCGTAAACGATGTGAAGATGAGAGATGAGAGAGGAGCCCGTCGTCATTGGACTCGGCGACATCGAGCACGCTGAACGGTGCGGGGGTGCCATTACAGGCGCGTTCGCACCACCGCAACTACGATTATAGGACCATCTTCAACGCCAAAGCCCTAGACCATACGGTCGGGCGTTTTTGCTGGTTTCAACTGACAACTAATGAGGCTCTGTTGGCTGCTTACTTGAAAGCGGATTTTGTTTTGCTGGGGTACCTGGACTCGAACCAAGAACAAAAGAATCAGAATCTTCCGTGTTGCCAATTACACCATACCCCACCGAGTTCCCAGCGTTTCCGCGGAACTTGTGAGCGAGGAACCAATCCAACGACTCGATTCTGTTCATATTTGAGTTCTCCGTGAAGAATAATCTCAAAGTATTCACAATCCAGCCGACAAACAGTGCCTATCGCCGTGGTCAAGGATAGCCCATACGTTGAGGTCTCGCGAATCACCAACTGGGGTTCGATCGTGCAGCTCCTCACGCAAGCCTGTGCTAGTTAGCCGATCGAACGGTGCCACAAGAACCACTCAAGGTCATCTTCAAGCTCTACAGCCGCATCCTCAGCGGCGCAGAGCCAACGGCGACTCACAGGCAACTCATTCATGTGCATGACAGTAGCCCGATCCAGGAAGAAAGTGTGCAGTTCATCCACACGCTGATTTAGCCCCGCTGGTTGCGCACCATGCTGCCCTCCAAGCGTTGCTAGACAATAAGACACCGCCTCGCTTGATCGCGTGGCTTTTGGATTTCGCGGAGTGACGATCTGATGGCCTGTCTGCCAGCGACCTACCCCCTCCGGCGCAATCGGCGGTGAAACAATGGGGACTATTGCGCTCGATCGATCTACGCCTGAACCTCAGCCTTTCGCGCCGCCTCAATCAGCCACGAAACGAACGCGCTACACGTAGCCAGCATGTACTTCGCAGTTGACTGGTCAACGTTTGGTGGAGCCTTAGCCGAAAAGGCTTATCCATATCGATGCAGTAGTCTGCGGTGATGCTGGAGAGGCCGAGGGCGGGCGTGCACTATCCGGGTCGTGTCGCTGATCTGCGGGCCTGGTTCGGTACCGACGCGGCCTGCCGGGA
>Ga0307486_1000768_pt1 | contig 27239 bp, 26 predicted proteins | sample CBIW02metaG_FD_203663 | JGI IMG/M metagenome (GOLD analysis project Ga0307486, IMG submission 203663) | Sea-ice brine microbial communities from Beaufort Sea near Barrow, Alaska, United States - CBIW 0.2 | ecosystem: Environmental > Aquatic > Marine > Coastal | place: USA: Alaska | collected...
CGCACCGAATGCCTCAAAGACGTCGTCGAGCGGATGCTGCCCTACTGGCACTCCGACATCGTGCCCGACCTGCGTGCCAACAAGACCGTTCTCGTCACCGCGCACGGCAACTCCCTGCGCGCTCTGGTCAAGCATCTCGACGGCATCAGCGACGCTGATATCGCCGAACTGAACATCCCCACCGGAATCCCGCTGGTCTACCAGCTCGGCGAAGACTTCATGCCGCTCGGCCCCGGCGAGTACCTCGATCCCGAGGCCGCAGCCGCCGGTGCGGCCGCCGTGGCCGCTCAGGGCAACAAGAAGTAGCCCCCACCCCGCAATAGTGGGCCCACCCCGCCCCCCCGGGCCACCCCGACCGGCCGGCTCCACGCGCATAACTCCTGCAAATTCTCCGTCGCGACAGCAAGCTCCGCGTCATTCCGCGGGCCAGCTGTCCCGGGCATACAAATTGCAGGAGTTATGTCGCAGCAGGCGGGGTGAACCCACAGAAAAGGCCCCGAGAGCGGATGCTCCGGGGCCTTCTGCTCAAGAAATCAGATGTGGTCGTCCTGGTGCCAGTCGCCGGTGCCGAGGTACTGCACCTTCTTCGCAATCGAGACCGCATGGTCGGCAAAGCGTTCGTGGTACCGGCTGGCCAGTGTCGCGTCGACGGTGTCGGCCGCGAGTCCCTTCCAGGTTTCGGCGAGCACGGAGTCGAAGACGCTCAGGTGCAGTGCGTCGACCTTGTCGTCTTCGTTGCGAATTTTTTCGGCGAGTTCCAGATCCTGGCTCGTGAGCAACTCGGTGAGCATATTCGCTATGGCCACGTCGAGTGCGCCCATCTCGGCGAATGTACCGCGCAGCCCCTTGGGGATGACCTTGTCGGGAAAACGGTAGCGGGCCAGCTGGGCGATGTGGGTGGAGAGGTCGCCCATCCGCTCGAGGGAAGCGCTGATGCGCAGGGCGCTGACCACGATGCGCAGGTCGCGGGCCACCGGCTGCTGGCGCGCGAGGATGGTAATGGCGAGTTCATCGAGCTCGACCGAGAGCTCGTCAATCTTCTCGTCTTCGGTGATGGCCTCTTCGGCCAGACTCACGTCGCTCTCGTTGAATGCGCTCGTGGCCTTGTCTATCGAGATCGCGACAAGGCGCGAAATGTCGACGAGTCGTTGTTGAACTTCAGCGAGTTCCTGCTGGAATACATCGCGCATGGGGGTAATCCTTCCTTGCCGCGCGAACACGCACGATCTGTGTGACCAGCCTTGGCCACCGGTATATGTTGTCGAATTCAGGTTAACGGCAGGTGCCGGTCACTTGAACACTTTCTAAAGTACAGGGCCGCAGCCGGGGGCGCTGTGAACGACGCCCGGAGACTGTCAGTAATCTAGACAATATGGAATCGACGTCGCTGGTGTTGCTGTCGCTGGCGCTCGGGCTCGGCGTCGGTGCCGGGTTCGTGTCGCTGCTGCACGTCGCCGAGCGTCACGGCCGCCGCGCCTCCGAAGTCGTCAACCCGGCAGTGCCCGACGGTATCGACCAGGTGCTCGACGCCCTCGAGACCGCTGGCGTCGTGCTCGACCCGTCGAACAACGTCATCAAGACCAGTCCGGGCGCCCTCACCCTCGGCCTCGTTTGGAACCAGCAGCTCGTGCATCCGGAACTGCTCGAACTCGCCCGTCAGGTGCGCGTGACCGGCGAGCCTGTCTCCGAAGATCTGGTGCTCTCCCGCGGCCCGTTCGGCGACGCGAGCATGCGCTTTCGCGTGCGCCTGGCCCGACTCGGCACCCGTTACGTGTTGCTGCTGGCCGAGGATCGAACCGAAGCGTTCCGTCTCGACGAGGTGCGCCGCGACTTCGTCGCCAACATCAGCCATGAGCTCAAAACACCCATCGCCTCCGTCGGTCTCCTCGCCGAGGCGCTCGACAAGGCAGCGGATGAACCGGAGCAGGTTCGCCGCTTCGCCAACCGGTTGACGACGGAGTCGGCCCGCCTCGGCCGCCTGACCCAGGAGATCATCGAGCTGTCCAGGCTGCAGGCTCAGGACGCCCTCGCCGAACCGGAGAATCTCAGTGTCGACGACGTGGTCGCTGCCGCCGTTGATCAGAGTCGTGTGGTCGCCGAGGCCGAGCGCATCACGATCGTCGTCGGCAAGAAGTCCGGTGCCAGGGTGTACGGCGACGAAGCGCTGCTCATCGTGGCCGTGCACAACCTCGTCGCGAACGCGGTCAACTACTCCGCCGAGGGGTCGCGGGTCGGCGTCGGCGTGCGCCTGCAGAAGGGCATCGTCGAGATCACGGTCACCGACCAGGGTGTCGGCATCGCTGAAGCCGATCTGGAGCGGGTGTTTGAGCGGTTCTTCCGCGTCGACCAGGCCCGGTCCCGCCACACCGGCGGTACCGGACTTGGCCTGTCCATCGTCAAGCACGTCGTGCAGAACCACGGCGGCGACATTCGCGTCTGGTCGCAGCCCGGCAGCGGATCCACCTTCACCATCCGCCTCCCCGAGGCGGCAGAACCGATCATCGAGCCACGCCAGACCAAACCGCGACCGGTCGCCCGTGCGGCCGCAGGAGACACACTATGACACGCATCCTCTTGGTTGAAGACGAGAGCGCCCTGAGCGAACCGTTGAGCTTTCTGCTCGAACGTGAGGGCTATGAGGTCGTCGTGGCCGAAGACGGACCGACCGCGATCAACGAATTCGACCAGAACGGAGCAGATCTCATTCTGCTCGACCTCATGCTGCCCGGCATCCCCGGCACCGAGGTATGCCGGGAAATTCGCACACGGTCAACGGTGCCCATCATCATGCTCACCGCCAAGGATTCCGAGATCGACATCGTCGTCGGGCTCGAACTCGGCGCCGACGACTACGTCACCAAGCCGTATTCGACCCGTGAGCTGATCGCCCGCATTCGTGCGGTGTTGCGTCGCCACGAGGACCAGAGCGAGACCGACGTGGACACCATGCTCACCGCCGGCACGGTGCGCATGGATGTGGAACGGCACGCTGTGACGGTCTCCGGCGAGCTCGTGAACATGCCGTTGAAGGAGTTCGAACTGCTCGAGTTTCTGCTGCGGAACGCCGGGCGGGTGCTCACCCGCGGCCAGCTGATCGACCGGGTCTGGGGCACCGACTACTTCGGTGACACAAAAACGCTCGACGTGCACATCAAACGCATCCGCTCGCGCATTGAGGCGGCACCGTCAGAACCGGTCATGCTCGTTACCGTGCGCGGCCTCGGCTACCGTTTCGAAGCGTAGCCCCGCACACAGTTCAGGCCGCCGTCCTGGGGGCGGCGGCCTGAACTGACTGCTGAGTGGGTTACGCGGAGGGGGTGGCCGACGGGGCCGGGACCTCTGACGGGGACGGCGTCTCGGTCGGAGCGAGCGTTGGCAGGAGGGTCGAGTATTCGCCCTGGTTGCCGTCGAGAACGGGCAGCAGCAGCTCGATGCCGGTCTCGTCGGCGTACTGGAAGTACACCGGGAACAGCGAGCCGGGCTGGCTGTCCATGTTTTCCAAAACGACCGAGGGGGCGCCTTCGGTGCCGAACGTCACGGTTGTGTTGCCCTCGACAGGAACCTTCTGCGACACCTTTCCGGTGCTCGACTCGTACTGCACGAGCAGGCTCTGCGGGGTGCTGGTCGGGTTCACAACGGAGACGACCAGGTTCGCCAGTTCGCCGTCGGTCGAGAGCAGCAGGGCGTTGCGAATGTGAATTTCGCCCACATCTCCGCTCACGCCATCGCTCGCGTTGTAATGAATCAGGGTGGCCTGCGGTGCGAAAAACCCGCACGCGCTCGTGCCCAACAGAATGCCAGCCGTCAATACGACGGATGCAGCGATGCGCGCTCTCACAAGACCTCCACTACCGAAACAACGTTCGACGGTGGGCCGACGCTGCAGAATTCGCTTTGTCACTAGCTTAGCGGCGTGAGCGGACACACGATTCGCGTTGACCAGTCTCGCGGGGGCGCGCGTACTCTAGCACCTCCTGGCTGTGGTATCCTTGACGTTGCTGAAGGGATCACATCCATGCTGTTTGAGGTTGGCGAAACCGTCGTATATCCCCACCACGGCGCTGCGAAGATCACTGAGGTGAAAACCCGCATCATCAAGGGTGAAGAGAAGCTGTACCTCAAGCTGAATGTCACCCAGGGCGATCTCACTATTGAGGTTCCCGCCGAAAATGTCGACCTCGTCGGTGTGCGCGATGTGATCGGCCAGGAAGGCCTCGACCGGGTTTTCGACGTGCTGCGTGCACCGTTTACCGAAGAGCCCACCAACTGGTCTCGCCGGTACAAGGCGAATCTCGAAAAGCTCGCCAGCGGCGATGTCATCAAGGTGTCCGAGGTCGTTCGCGACCTGTGGCGTCGGGATCAGGACCGTGGCTTGTCTGCCGGTGAAAAGCGGATGCTGGCCAAGGCCCGCCAAATTCTCATCAGCGAGCTGGCTTTGGCAGAAAAGACCGATGAAGACAAGGCCTCCACCGTTCTCGACGAGGTCCTCGCCTCCTAGTTCATCCCGTGTGTTTCGTGAGGGGCGGCGCCGAAAGGCGCCGCTTTTTGCATGTTCATTTCCAATTTGCTGTGTCCAGCTCGACCCCCGGATAGATACCCTCCAGATATGACTGTTCCCCCCGCGCCACCGGCCGCACCCGCCTCTGGTGACCGTTCCGAACCCAGGTCCGTCGCCGTGACCGACGGTGATACAGCACCTGCTGTCGCCGTCATCGTTGTGGCCGCCGGCAGCGGTACCCGCCTCGGCCGCGCGGAACCCAAGGCATTCGTTCTGCTGCATATGCGCACGCTGCTGGATCACGCTTTAGATTCCATTTTCGGAATGAAGGAATCCGTGCAGATCATCGTGGTCGCCCCCGGGGACCGGGCAGCCGATGCCCACGCCGTCGCAGCCCAGGCCGCGACCCGTCACGGGGCCTTCGCGTCGGCCGTTACCGTTGTGGCCGGCGGGCGCACTCGCCAAGACTCGGTCGACCAGGGCATGAGCGCCCTGTTGCCGAACGTGAAGATCGTGCTGGTGCACGATGCAGCCCGTGCACTCACTCCCGCCTCCCTGTGTGACGAGGTTGTCGCAGCGGTGCGCGCGACCGGGCACGGAATTATTCCCGGCCTCCCCGTGGTCGACACCATCAAACGCGTTGCCGCTTCCGGCGCCATTCTCGGCACCGTCGACCGGTCAGAGCTGTCCGCCGTGCAGACGCCGCAGGGCTTTCCCCGCGCCATGCTCACGTCCGCCCGCGCCTGGGCCGTGCAGCACGGCCGGTTCGAATCCCTCACCGACGATGCCGCCCTGGTCGCCGATGCCGGGCACCCGGTGACCGTCGTTGCCGGGCATCCGCTCGCCTTCAAGATCACAACGCCCGAAGACCTCGAGCGCGCCGACCTCATCCTGCACGCGGCGACACCCGCACCGACACCGCCGCCGGCCCCGACGCCGCCGCCTCTGGCGCGTATCGGCAGCGGCCTCGACGTGCACGCCTTCGCCACCGACGACGCGACAGAACTCTGGCTGGCCGGCCTGCACTGGCCGGGAGAGCGGGGCCTGAGCGGACACAGCGACGGCGATGTCGTCGCCCACGCCATCTGTGACGCTGTGCTCGCCGCCGCCGGCCTCGGCGACATCGGCACCATCTTCGGCACGGCCGACCCGAGGTTGACCGGCGCCCACGGCGACGTCTTTCTCACTGAGACGATGCGCCTGGTTGTCGCCGCCGGCTTCCTCGTCGGCAACGTCTCGGTGCAGATCATCGGCAATCGCCCCAGGTTCGCGCCGCGTCGGGCCGAAGCCGAAACGCGGCTCGCCGGCATCCTCTCGGCACCGGTCAATATTGCCGCGACCACGACCGACGCGCTCGGCTTCACCGGCCGCGGCGAGGGCGTCGCGGCGACGGCGACCGCACTGATCTACCCGACGCCGCTTGCCGTGCATTCGGCCGTGCCCGAACAGACGCACACCCCTGACCTAAACTGGGAGGTGTGACCATGCAACTGTACGATTCGAAGGCTCAGGCCTTGCGTGATTTTGTGCCCCTCGAAGCGGGCGAGGTCTCGATGTACGTGTGCGGCCCCACGGTACAATCCAGCCCGCATATCGGCCACCTGCGCAGCGCTCTGGTCTACGATCAGCTGCGTCGCTGGCTCAGCTACCGCGGCCTGAACGTCACCTTCGTGCGCAACGTCACCGACATCGACGACAAAATCTTGTTGAACGCGCGAGGCTCGAACGAGCACTGGTGGGCCCTCGCCTACCGCTATGAGCTCGAGTTCACCGCTGGCTATCAGCGTCTGGGGATTCTCGCGCCCACCTACGAGCCCCGCGCTACCGCGAGTATCACCGAGATGCAGGCCCTCATCGCCACCCTGATCGAGCGCGGGCATGCCTATGCGGCCGATGACGAGTCCGGCGATGTGTACTTCGACAGCGCGAGCTGGCCCTCCTACGGTTCCCTCACCCACCAGGCGCCGGGCAATATGGAGCCGGCGATGGAGGCTTCCCCGCGGGCCAAGCGTGACGTGCGCGACTTTGCCCTGTGGAAGGGGCACAAGGCCGGCGAACCGACCACGGCCGCCTGGGCCTCGCCGTGGGGCTCTGGCCGCCCGGGTTGGCACATTGAGTGCTCGGCCATGGCCTCCCGCTACCTCGGCGATCACTTCGACATTCACGGCGGCGGAATCGACCTGCGGTTTCCGCATCACGAGAATGAGCTCGCTCAATCGACCGCAGCCGGCAGGGAATTCGCGAATTACTGGGTGCACAACGGCCTCGTCAACGTGAACGGGCAGAAGATGTCGAAGTCGGTGGGCAACTCAGTCTTCGCGGTCGAACTGCTGGACCAGGCCCGCGCCATCGTCGTGCGCTATTTTCTCGGGGCCGCCCACTACCGCTCGACCATCGACTACAACGATGGTTCGTTGGCCGAGGCCGAAGCGGCCCTGGAACGCGTGGAAAGTTTTCTCGACCGTGCTGATCGCCGGCTTGCCGGAACCCGGTTCGCCGGGAGCGGCGTAGAAGTCGTCCCCAATGAATTCGCCGCGGCGATGGACGCCGACCTCGCCGTTCCGCAGGCGCTCGGGGTGCTCCACGACACTGTGCGCGCCGGTAACGCCGCACTGGACACCGAAGACCTTCACGCTGCAGCATCCGCTCGCGGTGGAGTACTCGCGATGAGCGAAGTGCTGGGAATCAACCCCTTGTCGCCCGGCTGGGCCGTGGCGACTGACGAACCGGCCATGGTGGCCCTGAGTGCGTTGGTCGAGCGACTGCTCGGAGACCGCGCCCTGGCCAGGGAGAACCGCGATTATGCGGCCGCAGACCGAATCCGGGACGAACTCGTCGCCGCCGGAATCACCATCGAAGACACCCCGTCGGGTGCCCATTGGAGCTTTGACTGATGAAGAACTTAGACCGCAAATCGCGCACCGGATCGGTGCGCAAGGGCAGCCGTGGTGGCCAGGTCGGCTCCGGCGGACAGGGCCGTCAGGCACTCGAGGGCAAGAAGCCCACCCCCAAGGCTGAAGACCGTCCGTACCACCCCGCCGGGAAGCGTAAGGCGGCCGCCGACCGTTTCACGGCGGCTGGTGGATTCAACTCTCGCCCCACAGCGGATGCGACCAGCAGCCGTGGCGGCGCGCGCGGCGGCCCCGCCGGAGCGCCCCGCGGTGGTGCACGCGGTGCTTCGCAGGGCGGCCCCCAGCGCGGCACGGGCAACACCGGAGGCGGCGGATCCTCGACGCGTCGGGCCAAGCAGATCGACGAGCACGAGGTCGTCACCGGGCGCAACTCGGTGCTCGAGGCGCTGCGCGCAAAGATCCCCGCGCAGACCCTCTACATTGCCGCACGCATTGAAATGGATGAGCGGGTCAAAGAGGTGCTGTTGATGGCGACGAGCCGCAACATTCCCATTCTCGAGGTCATGCGCCCCGAACTCGACCGTCTCGCCGGTCGCGACGCGGTGCACCAGGGCCTCGCACTCAAGGTTCCGGCCTACGAGTACGCCCACCCGATGGAGCTCCTCGAACTCACCATCAGCCGCGGCCACAAGCCGTTGTTCGTGGCGCTCGACGGCATCACCGACCCGCGCAACCTGGGTGCGATCATCCGCTCGACCGCCGCGTTCGGCGGCCACGGAATCATCGTGCCGCAGCGTCGCTCGGTCGGCGTGACCGCCTCAGCCTGGAAGACCAGCGCCGGCGCTGCCGCGCGCACTCCCGTCGCCATGGCGAGCAACCTCACCCAGACGCTCAAGGCGCTCAAGGCGCAGGGCGTCTTCGTGCTCGGTCTCGACGGCGACGGCGATGTGTCGCTGCCCGACCTCGGCATCGGGTTCGCCGAGCGTCCGATCGTGATCGTCGTCGGCAGCGAGGGCAAGGGCCTGTCCCGCCTCGTCGCCGAAACCTGTGATGCGATCGTCTCGATTCCGATCAGTGCTTCGACTGAGTCGCTCAACGCCGGTATCGCTGCCGGTGTCACGCTCTATGAGGTGGCTCGGCTGCGCGCCCAAATCAAGCTCGCGAAGCAGGCAGCCAGGGCGTAACGCCGCGGCCTCGCCCGCCCCGCACGCGGAGCTCGGGCCGGCCGCCGAACCTGGCCAGGGCTAGACCTTGAGCATCCAGTCGTCGCTATCGTCGGGATCAGCGTCCGTGTCGTCGCCGAGCTCCGTGCGAATCGGCAGGGTGATGGCTCCGGTGAGAGGGTCGATCACGGTCGCTTCGTCACGGCGGTGTCGCAGCACATCCTGTACGTAACTCGTCACGGCATCGGCGAGAGGAATATCCCGCGACTGGTTCTGTGCCATGTACCAACGGTGATCGAGCAGTTGGTGGAACACCTGCGCCCGCTCGAGCTTCCCCTGTAGTTCTTCGGGAATGGCCCGAACCACGGGTTCGAATACCCGCACCAGCCACTCGTGCGCGACCATCTCCTCGTCGGCGCCGGGATCGCCGTAGGCGGCCCGGTAGGAATCGAGGTCGTTCAGCAGACGACGGGCCTGGTTCTCTTCGGCGTCGAGGCCGGTCAGACGCAGCAGCCGACGCTGGTGGTGGCCGGCGTCGACGACCTTCGGCTGAATGCGCACGCTCGTGCCGAGGCTGTCGGTTTTGATGGCAAGTTCCTCGATATCGAAACCGAGGTCGTTGAGGCGCTGCACGCGCTGGGTGATGCGCCAGCGTTCAGAGTTGGAGAACGATTCCGACCCGGTGAGTTCCTTCCAGAGCAGCCGGTAGGCGGCGACGATTCCGTTGCTGATCCGGATCGGGTCGAGTTCGTCGGCGACGCGGCCACCGGCCTCCAGGTCCATGAGCTCGCCGGCGATGTTCACTCGGGCGATTTCCAGATCGTTCTCGCGCTGCCCGTTTGACAGCCCGCCCGGGTAGAGCTGCCCGGTTTCAGCGTCGACGAGATAGGCGGCGAACGCGCCGGCGTCTCGCCGAAACAGGGTGTTTGAGAGGGAGACGTCGCCCCAGAAAAACCCGATCATGTGCAGCCGCACCAAGAGTACGGCGAGAGCGTCGATCAGCCGGGTGGCGGTATCCGGGCGCAGAGCATGCGAGTACAGGGCGCGGTACGGGAGTGAGAACTTGAGGTGCCGGGTGACCAGAACAGAATTGAGCGGCTCGGCATCGCCATCGGTTCTATTGGTGATCACGGCGACTGGCTCGACGCAGGGGATTTCCAAGCTGGCCAGGGTGCGCAGCATGTCGTATTCGCGCTTGGCCATTTCGCTCGTGGTTTCCTTGATGGCGACCACCCTGCCACTCAGGTGGGCGAATCGCACGAGGTGGCGGGAGATGCCCTTAGGCAGTGAGGCGATGTTCTCATTCGGCCACGCGTCGAGGGGCAGCTGCCACGGCAGGTCAAGAAGGGCCGGGTCGGCCGTAGCCGAGATGATGTTGAGGGAACCGCTCATTGTTTGTGCCTAACTTACGAAAAAACGGCTGGAGGGAGCAAACTCCCTCCAGCCGTTCGGAGCCGATTAGTCGGTGACGGCGCCGCCGAGGCGCAGGCCGGTTTCGGCATCGAACACGTGCAGGTGGTTCGGAGTAGCCGTGAGGTACACCGTCTCACCGGCGTTCGGGTGGGAGCGTCCGTCGACGCGGGCGACGACGTCGGTGCGCTTGCCTTCAACCGTGGAGTGGCCGTAGAGGTAGCCGTCGGCACCCAGCTCTTCAACGAGGTCGATCTCGATCTGCAGGCCTTCGCCGGCCGTGGACGACATCTGGATGTCCTCCGGGCGAATTCCGATGGTGACCTTCTTGCCGGTTGAGCTGGCGAGCGTGTCGCGTTGCACGGGAACGGTTGCGGTACCGAATTTGATGCCGCCGTCGACGGTGTCAGCGAGGAACAGGTTCATCGCGGGGCTGCCGATGAAGCCGGCCACGAACACGTTCTGCGGTTTCGCGTAGAGGTCGCGCGGCGATCCGACCTGCTGCAGCACGCCGTCTTTGAGCACGGCGATGCGGTCACCCATGGTGAGCGCCTCGGTCTGGTCGTGGGTCACGTAAACGGTCGTGACGCCGAGGCGGCGCTGCAGGCTGGCGATCTGCGTACGCGTCTGCACGCGCAGCTTGGCGTCGAGGTTCGACAGCGGCTCATCCATCAGGAACACCTGCGGCTGACGCACGATTGCGCGGCCCATCGCGACGCGCTGACGCTGGCCACCGGAGAGTGCCTTCGGCTTGCGGCTGAGGTAGGGTTCGAGGTCGAGCAGCTTGGCGGCTTCGAGAACCCGGGCGGCACGTTCGTCTTTGTTGATGCCGGCGATCTTGAGCGCGAAGCCCATGTTCTCGGCGACGGTCATGTGCGGGTACAGCGCGTAGTTCTGAAACACCATGGCGATGTCGCGGTCTTTCGGCGGAACATCGGTCACGTTACGGTCACCGATGAGAATGTCGCCATCGTTGACCTCTTCGAGGCCGGCGAGCATGCGCAGTGAGGTGGATTTGCCGCAGCCGGACGGGCCGACCAAAACCAGGAATTCGCCATCGGCGACCTGCAGGTCGAGCTGGTCCACAGCTGGTCGAGTGGAACCCGGGTAGAGCCGGGTTGCTTTGTCGAAAGTCACTGACGCCATGATTATTACTCCTTCACCGGCAGGAACGTGCCGGACGATCCGTTGTGAATAGGATTTATGCGCCGCATGCGAACCGAGGTCAGCACACAACATTCTCAGTATTACATGACGAGTGTCCCTGTGCAGGTATTTTTTGCCGGCTCCCAGTTTGGTCGTTTCCCAGTCAGGGCATTTACTATTCCCAAGGCGCCTTTATGTGTGCCCCTCCTTCTCGAAAGCGATCCCTTATGACTATTGGCGGACCAGACGACGGCAGTCCATCAAAGAACCGCCGGCGTGATGCCGCCCGAGTGAAGGCGAAACAGCTTCGGGTCAGTCAAAAGAAGAAGGACCGTCGCAACAAGGTCTTTCTGCAGGGCGGCATCGGCCTCGCCGCAATCGCCATCGTCGTTCTGGTCTCCGTGGTTATCTTGAATTCGATCAAACCGGCTGGTCCGGGGCCCAAAAATATGGCCAGCGATGGTGCGCTCATCGGCGAAGGCATGGTCACGACATTGACTCCAGCGCTTCAGCCCGACGCCGATGCGCTGCCGTCCGAACCGGATCCCACCGGCGCAGTCGCGAACATCCGCATCTATGTTGACTACCTTTGCCCGCTGTGCGGCGACTTCGAAAACGCCAATACCGAACAGATCGCCCAGTGGGTCGACACCGGGGCGGCAACCGTCGAAATTCACCCGGTGGCCATTCTCACGAGCAAATCGGCCGGCACCAAGTACTCCCTGCGGGCTGCGAACGCGGCAGCCTGTGTCGCCAATTATTCGCCGGATGATTTCTTTGCCTTCAGTTCCGCCCTGTTCGTTGACCAACCGGACGAGACTTCGCCGGGCCGCAGCGACGACGAGATCAAGTCCGTCGTCAAGGACTCTGGCGTGAGCACGGCGATCTCCAGCATCAACTCGTGCATCGACGAGGGCACCTACGAGTCGTGGGTGCGGGCGGCGACCGATCGCGCCCTGGGCGGCCCGATCCCTAATTCCTCGATGAAGTCCATCATCGGAACCCCCACCATCCTGGTCAACGGCAAGCCCTATACCGGTTCCCTTGACGACCCCAAGGAATTCGCCACCTTCGTGCAGCAGGCTCTCGGTGAGACCTATTCCACGTCGACCCCGACCCCGACTCCCGCCGCGTAGCCGTCTCGACTCGTCCGAAAGCGGATAAGCCGGCTCTGCCGCGCGCATCTGAGTTCGGTGGTGCCCGTGGTGGCGCTGAAATCATTTAGGATGGACACTTGAGGTTCGCGCCTCATGCCGGCCTGGCGCAATTGGTAGCGCACCACTCTTGTAAAGTGGGGGTTACGAGTTCGAGTCTCGTGGCCGGCCCCAAAACCCCTACTCCCGATCGGGACGTAGGGGTTTTTCTGTGCCCCCATGCACCCCAAATGCCGGTCGTGTCCCGGTGGCCGCCATCGTGTACCGCGTCATCCGCTCGTTGCGCGCCCGGTTGATGCACGCGCGGGTTGCGGTTGCTCGTGCACCCGGCAGGCCAGCCGCGCGAGCAACGCCGGGCCGCGCCTGCTGCTGGTGACCGCGCGACGCGCAGTGGGTCGCAACGTACACTGATGGCTGGGGTTTGACGAGCGGATGCCGCTCACGCTGGTAGGTCGCGGCACGAGAGGACACATGCATGAGCCTGATCCGGCTGAACGACGTCAGTATTCGCTTTGAGAACACGCAGATTCTGCGCGAAGCGTTCTTCCGCCTCGAACCCGGCGACCGGGTCGGCCTGATCGGCAAAAACGGCTCCGGCAAATCCACCATTCTCAAGCTCATCCTCGATCAGGTCTCGCCCGACGCCGGCGAAGTCACCCTCGATGAGGGCACTACGGTCGGGTACTTCTCGCAGTTCTCCGAACTCAACGGCGAGCAGACCATCACCGAGGTGCTCGACGAGCTGTTTGTGGCCGTCAAGGCCGTCGAGGCCGAACTCGCTGCCATCGACGCGGCGATCGCCCTCGATTCCTCGGCCAGCGCCGAGCTCGACCGGCTCATCACCCGTCAGGGCGAGTTGTTCGAAGAGATGGACCGTGTGGACGGCTGGGACTACAAGCGCCACATCGACACAGCCCTGACCACCCTCGGTTTCAACGAGGCGCACCGCGTCTGCACGATCGACGAGCTCTCCGGCGGTTGGCGCAACCGTGCCGCTCTGGCGAAAATCGTGCTCGAAGCCCCTGACGTGCTGCTGCTCGACGAGCCCACCAACTACCTCGACGTGGCCGGGGTCGAATGGCTCGAAGCCTGGTTCAAGAGCTTCAAGGGTGCCGCCATCGTCGTCTCGCACGACCGCAAGTTTCTCGACGCCGTCGTCACCCGCATCATCGAGGTCGAAAACTTTCACCTGCACGAATATCCGGGCAACTTCGGTGAGTACATCATTCAGAAGCAGTTTCGACTCAAGACCCTCGAGGCCCAGTTCGTGCACGAGTCTGAGCTGCTCGCGTTCGAGGCCGAGGGTATCTCCGATCGCCGTGAGGCAGCCAAGGCCGAGAGCCGCCAGCTCGGCAACCAGCTCGCGAACATCAAGAAGTCACGCACGCCGCGCCCGGTTGACCAGATCATCACTGAGATCTACCGCAACCTCCACGTCAAGGACGTGCTCTGCCGGGTCGAGGGCCTCTCCAAGAGCTATGGCGACAAGGTGCTGTTCGACAACCTGAGCTTCGAGGTTCGTCGCGGCAATCGCATCGTCGTGCTCGGCAGCAACGGCAGTGGTAAAACCACCCTGTTGCGGGTTCTCACAGGTGAGGAGACGGCCGACGACGGCGACGTGGCCTGGGCCAGCGGCGCCGGCGTCGTGTCGTACAACCAGATACTCGCCGAACTCGACGAGAGCGACACTGTCAGCCATGCCGTCAACGCCATGCCCGGAAGCCTTGCCCTGACCGCGACTAAGAAGTCGGTCAACCGCTTTCTGACCATGTTCCAGTTCAGCGAGGCCGACCTCAAGCAGAAAATCGGGAATCTGTCGGGTGGTCAGCGCGCTCGCGTAGCCATGGCCCAATGTCTGCTCTCCGGCGCGTCGGTGCTGCTGCTCGATGAGCCGACCAACCATCTGGATATGTCGAGCACCCAGGTCATGGAACGTGCCCTCGTCCATTTTCCCGGAGCCGTGGTTGTCGTCAGCCACGACCGTTTCTTCACCGACAAGATCGCCAACCGACGCCTCGTCTTCGGCAGCGAGGGCGCAGGCCCCGGCGAGATCGAGGTGCGCGCCGCCTGACCGCCGCGCAGCCGCCGCGAGATGCCGCGAGATTCCGCGAGATGCCGCGGGCGCAGGTTAGCCTGCCGGGCGCACGATAGAACATGCGCCCAGCCAGCTAACCTGCGCCCGGCCCGGGATCCGCCGACCGGGGCGCCCGCGCCCGTGCGGTGAGTAGTATTGCCACGTGAATCAAGCCAGTGCTGTTACCCGAAAGGCTGCACCGTCTGCGCCCGCAGCATCCGCTGTGCCGGTCTGGCTGGCTCTCGTCTTCACGGCGCTGATCGGCGCGCTGTATGCCGTGCAATCCCGGGTGAACGGCGAACTAGGACAGCAAATGGGCGACGGATTCACCGCCGCCGTCATTTCCTTCGGGTCGGGCCTGGTGATTCTCAGTCTTGGCCTGATCGTCTTTCGCCGGGGACGCCGCGGACTGCACCTTGTGGCGCGCGCTGTCTCGGCGAAAAACCTGTCGTGGTGGCACCTGCTCGGCGGCCTGTCCGGTGCCCTGTTCGTGCTCTCGCAGGGCCTCGTCGCGGCGCCGCTCGGTATTGCCTTGTTCACGGTCGCTGTCGTAGCCGGCCAGACCGTGAGTGGTGTGGTGATGGACCGCTTTGGCATCGGCCCGGGCGGGCGACGCCCGTTGCACGCGTCGAAAATTGTCGGTGCCCTGCTCGCGCTGGTCGCCGTTGCCTTCACCGTGGGCGGGGAACTCCACAGCAGCGGCGCGCTCTGGTTGATCGCGCTGCCGCTGATTGCCGGTCTCGGCCAGGGGTGGCAGCAGGCGGTCAACGGTCAGGTGCGGGTCATTGCGGAGAGCGCGCTCACAGCGACCTTCCTGAACTTTCTCACCGGAACCGTCGCCCTCGTGATCGTCGCGGTGGTGCACGGACTGCTGGTCGGCTTCGCCCTCGATCTGCCCGGTAACCCCTGGCTGTACACCGGCGGTCTCATCGGTTGTATCTTCATCGCCGGGGCCGCGGTCGTCGTGCGTACCACCGGGGTGCTCATGCTGGGACTGGGCATCGTGGCCGGCCAGCTGGTTTGCGCTCTCGTCCTGGATCTGCTTGCGCCGTCGGGTGGGCATCCGATCGGCGTGACGACCGTTGCCGGTACGGCCCTCGCTCTTGTGGCCGTCGTCATCGCCGCCGTGCGCTGGCGCCGTCCGGGCCACGCTCGTCGGTAGCTACAGAACTCCGAGAAAGTCCTCGGGGTCGATCGCCAGCCGCACGCCCGGCTTCGAATCTTCCGGAACGCCGCCCACATAGAGCCAGCCGAGCAACTCTTCGTTGTCGCCGAGAGCGTGCAGCGCCCGCACGGGCGCGGTGCGCACCAGCGGCCCGGTACGCCACATCGCGCCCCAGCCCGCGTCTTCGAGCAGCAGCGTGACAAGGTGAGCCACACCCGCCGCAGTGGCGTCCTGTTCCCAGTCGGCCACTTTGTCGCTCACTCGCCGCACTGCGACTATGGCAATCAGCAGCGGCGCCCGCAATGGTTTGCCGGCCAGTTTGACCGCTTCACCACCCCCACAACCGGATGCCGCCACCAGCGCCGTTCCCAGCCGCTCCCGGGCTTCGCCGCGCAGCTCGATCAGTCGCCACGGTCGCAAGGCGCCGTGATCGGCTACCCGCGCTGCCGCCGCCACGAGGGGCAGTAGCTCAGCCCGCGTGGGTGCGATCCCGGTGACCTTGGAGTAACTGCGCCGAAGATTGACGGCCCGAAGGACCTCCGACGTGACGGCATCCGTTGTCGGGATGGGCATGCTCACCGTGCTACTCGGCGGGCGTGAAGTTGAGCGAGATGGAGTTCATGCAGTATCGATCGCCGGTCGGGGTGCCGAAGCCGTCGGGAAAAACATGCCCCAGGTGTGAGCCGCAGTTCGCACAGCGCACCTCGGTGCGCACCGTACCGAGAGAGCGGTCTTCCAGAAGCTCGACTGCTTCCGGCCGCACGGACTCGTAGAAACTCGGCCAGCCGCAGCCGGCGTCAAATTTGGTGCCACTCTGAAACAGCTCGGCGTTGCAGGCGCCGCAGGTGTAGGTACCGGCCCGAGCCTCATCGAGCAGCTCGCCGGTTCCTGGACGTTCGGTGCCAGCCTCGCGCAGCACCGCAAACTTTTCCGGGCCCAGTTCGGAGCGCCACTCGCTGTTTGACTTCTCAATTGCGTAGTCCATAGTGGATGTCCCTTCATTCCGGCCGGCCGGCCGCATACCCGGACAGCATCTACCCAGCCTAAACTCGCGCGGCCATACCGGCATTCCGGGCGTGGTCATTTCACATCATTTTCACGACGTCGACACGGCGTCGACGGCGAGCTGGTCTGCCGTGTTGCGGGCGTGCCGAAGACAACATTCAGCCGCCCGCAAATAGGATGAGCCCCACGGACAACCCGTCGAAACTGCCTGGGGGAGAGACGCACCAATGAGCGAGAGAACGCCGGCCACGCAGCCAACCGCCGCTGCGCTGCCGACCTCTGTGCCCGCATCCTCAACGCCGGTCACAGCCCCGGTCCCGACCCAGCTGAGCGAGCGCGACGAAGCAGTTCTCGCCTTTGAACGGCAATGGTGGCGGCACGTCGGCGCCAAGGAAGAAGCCATTCGCGCCACCTTCGGTCTGTCGGCCGCCCGGTACTATCAACTACTGGGGGCACTGGTCGATTCACCGCTGGCGCTGGCCTTTGACCCGATGCTCGTGAAACGGTTACAGCGGATGCGTTCCGCGCGAGCCGAGGCACGTGCGAGTCGTTCGCTGCCCGCCCCCGATTAGAACCCACCCGCTTTCCGCCAGCACACCGCCGCGGCTTCAGCTCGATTCCGGCCCGGCCGGCCAACCAAGGACCTCACCAACATGGCGCGAAAATTTGCGAAAGATCGTTTCGACACTCATACACGGGCCATCGACCGGGTGGGGGCCCACCGGGCCCCCCGAAAGAAGGGCCGCGGCTGGATCGGGTTCTGGTGGGCGCTCGGCGCCACTGCGCTGCTGATCGTTGTCGGAGTCGTGGGGATCTTCGCGATCAACAATAAATTGGACTTCTCCGACTTTCCCGGGCTGTCCTCCGCCGGGTCCACCCCGATCGCCACCGAAACCGCCATCCCCACCGCCGAAGCGACCGTCGACCCGGCGCTGACCGTGAACGTGCTTAACGGATCCGCGAATGACGGTGTTGCGGCATCGGTCAGCGACACCCTCACCGCTGCCGGCTGGGTGATCAGCACCACCGGTAACGCGAACAACGACACCGAACCGAGCACCGTCATCTACTACGCCGACGCGAGCCAGGAAGGCGCAGCCCGCGGCATCGCCGCCTCACTGCCGGGCTCGAAGATCGTCGTCTCGAGCAGCTTCCTCGATTCGGGCGCAGATCTCACCGTCGTCGTTGGCAACGACTATGTCATCCCGGAGGGTTGATCCGCGGTTAAGCGCACCAGACTTAGTGGTCATTTTTCGATTCGTCAAGCCCCTGTTCTTCGTGCGGGATGCAAGTAACATCTGGTCTTGGTCACACATTTTGTTCGGGCTATACCCGCCCGGATCAAGAACGCTCGCCCAAGATCACTTGCACCAGTAGGTAACTTGCAACAGACGACTTGTTCTCGGGAATTGCTGCTCGCACATAATGAACGCAGTCTCTGCGGCAGGGCCCGGAACAGCCAATGGGCGGTGCCGTCGAAATTGAGCAAGGAGCAACACATGGCGAATGGAACTGTTAAATGGTTCAACGCTGAAAAGGGTTTCGGCTTCATCACTGTTGACGGGGGAGGCCAGGACGTATTCGTCCACTACTCCGCCATCGACATGAGCGGATACAAGGTTCTCGAAGAAGGCCAGCAGGTCGTCTTCGAGGTCGGTGCTGGAGCGAAAGGCCCGCAGGCCGAGTCGGTCCGACCGGCCTGACCCACCCCGCAAACGGGGCCTGTGCCTCTCCTAACGCCGCCCGCTGCAACGGGCGGCGTTAGTGTTTACCGGTGACTAAGAAACAGACAGCCCGCACCGTCCGACCGTTCCAGACCGCGGGATTGCTCGCGCTCGTGCTGCCGGCACTGCTGCTGAGCGGATGCACCGGCAACGCTCCGGTCCCCTCGGCTACGCCGAGCGACGCAGCCTGGAGCTCGAGTTATGTTGCTCCTGCGGCCACGGAGATCGCACCGCTGACCGGCATCGCCGTCACGGTCGGGTCGTCGGCCCACCCGTCACTCGCAACCAAGATCGACAACCATGTTGCGGCCCGCCCGCAGATCGCGATCGACAAAACCGATCTGGTGTTCGAAGAGCTGGTCGAAGGCGGCATCACCCGGTACGTGGCGGTCTGGCAGTCCAGCATCCCTGACGAGGTCGGGCCCGTTCGGTCAATCCGCCCCATGGATCCCGACATCATTGCCCCGTTCGGCGGCGTCGTGGCCTATTCGGGCGGTCAGCAACGTTTCGTTGACCGGATGAACGCGACCGGCCAGGTCAGCGCGATCTTCGACTACGACACGACCGGCTTGTTCTCCCGCTCCAGCGCGACCGCGGCTCCGCACAATGTGATTCTCGCCGCGGCAGAATTCGTCAACCGCAACGAGAAGGTGGCCCCGCCGGTGCAGCAGTACGCATATGCGGCCACCAACGCCGGGGCATCCGCGTCAGTTGACGGTTCCCCGATTTCAGTGATCAACACCCGCTTCTCCAACTCGAGCGCTCGCAGCTGGACCTGGAACGCCGATGCCGCCGCCTACCTGCGCGCGCAGGACGGTTCGCCCGACCTCACCGCCGAGGGTGACCAGCTCAAGGCCACCAACGTCGTTGCGCTGCGGGTGAACGTGACCGTGGATCAGAGCATTCCCAAGACCGAACTCATCGCGTCGGGTGAGGCCTCGATCTCCACCGGCGGAAAGACCCTCCCGGCCGCCTGGAGTAAAGCCTCCCAGACCGCGCCGATCCGCTTGGTCGACGCCAACGGCGTGACAATTCGTCTGGCGCCGGGCAATACCTGGTTTCAGCTCGTGCCCAATGACACCGGCTCGGTCGACCTCGTTCCCTGACCGTCTGCAGATAGCCGCACGCCAGGCCCGTTGCTCGCTTGCACTCTCGACCCCAGAGTGCCAGAATCGTTTTGGCACTCTCATCATCTGAGTGCTAACCCCCATCATCGTTTGGAACGTCCGGGAGGGACGAGTTACACATATGGCAAAAATCATTGCATTCAATGAAGAGGCCCGTCGTGGGCTTGAGCGCGGCCTGAACATTCTCGCCGACACCGTCAAGGTCACCCTCGGCCCGCGCGGCCGCAACGTCGTTCTGGAGAAGAAGTGGGGCGCCCCCACGATCACCAACGACGGTGTGTCCATCGCCAAGGAAATCGAGCTCGACGACCCGTACGAGAAGATCGGTGCGGAACTCGTCAAAGAGGTCGCCAAGAAGACGGATGACGTTGCCGGCGACGGCACGACCACCGCAACCGTCCTCGCTCAGGCTCTGGTTCGCGAAGGCCTGCGCAACGTCGCAGCCGGCGCCGACCCAATCAGCCTGAAGCGCGGCATCGAGAAGGCCACGGCAGCTGTCATCGCCGAGCTCATCGCGAACGCCAAAGAGGTTGAGACCAAGGAAGAGATCGCGGCCACCGCGTCCATCTCGGCCGGAGACCCTGAAATCGGCGCGATCATCGCCGAGGCCATCGACAAGGTCGGCAAGGAAGGTGTTGTCACCGTTGAGGAGTCGAACACCTTCGGCACCGAGCTCGAGCTCACCGAAGGCATGCGCTTCGACAAGGGCTTCCTGTCGGCGTACTTCGTAACCGACCCTGATCGTCAGGAAGCGGTCTTCGAAGACGCTTACATCCTGATCGTCAACTCCAAGGTCTCCAACATCAAGGACCTGCTCCCGATCGTGGACAAGGTCATCCAGACCGGCAAGCAGCTCCTCATCATCGCGGAAGACGTCGACGGCGAGGCCCTGGCCACGCTCGTTGTGAACAAGATCCGTGGCATCTTCAAGTCCGTCGCCGTCAAGGCTCCGGGCTTCGGAGACCGTCGCAAGGCTCAGCTGCAGGACATCGCCATCCTTACCGGTGGTCAGGTCATCTCGGAAGAGGTCGGCCTCAAGCTTGAGAACGTCACGCTCGATCTGCTTGGTAACGCCCGCAAGGTCGTCATCACCAAGGACGAGACCACGATCGTTGAGGGTGCCGGCGACGTCGAAGCCATCGCCGGTCGCGTCTCGCAGATCCGTGCCGAGATCGAGAACACCGACAGCGACTACGACCGCGAGAAGCTCCAGGAGCGCCTCGCCAAGCTTGCTGGCGGCGTTGCTGTCATCAAGGCCGGAGCCGCAACGGAGGTTGAGCTCAAGGAGCGCAAGCACCGCATCGAAGACGCCGTGCGTAACGCCAAGGCCGCCGTCGAAGAGGGCATCGTCGCCGGTGGTGGCGTTGCACTCATCCAGGCCGGCAAGACCGCTTTCGAGAAGCTCGAATTGGTCGGCGACGAGGCAACGGGCGCGAGCATCGTGCGCGTCGCTATCGACGCTCCGCTCAAGCAGATCGCGCTCAACGCGGGCCTCGAGCCCGGCGTTGTCGCCGACAAGGTGCGCAACCTGCCCGTCGGTTGGGGCCTCAACGCCGCCACCGGCGAGTACGTCGACATGCTTGCTGCCGGCATCAATGACCCGGTGAAGGTCACCCGCTCCGCGCTGCTCAATGCCGCGTCGATTGCCGGACTGTTCCTCACCACCGAGGCCGTCGTTGCCGACAAGCCCGAGAAGAACGCGGCTCCGGCCGGTGACCCCTCGGGTGGCATGGACTTCTAAGTCCCGCCAGTATCACCTGCACGACACTGAAAAGTGGGCGTCTCCCTCAGGAGGCGCCCACTTTTTTGTGCCCGCAGCGGCTGGCGGATCCACTGATGCGTCTTCGCGAGTTCGGTTCATCGCCCGCCGATCATCATGGTCGTGTTGCTCGGCGGTCACCGGTTCGGCCACTGCCGATGTCGTCGACGCGCGCGCCGGAGGGCAGGTACGCGCATGAGGCCGGCAGAGCACCGCCGATGCGGCCCGGCTCAGCGGGCGAACAGGCGGGTGTTGGCCTGCTCGGTTTCGGCATACTGCTGCCCGGCCATACTCAGGGCCTGGTTGAGTAGGGTCAGGCTCTCCTCCAGCTGCTGGTGCATGCCGCGCCACTCTGCGAAGGCCCCCTGGAAGGCTGCGGAGGCCTGGCCGGTCCAGAAGCCTTCGAGGCTGGTCAGCTGGGCGTTGAGATCGCCGACGTCCGCCTGGACTCTGGCAATGGTGCCGCGGGCGGTGCTCGCAGTGCTCTGCACCGCGTCGCTGTCGACTTGGAAACTCGTCATGATGTGCCTTTCTGCGTAAACAGTGGTTGGTGACTGCGAGCGTAGAAGGGGGCGGGCGGCATTCGCTGATCGAGCGCGTAACTGTGAGCAGATGCTGCCGGAGGGCGCCGGTGGAGGAGGCATGCGGTGTGCGCCAGGTGCGGGTGCAGGTGCAGGTGCGGGTGCAGGTGCAGGTGCAGGCGAGGGTGCAAGCACGGGCACGGGTACGGGCACGGGCGCGGGTGCGGTCACGGGTGCGGTGCAAGCGCGGGCGCGGGTGCGGTGCAAGCGCGGGCGCGGGTGCGGTCACGGGTGCGGTGCAAGCGCGGGCGCGGGGGCCCGTCGGGAAGGGGGCGCCTACGGGATGACGGGGCGTGCATGCTGCGGCGCGCTCGGCGTGCCGGCGAGGGGCAGCGAGACGCGGAAGGTCGCACCGCCGCCCGGGGTCTCGACGACATCGACAGTGCCGTTGTGGCTGGCGATGATCGCGGCAACAATGGCCAGTCCGAGGCCGCTGCCGCCGGTTTCGCGGGCGCGAGAGGAATCGGCCCGCCAGAAACGCTGAAAGATCTTTTCCCGAATCTGGGGCGGAATGCCTTCGCCGTGGTCAATCACGGCGATCGATGCCCGTTGCGTGCGCGCGTCGACCGAGATTTCGAGCTCGATCGGGCTGTCGGTGGCCGTGAAGCGCATCGCGTTGCCCATCAGGTTGGTGATGACCTGACGAATCTTGTTTTCTTCGGCCATGACGACGGGTGGCAGGTGCGGTTCGACCGGCAGCACGGTCACCTCAGCGTCGGGTAGTACGGCACTGCCCCGACGGGGCTTGCGCGTGCGCAGCCGGGCCAGGGTGGCGCCGGCGAAGGCGATGGCCCCGGTCGGTGTGCCGCTTCCCGACGGCCGGGTGATCGCGCCCGTGGTGAGGGTCTCCGGCGCATCGTTGTCGAGTGGCGCAATCTCACCGGAGTCGCCCCCAGTGGGAGTCGCGTCGGTATGCGTATCGTGATCGACGTCGCCAACGGGCGGTGCGAGGGCCGGCAGTGGTGCGAGCACGGTCACCTGACGTCCCGGGGAGCTTGCCATGGCGTCGAGGGCGGCATCGCGTGCCAGCGGAACGAGGTCGACCGGAGTCAGGGCGAGAGGCTTGGTCTCGTCGAGGCGGGCGAGTTCGAGCAGGTCTTCAACCAGCCCGCCCATGCGGATGGCCTCTTTCTCGATACGTTCCATCGCCTGGGCGACATCTTCGGGAGTCTGGAGCGCGCCCATACGGTAGAGCTCGGCGTAGCCGCGCACCGAAACAAGGGGCGTGCGCAGTTCATGGCTCGCATCGCCGACGAAACGGCGCATCTGGTCGATGGTGCGGGCCCGGTCTTTGAAGGCTCGGTCGATGCGGCTGAGCATGATGTTGAGGGAACGGTTGAGGCGACCGACCTCGGTGTTCGGGGTCGCACCGCCAAGGCGCTGGCTGAAGTCGCCGTCGGCGATGGCGGCGGCGGTTTGCTCCGCCTCACGCAGCGGAACGAAGGTCGTCGTGACGAGCACACGGGTGAGCATGGCCCCGATCAGCACGACCCCGGCGCCGAAGCCCAGAAAAATCGTGAGGTAGGTGGCCATGGTGTTCTCGGTGGGCCGCAACGACACTGCCATGACGAGGGTGCCGTAGGTTCCGGTGGGGCTGATCACCACGGGAACCATGATCGCGTGAAACTCAGTGTCGTGGGCGGCGTCATACAGGGTCTGAATTTCACCGTCGAGCTGCGACACTCGTTTGAGATCGAGCGGCATGCCCACCACCGGCAGTTCCGCGTGGTCGCGGTCCTGCCAGGTGCGGGTGATCAAGGCGCCGTCCTGGTCATACAACGCCACGAAATAGTCCTTCGCAACGCCTTTGGTGTCCCCCTGCGAGAACACGGTCGACGAATAGCCGCTGAGCGCGGTCTGCGTGTCGACCTGGAGCTGGGTGTCGACCTGGGTCACGACGTACTGCCTGAGCATGGCCATGGTGCCGATGCCCGAAACAAGCAGGCCGAGCGTGAGCATCAGCACCGTGACACCGGTGATCTTGGAACGGAGGGAGATGCTGCTCCACCGTCTGGACAGGGTTTCGTGCATAAGGCCTTTAGTCTACGAAACCTGTCTGTGTCTAAGCCTTGGCGGCCTTGAGCATATAGCCAAAGCCTCGCTTGGTCTGAATGAGTGGCTCACTCGAGTGAACATCAACCTTGCGGCGCAGGTAGGAGATGTAGCTCTCCACAATTCCGGCGTCACCGTTGAAGTCGTATTCCCAGACATGGTCGAGAATCTGCGCCTTGGACAAAACGCGGTTGGGGTTGAGCATGAGGTAGCGCAGCAGCTTGAATTCCGTGGGGCTCAGCTCGATGGCCTCGGTGCCCACGAGGACCTCGTGAGTGTCCTGGTCCATGGTGAGTTCGCCGGCACGAATGACGGCGTCTTCATCGGCGTGCATGGTGCGACGCAGGATTGCCTTGATCCGGGCGACGATCTCGTCGAGGCTGAACGGCTTGGTCACATAGTCGTCGCCGCCAACGGTGAGGCCGGTGATCTTGTCTTCGGTGTCATCTTTGGCGGTGAGAAAGAGGATCGGCGCGGTGTAACCGGCCGAACGCAGACGCTTGGTCACTCCGAATCCATTCATGTCGGGCAGCATGACGTCGAGAATGATGAGGTCGGGTTCCTCCTCAAGCACAGCGGAGATGGCCTGCGCACCGTTACCCACGGCGCGCACGGCAAAGCCGGCGAAACGGAGGCTGGTGGTGAGGAGGTCGCGGATATTGGGTTCGTCATCGACGATAAGGATGCGGGGGCCGTCAGTCATGATCCCAGTATCTGCGCGTTAGCTGGAGCTTTGCTGAGAGTCAACGGTATGTACTGCGATCGGCGACCGACAATTCGGTGTGCGAACCGAATTACCGACATGATGGGCATGGATAATCGACTTGTTTCCATGGTGAGGACCGCAATGACCCGCACGAGAATTGGCTCCGGTCCGGGGCTGACATTTCCCGAGATCGAGTTCCCGCGTCGGCTCATCGGCGGCCGCACGTTCGACTTCGACCGTGAGGTGGCGGTGATGGCCATCATCAATCGCACTCCGGACTCGTTCTATGACCAAGGCGCAACGTTCGCGCTTGATGCATCCGTTCTGGCGGCCCATCAGGCGATTGCTGAGGGGGCCGACTGGATCGATATCGGCGGGGCCAAGTTCGCGCCCGGTCTGGCTGTACCGATTGAGCAGGAGATCGACCGAGTCGTGCCGGTCGTCGAAACGCTGCGCGGTGCAGGCATTGTCATCTCGGTTGATACCTTCCACCCCGCAGTCGCCGCCGCGTGCATTGCCGCCGGCGCGCACGTGATCAACGACACGACCGGGGTGCACGATCCGGCCATGGCCGATGTTGTCGCCGACAGTGATGCCACGCTCGTGATCACGCACAGCCTGGCCGCGCCACGGATGCCCTACCCGGCACCGCACTACGACGATGTCGTCACCGAGGTGAGCTCGTTTCTGTTGGCCAGGGTCGACCGTGCCGTCGGGCGAGGGGTACCGCGGGAACGGATCATCATCGATCCGGGCCACGACCTCAACAAGACCACCCGGCACTCGCTCGAACTCACCAGACGTCTCGGCGAGATCACCGGGCTCGGCCTGCCGACCCTGGTCGCCGTTTCGAACAAGGACTTTGTGGGGGAGAGCATCGACCGGCCCCGCGGTGAACGCGTCGAGGGGTCGTTGGCCGCAGCAACGTTCTGCATTTTGCAGGGCGCCCGCATCGTTCGGATGCACAACGTGCGGGCCGCCGTCGATGCCGTGCGCATGACCGAGGCCATCCTCGGCTTTCGCGAGCCCGCCTACGAGTGTCATAACCTCACCTGATGCGTGCCGAACTGCCCCCGCCGGCCCAACTGATCGAACGCTACCAGGTGACCGATCGCCTGAAGCCCCGTGTGCGTGTCAACTTCATTTCGAGCCTGGACGGTGCGGCAATGCACGACGGGCTCAGCGGAGGGCTCAACAACGCGGACGACAAAATCGTCTTCGACATTCTGCGGCTGCTCACCGATGTGATTCTGGTGGGAGCGGGAACAGTGCGGGCCGAGGGCTACGGCGGCATCCGAATATCGGCAGAGGACAGCGCCTGGCGAGTGGCCCATGGCCTGTCCAGTCGACCTCCCGTGGCGATCGTGTCGGGGCGGCTGGATCTGGACCCGGGGCATCCGGTGTTTACCGATGCGGCGACGCGACCGTTCGTGCTGACCCACGCTGCCGCACCGAGCGACCGTCGGGCAGCGCTGGCCGAGGTGGCTGACCTCATAGTGTGCGGTGACGACGCGATCGATCCGCGACGCATGGTGGCGGCCCTCGCCGCGCGCGGAATGCCCCAGATTCTCTGCGAGGGCGGGCCTCACCTGTTCGGCGATCTGCTCGCGGCCGACAGTGTGCACGAGCTCTGTTTGAGCCTGAGCCCAGTGTTGGAGGGCGGCTCTGCCGGGCGCATCACTGTCGGTACGACCGCCGCGAGCCATGCCATGGAGCTGCTGCACGTGCTGCGCGCCGGCGACATGTTGTTTCTGCGCTACGCGCGCCGCGCGTCCTGAGCAGGCTCGGCCACGCGGCATCCGCCGGGCCCACCTTTCGAACGTGGGACTTTCGAACGTGGGACCGGGTTCTTAGCTAGGAGCGCGCGGGTTCGTCGCCGAACCGTGAGTCTGTGCGGGATTTCAACGTGTCAACGCCCCCGAACTCACGGCTCGGCGCCGCCAACTCACTCAACTCACGGCTCGGGGCGGCGGGCCGGTCAGGCCCCGGTCAGACCTCGGTCAGACGGCCAGGGGCTCGTTCAGGCTTTGCGCGTCGAGAATCGTGTAGCTGTAGCCCTGTTCGGCGAGAAAACGCTGGCGGTTCTGCGCGAAATCCTGATCGACGGTATCGCGGGCGACGAGGGTGTAAAAGTTCGCCGAGAGACCTGACTCCTTCGGGCGCAGCAGGCGGCCGAGGCGCTGGGCCTCCTCCTGGCGGGAGCCGAAGGACCCGGACACCTGGATGGCCACGGTCGCCTCGGGCAGGTCAACCGAGAAGTTCGCGACCTTCGACACAACGAGCACCTTCACCTCGCCCATCCGGAACGCCTGGTACAGACGTTCACGTTCATCGATCGGTGTGGCGCCGGTGAGCTGCGGAGCGTTCAAAACGTCAGCGAGTTCCTCGATTTGGTCAAGGTATTGCCCGATCACGAGGATTCGTTCCCCCTCATGCTTTTTGGTCAGGGCCTGCACCACACCGAGTTTGGCCGGTGCGGTTGCGGCCAGGCGGTAGCGGTCATCGTCTGCTGCGGCGGCGTAGCTGAGTCGCTCGGAGTGCGGCAGGTCGATGCGCACCTCGTAGCAGCTGGCGGGAGAGATGAAGCCCTGGGCTTCGATCTCCTTCCACGGGGCGTCGAACCGCTTCGGACCGATCAGGCTGAATACGTCACCCTCACGCCCGTCCTCGCGCACGAGCGTGGCGGTGAGCCCGAGTCGGCGGCGGGCTTGCAGCTCCGCCGTGAGCTTGAACACCGGAGCTGGCAGGAGGTGTACCTCGTCGTAGATCACCAGTCCCCAGTCCATGGCGTCGAGCAGTTCGAGGTGGGCATACTCGCCCTTG
>Ga0307486_1000769_pt1 | contig 27212 bp, 23 predicted proteins | sample CBIW02metaG_FD_203663 | JGI IMG/M metagenome (GOLD analysis project Ga0307486, IMG submission 203663) | Sea-ice brine microbial communities from Beaufort Sea near Barrow, Alaska, United States - CBIW 0.2 | ecosystem: Environmental > Aquatic > Marine > Coastal | place: USA: Alaska | collected...
ATAGAATTAAAAGGAGAAAGTCTTAGAAAAAAACTGTAATATTGTCATTAAAGTATCTTTTTAGACCAAAATCAACAGGGGGGTCAGTATGACCGGAATGGGGGGTCAGCATCACCAGAATATCCAAAGAGTTCTTGCTCTCCATAAAGTTCGTTCAGAATGACAAAAAAAAGAGTCATTTGTCCAAAATTTAAATAAACTTGTAACTTAAAATTGCTTTAATTCTATAATTCTTTACAATATTTGAGAGGTATGTTCTTTGGTTTTTACCTTTTCGATCACATTCTCAATTATTCCATTTTCATCAATAATAAAAGTTGTTCGGTTTATTCCTTCATATTCCTTTCCCATAAATTTTTTCGGACCCCAAACCCCAAATGCATTGATTAGGTTCTTGTCTTCATCTGCTAAAAGTGGAAATGGCAATTTGTATTTCTCCTTAAAATTCTGTTGTCTTTTTTCATTATCGGCACTAACGCCAACTATGGCATAGTTTTTTAACTGAAATTGTTCCCAATTATCCCTAAGATTACAGGCTTCTGCAGTACATCCAGGCGTGCTTGCTTTAGGATAGAAGAAAATCACCAGTTTTTTTCCTTTAAAATCTGATAAGTTCACAGTGTTACCATCCTGATCTTTTGTTGAAAATTCCGGGGCCTTATCCCCTACTTTTAATGTTGTCATAATTTGTACTTTTGCATAAAAGTAGGCATTATGAACAAAAAGGAGAAGGTACAGTTTGTTATAGATACGTTAAATGAAGTTTTTCCAGAAGTTCCTATTCCATTAGATCATAAAGATCCTTATACTTTGCTGATAGCCGTATTGCTTTCAGCACAAAGCACCGATGTTCGGGTAAATCAAATCACTCCTATTTTATTTAATATTGCGGATAATCCTTATAAAATGGTAAAATTATCTGTGGAAGAGATCCGGGATATTATAAGACCGCTTGGTTTGTCTCCAATGAAATCAAAAGGGATTCACGGCTTATCCCATATATTGATAGATAAATACAACGGGGTGGTTCCAGAAAGTTTTGAAGCTTTAGAATCTTTTCCTGCAGTTGGGCATAAAACCGCAAGTGTAGTGATGTCACAAGCTTTCGGAATCCCGGCATTTCCAGTAGATACTCATATTCATAGATTGATGTATCGATGGAATTTCAGCAACGGAAAAAATGTTTTACAAACGGAAAAAGATGCAAAACGCTTATTTCCAAAAGAGCTTTGGAATAAGCTGCACTTGCAAATCATTTATTACGCAAGAAAACATTCTCAGGCCAGAGGCTGGGATATGGAAAAAGATATTATCACTAAAACTGTAGGAAGGAAAAGTGTTTTGGATGCATACTATGCAAAGAAATAAGCTGATTTTAAATTGAATCCCAAGAATTTCGAAATAAAAAATTACAACTTTATGTGCACTTTCTAATCAATCAAATTTTCAAATTTCAGAAAAAAAATAAAAAAAACCTGTCGGTTTAAAACAGGTTTTTCCATCTTAATTCAGAAGTGCTTCAAACTTCATCATCTTGTAATCTGTAATAACTAAAGCTTTTGAATAATTCAATAAAAATTGAATGGTTTCCTTTTTAGGATTCAAGTGATTTAATTGTCCTTCTTTCGAAGATTTTAAGTAAATGTTCTCCATTTGATTCTCTTTAATTAGGTTTAAAGAAGAACGGAAATCACCTTATAATATTGTAAATTTAATTTGTTAAAATTAGATTGTGTTTTTCGATGATCTTTCTCAGGTTGATTAAGGCATAACGCATTCGTCCCAAAGCAGTATTAATACTCACTCCCGTAGATTCTGATATCTCTTTGAAACTCATCTCCTTATATATCCTCATTGTCAAAACTTCCAATTGATCTTCAGGCAATTCTTTAATCAACTCTTGAACATCACTTTCAATTTGATCTTTAATAAGTTGTGTTTCTACATTTAAGTCACCATCGCTCAAAACAGAAAAAATATTAAAGTCGCCATTATTCTCAAACTTAGGCATCCGTTTATTTTTTCTAAAGTGATCAATAACTAAATTATGAGCAATACGCATCACCCAAGGTAAAAATTTACCTTCTTCATTATATTTTCCCCTTTTCAAGGTATTTATAACCTTGATAAAAGTATCTTGAAAGACATCTTCTGCAACATCTTTATCAAAAACCTTTGAATAAATAAAACTATAAATTCGGTGTTGGTGGCGTGTAATTAAAATTGAGAGTGATTTTTCACATCCTTGTACATACGCATTTACCAAAGTAGCGTCAGTTGCCTGTGCATTTTCCATATTAGTTACTTTATTTTCAGATGTTTACAAAACACCTTGAGATTAGTTTAAGAGCTAAAAAGTAACTTTATGCAATAGGCAATAGATTTTGGGTTATTTCGTTTGGTCAAATATAGCAACATATTATTGACTTTAACAAACCATAAGATAATTTTTTAATAATTTTCTTGAATTAGCGTGCTTTTTACACTGCCGGTTATTGATTACCTTTGCATCCTGTTTTTAAAATAATGTCATGGCTCTAAATCTTTCAAGCATAAATCCCAAGGAAAATATAATTATAAAAGGTGCTAAACTTCATAATTTAAAAAATATTGATGTTGTAATTCCACGGAATAAATTGGTTGTTATAACCGGGCTCTCCGGTTCTGGAAAGTCCAGTTTGGCCTTTGATACGCTATATGCTGAAGGACAACGTCGATATGTGGAAAGTTTATCTTCTTATGCCCGTCAATTTTTGGGTCGGTTGAACAAACCTAAAGTCGATTATATTAAAGGGATTTCCCCTGCAATTGCGATAGAACAAAAAGTTAATTCTACCAATCCACGTTCCACCGTTGGAACTTCAACTGAAATTTATGATTATCTAAAATTGTTGTTTGCAAGAATTGGAAAAACCTATTCCCCTATTTCAGGAGATGAAGTGAAAAAAGATACGGTGAGCGATGTGGTTTCTTTCATTAAGACTTTTGCTGAAGGAGAAAAACTATTGTTGGTAGCTCCTGTATTTATAGAAAAAGGTCGAAATCTTGAAGAAAAACTGAAAGTTTTATTACAACAAGGATATAGCAGAATTAAGGTAAAAGATAAGGTACTGAGAATTGATGAAACCGATCTTTCAAAATTAAAACTGAAGGATGTTTCGCTGGTTGTGGACCGAATAGTGACAAAGGATGATGAAGATTTTTATAATCGTTTAGCAGATGCCACTCAAACCGCATTTTTTGAGGGAAAAGGTGAATTGTATATCGAAAGTCTTTCAGATAATAAGTTAAGGCACTTTAGCAATAAATTTGAATTGGATGGAATTACATTTTTGGAACCCAACGTACACCTTTTCAGTTTTAATAATCCTTACGGGGCATGTCCCCAATGTGAAGGTTATGGAGATGTAATTGGAATAGATCAGGATTTGGTAATTCCCAACACCGGACTTTCCGTCTATGAAAATACCATTTTCCCGTGGCGAGGTGAAAGTATGAGTTGGTACCGGGATCAATTGGTCAACAATTCGCATAAATTCGATTTTCCTATACATAAACCTTATTTTGAACTCACCGAAACTCAAAAGGAATTGATCTGGACCGGAAATGAATATTTTGAAGGCCTTAACCAATTCTTTGAATTTCTTGAATCCAAAGCATACAAGATTCAAAACCGGGTTATGCTTTCACGGTATCGTGGGAAAACTAAATGTTCCTTATGTAAAGGCAAACGCCTGAGAACGGAGGCGAATTATATAAAAATTGGCGGAGCCACTATTACAGATTTGGTTGAGAAACCATTAGATAAGATCCGGGTATTTTTTAAGGAGTTAAAGTTAAATGAGTACGATGCTCATATCGCAAAGCGTCTGTTGACCGAAATTAATAATAGATTGCAATTTCTATCAAATGTTGGCCTGGATTATCTCACGCTTAACAGGAAATCCAACACCTTATCTGGAGGGGAATCACAACGCATTAATTTGGCAACTTCTCTGGGGAGTAGCTTAGTGGGGTCCATGTATATTTTGGATGAACCATCCATAGGCTTGCATCCAAGAGATACTAAAAGACTGATCCAGGTATTAAAAAATCTACGGGATCTAGGGAATACTGTAATTGTAGTAGAACACGATGAAGATATAATGAAGGCTGCCGATGAAATTATTGATATTGGACCAGAAGCTGGAATTCACGGTGGTGAAGTAGTTGCCGTTGGAAATTTTAAACAGATCCTGAAATCCGATTCATTAACCGCAAAATATTTGAATAATACAATGCGCATTGAAATCCCAAAAAAGCGCAGGACCTCAAAACAGTACGTCCAGATCTTTGGTGCGAGGGAGAACAACCTTAAAAATATAGATGTCAAATTTCCATTAGGGGTTTTTACTGCGGTTACAGGGGTTTCTGGAAGCGGTAAAAGTACATTAGTGAAAAAAATATTATATCCTGCGTTGTTGAAAGAAATAGGAGGCTACGGAGAAAAGGCAGGACAATTTACAAAGTTGGAAGGGAATTTTAAGAATACAGCCTCATTGGAATTTGTAGATCAAAATCCTATTGGACGTTCTTCACGATCTAATCCAGTCACATATATTAAGGCATATGATGATATCAGAAATCTATTTTCAAATCAAAAATTATCTGATATTCGTGGCTACAAACCCAAACACTTCTCTTTTAATGTAGATGGTGGAAGATGTGAAACTTGTAAAGGTGAAGGAGAAGTTACCATTGAGATGCAGTTTATGGCCGATGTACATTTGGAATGTGAGACCTGTAATGGAAAACGCTTTAAAAAAGAGGTTCTTGAAGTCAAATTTGCTGATAAAAATATTGACGATGTTCTAAAAATGACCATAGATGAAGCCATTGCTTTTTTTGCGGAGAATGAAGAAAAAAAGATAACGAACAAACTAAAGCCTTTGCAAGATGTTGGATTAGGCTATGTACAACTGGGACAAAGCTCCTCAACTCTATCGGGCGGGGAAGCGCAACGTATAAAACTTGCCTCTTTTTTAGTTAAAGGAATTACCAAAGATAAGGTTCTATTCATTTTTGACGAACCAACTACCGGACTTCATTTTCACGATATTCAGAAATTACTCAAATCATTTAATGCCTTAATTGAAAAAGGACATTCAGTAATTGTGATAGAACATAATATGGAATTGGTGAAATGTGCAGATCATATAATAGACCTTGGACTAGAGGGCGGAGAATACGGTGGTTATTTAATAGCAGAAGGAACTCCTGAGGAAGTAGCAAAAAATAAAAAGTCCTACACTTCCCCGTTTTTAAAGGAAAAACTGATCTAATTTATCTATTTATTTGAGCTTTCATAAGCTTCTTAATAGATTTGTTCTAGTGTGTCTTTAAACTAAGAGTTGATATCTTGGCACGTAGTTTGCTTTTAACCATATGTACTTAATAACCTTAAATCATTCAGTTAAGTATAAAAACAAACCTCATGAAAAACTTGACATACATAGTTGCCGTGTTCTTTATTGGATGGTCTGCTTCAGCAAATTCAAATAAAACCATCAACTCCTCCCCTAATAATTATGGTGAATCCTTTATTTTTATAGAGGGAGATGTAGAATTTGCAGTTTATACAAACGGGGAATTCGATTTTTATTATAATCCTCAATTTGCGGGTAATTCCGGTAATTATTTAAGTTCACCCAGAGAAAATATAAGCTATAATTCAGGATATAATTACGATCTCTTTGTCCAATATGACGATTATGGTGCGGTAATTCAAATAGAAAATGTTCCTGTTTATTATGATTATTACGGTAGGATCATTCAAGCGGGGGATGTTTTTATAAATTACAACAGTCACGGTAATCTTGTCAGAGTTGGCAATATGCATGTTCGTTACAATCGGTTCAATCAACCAATAAGATATATTGGATCAATAAATCAACGTAATTCACATTATGTGTACCAACCTTGGCATGAATATTACATGAGGCCATACCAGGATTACCGTGTGGTCTATTACCAACCCTATAGGACTTATTATGAGCCTTCCAGGATTAATTATATTCAGTATTCCAATTACTATCAGGACAACAACAATTATATAAATAAAAAGAATTTTTACCATCCCGGTCAAGAAGTGGTTGCTTACAATGAGGGACGAAGGACATCTAAAGAAAGGGATCTTGAAACTAACTTAAGATCTTCTCAAAAAGGGAGGAGTACCGCAGATGAAGTTGCAAATTCCGAAGTTAGAAGTAACGCAGCGATAACAAGAAGAACTGAAAACGTTTCCAAGTCAAAAAGTAATAGATCTGCAAAAGAAATTTCCAATATTGAAAATCACCGAGCAGCTGTAAACGCCCAAAGTGGAAGAACAACAGAATCCAGAAGTGTAAGAAATGTTCCAGTTGAAGCTCATAGAGTTAACACTAGAACTACGAATACAAAACCAGATTATCCTGTTCAAGCTAGGACCGAACAACGCCGAAGCAGCTCCGAGAATCAAACCAGGATTGAACAAAGACAAAAAACGGTGAGCCGTACCTCAGTTCCGGAGAGGAATACGAGAACACAACGCACTCAAAATAATACAAACAGTTCTGAAGCAAGATCTCAAAATACGTCCACTAGATCAAATGAGGTTAGGGCAACTTCTCCTTCAAATTCAAGTGAAGGAAGACGAATAAGAGAAAGAAGATAATTATTAGTTTTTGGTTGGTTAGTTGGGAAATCCCCGAAGGTCTGTTTTAATAAACGCTTTGGGGATTTTCTTTTATATTTATTTAATTCCTTTAAGTTAATTAGTTAACTGCAATCAAATAAACTAATAGCATCATAGCATTGGTTTAGTCAGTTCGAGCGCAGTCGAGAACTTTTGAACTAAACAAATTGGTTTCGACTCGCTTAAACTGACAAACACCCTAAAGAAGGAAAATTGATAAAGAATAAATAATGACAACTTAGTTCTTATTTTCTCTCTTCAGATATTTTGAAACCTGAATATTAATATCTTTCGAAAAATTAAACTTTACAGCCACAAAGAGGTAAATTATAGATACTAAAATGGATTTTAGTATGATGTTTATAAAAGGATGGAAAGGGAATTCCCAGAAATAAAAACCTATGGTAAGCGCTGCAGAAAACAGCAAAATATAAACGGTCTTTATAGTAAAAGGTTGCATTTTAAATTTATTTAAAACGATAAAAACTTTAGAAATATTATAGATCGAGTAAGCTAAAAAGGTAGCCACCGCGGCTCCCATTATCCCAAATTCAGGAATAAGAATGATATTAAATGCCAAAGCTACGAGCGCTAAAACAACACCAAAGATAAGAACCAACCTGTAATAATCGGAATTAAACAAGATGCTGTTAATGTTGCCCAGCATATTATCAAAGAGCTTCACCAGGGAAATCAACAGCACAATGGAAGTGCTTATCTTATATGTTTCCGGAATAAGAGCGTATAATTGATTTAGGTTTACAATTATCAGAATAAAAATAATGGCACTTATAACCAAGAGACTCAGTGAACTCCGCTTATATAGATCGGCAAGAGCAACTTTGTCTCTTGCATTTAACAAGCTGGCTGTGAGTGGATGCATAATTTGGTGCATTGCCTTTTGCGGAACTGAAATTACCGTTGCAATGTAAACCGCAATCCCATATACAGCGACATTTTCTATTGGCAAATAGTGTTCTATCATCACCTTATCCATATCTAGTAAGATCATCGCGACCGATCCAGCAATTAAGATAAGTACCGAATATTTTAGAATAGTAATCAGGTTTTCCGGGAGTTCAAAACTAAATTTTGGCTTATAAAGAGAAAAGGCATAAACCTGCATTGCACCTGCCCTGAAAATAAAAACCAGAACCATCGCATAAATAAACTCTTCTACATTAAGCCAGGAAAAACAAACTCCAAAAAGCAGAATAGTAATGCAAATTCTATGAAAGACTTCTTTCATAAAATTTCCGAAAACACTTTGATAATTAACCTTAGACCAAGCGAAAAACAGTTCGAAATATGCCGTTGCAAGTGCAATTACAAATATCAGCCAAATATAAGGCTGGACCAGTTGATTTCCTGCTTCAAAATAATCTAACAGAAAACCATAACTGAAATACCCAATTAATCCCAAAATTAAGGAAACAATTAATGGTAGGATCAAAATAAGGTTGAGAAGTTTGTCCCGATCAGAATCTTTTTTGTAGGCTGAATAAAATTTAACAAGTGTATTGTGAACTCCAAAAGCCATAAGTGGCCAAACTAAATTTGCTGCTGAAAGCAGAAAACTAATCAGCCCGTAGTATTCTTTTTCAAGAAAATATGTGAACAAAAAGAGGGTATTGATGGCGCCTATTCCAAATCCGAAATAGGTTGTAACCACATTTTTAAAGGATTGATTTAAAATTACCCCCATCGTTAATTATTCATTTAAAAGTTTTGCCAAATCCCCTGTGAGCTTACTTCGGCTATATTTTTCTATATTTTTAGATTCTGACTTTAATTCATCTTGTTTGAACAATTCATAATAATTTAAAATTTGAGTTTTCAAATTTTTACGCTCATTATAATTAAAATAGTTACCTGCACTTGTTTCCTTCAAAATCTTTTCAACATCCCATTCTTTTGGACCTACCGCCAAAATTGGCCGTTTCGCTGCCATATATTCAAATAATTTCCCGGGAATAATTCCTCTGGTTTCTTCAGAATCAATTTCAATTAACAATAATACTTGGGCACTTTGCTGAATTTTCAAAGCTTCCTTATGTGAGACATAACCTGAAATTTCAATATAATTTTCAAGTCCGAAATCCTTCATCGAAAGTACAACTTCATCACTTACTGCACCCACAAGTTTAATGTTGAGATCTCCGGCGAAATTCCGATTTTCAGTAAGCAATTCTCCAATTACCTGCCATAGGTTTTTAGGATCCCGTCCTGAAAGTAAAGAACCTATATGAGCTATTGAAAAATGTGTGTCCAAATGAACTTCAGATTGATTTAAAATATCATATCCATTAGTAATTACTGTAATTGGGCGCGAAGTTTTTTCCTCAAATTCAGCTTTGGTGGTAAAACTAGTGGTTATAATATGATTTGCTCCCAAAAGCACTTTTTTCTCCAATTCCAAATGCTTTTCCCGTGATCTATTAGTTAATCGCAATTTTTCGTGGTAACCAATTTGTGTCCAGGGATCCCTAAAATCGGCGATCCAATTTAATTTATGTTTTCGTTTTAATTCAAGACCTATTAAATGTAAGCTGTGCGGCGGACCGGTTGTAATAATTGTATTGATATTATGCTTATCAATATACTCTGACAAAAAATTTACCGATGGTTTCACCCAGAATTTTCGGGCATCAGGAATAAAGTAATTTCCACGTATATATAAAAACAATTTCTGTAAGAGATTTTGTTTTCCACTTTCGGCAATTATTCCGGAACTAATAACAGAAGTATGTTTTCTGGAAAATAACTTTGCCAAAGCATAAGGTTCAAAAATTTTATTTTTTAAAATAGTTATGTTTTCCGGCACTTCACCGCTTAAGGATTTATCAAGAATGGGGTATTCCGGATTCTCAGGGACATATACAATTGGCTCTATTTTATAATCCCTTAAATATTTCACGAATTTTAACCAACGTTGTACGCCGGGTCCGCCGGCAGGAGGCCAATAATAAGTTATAATAAGTGCTTTTTTCATAAGGGTTAAATCCCAGGCTTTAAACGTGCGATTCTTTATTTTTAATGGTGAAGTAAATTCCGGCTAACAACAGTAAACCCAAAATAACAGAGCTCGTAAGAGCAATATTACCACCAGTTTTGACTACATCCGGTTCGAATTTAAAAGTGATGATATGCTCCCCTGCAGGAACCATCATGGCTCTTAGTGCATAATTTGCCCGAATATGGGGCGTTTCTCTATCATCTATAGATGAAATCCAACCATGGCCATAATACATTTCGGAAAAAACTACTAATTGATCTTTTGTTGCTGATGTTTTATAAACCAATTTATTTGGCTCATGTGATGTTAATTTAATTTGCGCTGAAGGATCAATATTCAAGGTTGAAGGAATTAGATCTTTAAATTTATTATTGATTACAGCAGTTTTGGATAAATCGGTTTCACCTAGATTTAGTATCTCCTCATTCGCAGTGCTCACCCATTGAACATTCTCCACAGACCAGGCATTTCCAAATGCATCTGGGTTTTTTTGAGCCTGAGGGCCTTTATCGGTCGGAACGATAATATACTTCACATTCAGCATATTCAATATTGGCAAATTATTCTTCGCAAGATAGAAATCAAATAGATTTTGCATTCTTCCTGGTTTGGCAGCGTGATAACCACCAATTGAATTATGAAAATAGGATGTTCTTCCAGTATTGAATGGACTTTCGGCTACATCAAATACCCTATAATGTCCCTTGTCTTTCAAAATTTCAACATCGGCAGCCGTTTTCTGAAAGGGTTGATTCATTACTTTCGATGTCACAAAATCCTCATTATTTACATATCTCCTATCAACCCCAATTAAATCGGTTAAAATCAATATTACAAAACCCGTGATCACTAGATTTTTACTGGCTTTTTCTTTTAGATACAACCAGATTAAAGTAACAGAAAGGAGAACAAACACAAGGGAACGAATGGTGTCTGCACTAAAAATAGACTTCCGGTCTTCTTTTAAAGCGCGGATGAATTCAGCTCCCATTTGCTCGATATAAGCAGCATCACTTCCACCACTAAAATTAAACAATGCCGATTTAAATAAAAGGAAAATCAATGCCAGACCACCGGTAATAATGGTTGCCCATTTTAAAGCTCTAAATTTTTCTTCCGATTTTTCATTATTCAAAAATAAACGTGATAATCCAAAAATTGCAAATATTGGTACACATAATTCAATAATTATCTGAATTGAAGAAACAGCTCTGAATTTATTGTATAACGGAACATAATTTATAAAAAACTGAGTTAGAAAAGCGAAATTCTTCCCCCAGGAAAGTAAAAGTGACAAGATGATTCCACCTACAATCCACCATTTCAGCCTTCCTTTAATGAGAAATAAGGCAAAGACAAACAAAAATAGGATTGTCGCCCCAATATAGGCCGGAGCTCCAACAAAAGGCTGATTTCCCCAATAAGTAGGCGCATTTCTAGCAAAATCTTTTGCTTGTGCCGGACCCGCTCCCATTGTTAGTAATTGAGAATACATTTCAGAATTTTCATCTAACTTTTCTGAACTCGATCCGCCCATAAATCTGGGAATAAACAAATTGAAGGTTTCAGCAATTCCATAACTGTATTCAGTAATGTAGTTGAAATTTAATCCTTGAGATTTTTTTGGTGATCCATCCGGATTTATGGTTAAACCGGTATCTCCCCTTGTACTAAAAGCTACATATTGCTGGGTGGCTAATAAATTTGTCGCATTGATTCCAATAGCCAGGATAACAGCCACTGCCATCACGCCAAGTGCCTTAAAATAACTGGGGAGTTGCTTTTTCTTGAAAGCGTCAATGAGATAAACGATTCCCATAATTATTACCAGAAGCAATAAATAATAGGTCATCTGAAAGTGGTTGGCGCTAATTTCTAAGGCCATCGCGAATGTTAATAACAGAAATCCTCCTATATATTTACTTCTGAAGCATAGCAAAATTCCGGCTAAAACCAGAGGCATGTAGGCAATGGCGTGAGCTTTTGAATTATGACCTACCCCTAAAATTATAATGAGATAGGTGGAAAATCCAAATGCAATCGCACCAAGAAAAGCCAACTTATAATCGAGTTTTAAAACCAGCAATAGGATGTAAAAGCCAATAAAATATAGAAAAAGATAGTCTGCAGGACGTGGTAAAAATCGCAGACTCAAATCGATTTTTTTAATATAATTATGCGGATAATGTGCTCCTAATTGGTAAGTAGGCATTCCTCCAAAAGCGGCATCGGTCCAGTAGGATTCTTCACCGGTTTTTGCTCGGAAATCATTTTGCTGTTTGGCCATACCGACATACTGGACAATATCACTCTGAAAAATTTCCTTTCCCTGTAAAACGGGGCTAAAATATGCCAAAGAAATTATTATGAATCCAAAAACAACTAAAATATGTGGGAGAAACGCTTTAAAGGACCTAATCATTAATTAAATATTTGTTAGGCCCGAAAATTAATCAATTTCTTCGTAATCGATATACTCCCCAGTCTTTTTATTGGTTTTCATATTTGAAGGGGATTTTTTAGCGATAAATTCCTCGTCCTTCTTTTTTGAACCCGGTTGGGATTGTTGATCAAATTGTTGCTGAAATTTGCTTCCTATTTTTTTTAGGAAATATTTTAAAATTAAAGGTCCAAAAAATTTGATCATAATTTTGAATCCAAAATAAATCAACAAGATAATTAAGATAGTTTTAAGGATACTTTCAAAAGAAGCTTCGTACATCTCTTCGGTTTTTGCAAAATTACCATTATAGCTAGACAATTTCGATGTTTTATGTCCTAAAAAATTAATAAATCTTCTATATTTGAATGGATCAAAATTTATTAAAAATGCAACAATCAACCTCGGTTTTCTTATATCTATTATTATTCTTTTCCGGATGTTTTATCACTCAGGCGCAATATACTGAAACCATTAATTCTAACAGTCCCGGTAATTCACAGGGAGCTTTTTCTGTGGGCACCGGAGTTTTACAACTTGAAGCTGGCGGATATTTTGGAAACGATGAGCATACTTTGTTAGGAACCAGTACAGATATTTTAGGTTCTGAATATGCCTTAAGATATGGTTTGTTTTTTGAAGCTTTGGAGATTAGCTTAATTGGATCTTATCAAGGTGAAACAACTACCATTAGAATGGGTGGCAAAGATGTGGATTTTAAAAGAAGTAATTTCAAGACCAACACTCTGGGACTTAAATATATGATCTTTGATCCCTCCAGAAGTATCGAGCAAGATAAACCCAACCTTTATAGCTGGAAAGCCAATCAGAGATTTAAGTGGAAAACTCTTATTCCTGCAGTTTCAATTTATGCAGGCGCGAATTTTGCCTTTGGGAATAATTCCTATTTATATGAAGGGGAAAGCAAATTTACTCCAAAATTGGCTTTGATTACTCAACATAATTGGAGCGGAAGCTGGGTACTCGTTATGAATCTAATAATCGACAAAATTTCAGAGGATTTCCCCTCCTATTCAGGAATAGTTACCCTAACACATGCCTTTACTCCAAAATTTGCCGGATTTCTGGAGTACCAGGGAATTATAGGTGATATTTATGCTGATGATCTCGCCCGCACTGGTGTTGCTTATTTGTTAAGCGATAATCTTCAAATTGATTTGTCAGGGCTCATTAATTTTAAGAATACTCCCTCAAGATGGCAGATTGCTGCCGGTGTTTCTTACCGTTTGGATATGCACAAGAAAGATGAATTTATTGACGACTCCTATGAAGGTGACCGCAGAAAAAGTCGTTCGGAAAAAAGGGAAAGTGAGACCAAACCAGAGACAGAAAATTAGAATTAAATATCATAAAATTAAAAAATCCGCACTATTGCGGATTTTTTAATTTGTGGTAGAAAAAGTTATTCACCTACGGCAGCAGAAACTGATGCAGAAAGGCGTTTATAGGTTCCGTTCTCCAATCGTTCCCTTATTGCAGAAAAAGCAGTTAGGGTCAAGCTTATATCTTCAAGCACGTGTGTCGCTGTTGGAATCATCCTTAATAAAATAAGTCCTTTGGGGATTACTGGATATACTACAATAGAACAAAATACCCCATGATTTTCTCTCAAATCCTTCACAAGCGCCATTGCTTCAGGAATACTTCCTTTTAGATATACCGGAGTTACACAACTTTGTGTAGTTCCAATATCAAAACCACTTTCCTTCAAACCAGATTGCAGAGCATTCACATTCTCCCATAACTTTTCTTTAAGTTCTGGCATAGTGCGAAGCATATCTAGTCTTTTTAATGCTCCCACTACCAATTGCATTTGCAAAGATTTTGCAAACATCTGTGAACGTAAATTGTATTTTAAATAGTCAATAATCTCTTTATCTGCAGCAATAAATGCGCCTGTACTTGCCATTGCTTTTGCGAAAGTTGCAAAATAGACATCAATTTCAGACTGTACACCTTGCTCTTCACCTGTTCCGGCGCCTGTTTTACCCAATGTTCCAAATCCATGGGCATCATCAACAAAAAGTCTGAAATTATATTTTTGTTTTAACGCGACAATTTCTTTTAATCTCCCCTGTTCTCCGCGCATTCCAAAAACCCCTTCAGTGATGAAAAGAATTCCACCTCCGGTTTGTTCACAAATTTTAGTGGCACGTTGCAGATTTTTTTCGATACTGTCCATATCATTGTGCATATACGTAAAACGTTGACCTAAATGCAATCTAACGCCATCAATAATGCAGGCGTGAGCATCTACATCATAAACAATAACATCTGATTTTGAAACCAATGCATCTATTGTAGAAACCATTCCCTGGTAACCGAAATTAAGTAAATATGCTGATTGTTTGTCTACAAAAGCAGCCAATTCTTCCTGTAATTTTTCGTGCATATCTGTGTGCCCACTCATCATTCTGGCTCCCATTGGATATGCTGATCCATATTCGGCACCTGCTTCTGCATCTACTTTTCTAACTTCAGGATGGTTCGCCAATCCTAAATAATCATTAATGCTCCACGTGATTACTTCCTTCCCACGAAACTTCATTCGGTTTGAAATTGGTCCTTCCAGTTTGGGAAATACAAAATAACCTTCGGCTTGTTCCGCCCATTTTCCTAAAGGACCCTTGTCCTTATATATCTTATCAAATAAATCACTCATAGATCTTTTATTTACAAGCTGTAAAAGTACTCAAATACAACTCAATTTCACAATAATCCCTTTGTTTAAAGATAAAAGCATCCTTTTAAAAGGATGCTTTTATCTTTAGTATGTCAATAAGTACTTTCATTAATTTATAAATTCAATGCACTGTGCGTCTGCTTTATTTTTGGAATCAAAGAAACCCTGTTCAGTCATCCAGTCATCACTAAAAACCTTGCTCATATATCTGGAACCATGATCTGGAAAAATAACTACTACATTACTGTTTTTATCAAATTCCCCTTCCTCGTTCAATTGTTTGATCCCCTGCATCGCTGCGCCACTTGTGTAACCAACAAATAATCCTTCTGTTTTTGCAAGTTCTCTGGCAGTGTGTGCACTCTGTTCATCTGTAACTTTGATAAATTTATCAATAATATCAAAATCAGTTGCAGTAGGAATTAAATTTTTACCCAATCCTTCAATTCGGTATGGATAAATCTCTGCGTCATCAAACTCACGGGTTTCATGATATTTTTTCAAAACCGATCCAAAAGCATCAATTCCAATAATTTTGACATTTGGATTTTGCTCTTTTAAATAACGAGCAGTTCCTGAAATAGTTCCTCCCGTTCCACTGCAAGCAATAAGATGTGTGATTTTTCCTTCTGTTTGCTTCCAGATTTCTGGTCCGGTGGATAAGTAATGGGCGTCCATGTTCAGTTCGCTAAAATATTGATTGATATAAACTGAACCTTTTGTCTCTTCATGGAGCTTTCGGGCAACTTGGTAATAAGATCTTGGATCATCGGCCGAAACATTTGCGGGGCAAACATATACTTTTGCTCCCATCGTTTTTAACATATCAATCTTATCTTGTGAAGATTTAGAACTAACTGCCAAAATGCATTGATAGCCTTTAATTATGCTCACCATTGCGATACTAAAACCAGTATTCCCTGAGGTAGTTTCAATAATAGTATCTCCAGGTTTTAATATTCCCTTACGTTCTGCATCTTCAATAATATATAAAGCAATACGGTCCTTAGTTGAATGCCCGGGATTGAAAGCTTCTACCTTAGCGAAAAAATTACCATCAAAGTCTTTGGTAATCGAATTTAAATGTATCAAAGGAGTATTTCCTATTAACTGCAATACATTATCATACACCTGAATATCTTCTTTCATAAATGAAATTTTTTGCAATTTCCGATTTTTTTAGCAGATTAATCTATTCTAGTTAAAAAAATCTTAATTAGATAACTTGTACAAATTTAATTTAAAATTTTTTAATTATTCCGTAATTCCTTGTAAATCCAGTAAAAAAGCATATTCTTCTGCAACTTCTTTCAAAGCTTCGAATCTGCCTGATACTCCACCGTGTCCGGCATCCATATTAATATGGAACAGCAAAATATTAGTGTCGGTCTTTGAATCCCTCAATTTTGCGACCCATTTCGCGGGTTCCCAATATTGAACCTGTGAATCATGCAGGCCTGTTGTGACCAACATATTTGGATAATCCTGCGCTTTTATATTGTCATAAGGGGAATAAGACATCATATAATCGAAATATTCTTTATTATTTGGATTACCCCATTCGTCATATTCTCCCGTTGTAAGTGGAATACTTTCGTCCATCATTGTTGTTACAATATCTACGAAAGGCACGGCAGAAATTACTCCTTTATAAAGTTCAGGAGCCATGTTTACTATTACACCCATCAACAATCCTCCTGCAGATCCGCCCATAGCATATAAATTCTCCCTGGAAGTATAGTTTTCAGCAATCAGATATTTTGATATGTCTATAAAATCAGTGAATGTATTCATTTTATTCAGCAATTTTCCACCTTCATACCAGCGCCTTCCAAGATATTCCCCGCCTCTGATATGGGCAATTGCATAAATAAATCCCCGATCCAACAAGCTTAATCGCACACTGGAAAAATAAGGATCAATTGTAGATCCATACGAACCATAACCATATTGTAATAATGGATTTTTACCATCCATTTTGATTCCTTTTCTATAAATCAAAGAAATTGGAATATTCGTGCCATCTTCTGCTTTCGCCCAAACACGTTCAGTAATATAATTGTTTTTGTCAAATTTTCCGCCCAGAACTTCTTGCTCCTTCAAAATCTTACTCTCCTTGGTAGCCATGTTGAAATCTATCACAGAAGTGGGCGTATTCAAAGAATTGTAATTATACCGCAAAATATCGGTATCAAAATCGGGATTTATACTGGTGAAGGCGGTGTAAGTTTCATTGTCAAAAGGCAAATAATAACTTTCATTTTTATCCCAAAGTATGATCTTAATTTTATTCAGCCCATTGTGGCGCTCACTAACCACCAAATATTTTTTAAAAATATCTATATCTTCCAGCATATAATCCTCCCTGTGAGGAATTACTTCAATCCAATTTTCCATCCCAGTTTTATCAACCGGAGATTTCATCAGTTTATAATTTGTCGCGCCATCTTTATTGGTAAGCACATAAAAATAATCTCCGTAATGGGAAATTCCATATTCCAATCCTCTCTTCCTGGGTTGAAAAATTTCAAATTCACCTTCAGGATTGTCTGCATCCAAAATTCGGTATTCACTTGTTAGAGTACTACTTGAACCAATTATCAAATATTTCCTTGATTTGGATTTGTATACATAAGTATTAAAGGTTTCATCTTTTTCTTCATAAACCAACGAATCCAAAATTGGATCTGTCCCTAAAATATGCTTGTAAATTTGACTTGAACGTAAGGTTTTACTATCTTTTTTGGTATAAAAAAGGGTTTGATTGTCGTTAGCCCAGGTTGATCCACCTGTAGTTGCAATAATTTTTTCAGGGAAAATTTTCCCGCTTTCCAGGTCCTTAATTTGAATAACATAATTTCTTCTTCCCAAAGTGTCTAATCCAAAGGCCAGTAATTTGTTATTATGGCTTACATTTAATCCTCCAAGACTGTAATATTCAAAGCCTTCTGCCATTTTATTTACATCGAAAAGAATTTCTTCTGAAGCCTCCAGAGAATTATTTTTTCGGGAGTAAATTGGGTAATCTTTTTCATTTTGATATCTGGTTAAATACCAATATCCATTTAATTTGTAGGGAACCGATTCATCATCTTCTTTGACCCTACTTTTCATTTCTTTAAAAAGCTTTTCCTGAAAATCTTTGGTATCTAGGGTAACTTTTTCATAATACTCATTTTCTTCCTCCAAATAACTTATTACCTCAGGATTTTCCTTATTGTTCATCCAATAGTAATTATCAACCCGTAAGCTATTGTGGGCTTCAAGTTCTTTACCTATTTTTTTTGCAATAGGAGGGGTAATATCTTTTTTCAAATCGTTTGGGTTTTGAGCAACTGCAAAGGTAAAACTTCCCATTAAAATAAGTAGCAGTCTTTTCATTTTTAAAGTGTATTTTATGTCACAATTTAATAAATTTGTATTATCGAATTTAAAAATACGGAAATTATGTTTGGAGATATGATGGGTATGATGAACAAACTCAAAGAAACCAAGGAAAAAGTAGAAGCTACAAAAGAGCGGCTTAAAACGGTATTGATAGATGAACAATCTGCAGATGGATTGCTAAAGGTTACAATAACCGCCGCCAGGGACATTAAAAATATTACTATCGCCGATGAATTATTGGAGGATAAAGAACAATTGGAAGATTATTTGGTCCTGACGCTCAACAAAGCCATTAAAAGGGCTTCTGATTTAAATGAAATGGAACTAGCCGCTGTCGCAAAAGATGGAATGCCAGATATTCCCGGTTTAGATATGTTTACCTAAAATAAAAAGCCGATTGATAATTCATCAACCGGCTTTTTATTAGTAATGAACAGAACTTTTTAAACATTTCCGCTGGATGGATATTCATTATCCAAAATATAATCAATAGATTTCAGAAGATCTTCAAGATTTGGTCTCACAAAGGGCATAGATTGAATTGAGGCTGCATAAAGTGTATTATCCGGCTTGATCAAAAACAATCCCGGTTCAAAAAACACATCGGGTTCACTGTCGTCAATTCCTTTAGAAATATATAAATCCCATGAGAGTGCATCCTCAATTGAAAAATTATATCCAATAGTCAATTTTTCCACTTCCCATTCAATCGCCGTTTTTTCGGATAGAGATTCGTTATCGGCACTAATACAAACGATATTAATTCCCTTTTCACGAAATTCATCAAATTTAGAATTCAATTCTTCAATATACAATTTACAATCTGGAGAGTGTAAACCGCGGTAAAATACTGCCAGAGTTAGATTTTGGGGTTTTTGATCACGTAAATTCCACATCATTCCATTAACGGTATCAATAATAAGTCGAGGTACTTCTTTTCCTGGTATCACATTTTTCATATATTCATTTTTTGGGAATGTATCACATTTGCCTAAGCCTGCTAATATTCCCTGCATAATCTTGCGTTAAATTTTTTAGCAATCAATTTCTAAATTGAAGTCCTTGAAGAACTCCCAGGAATTTTTGATGCATTTCTTCTGAATAATCCAAATGTGTTACAACACGCAATTTTCCCTGTCCCATATTACTGATTCGGATATTTTCCTGCTCGAGTTGTTTCAAAAATTTAGCTTCATTTGAAGGCTCCTTCAAATAAAAAATTGCAATATTGGTTTCCACAGGTTCAACAAGGGAGACATAATCCTGACTTTCTAATATTCCAGCTATTTCAGCAGCCCTTTTATGGTCTTCAGCCAACCTATTTATATTGTTATCCAAAGCATACATTCCCGCTGCAGCCATAAGCCCAATTTGACGCATCCCGCCACCCAAAACCTTTCTTACACGAATGGCATTTTTCATGATCTCTTTATCCCCAATCACCACAGAACCCATTGGTGTTCCGAGACCTTTAGATAAACACACCGAGATGGTGTCAAATAGTTTTCCGTAGTCCTTTGGAGATTCATTTTTGGCAACCAATGCGTTAAATAATCTTGCCCCGTCCAAATGCAAACCTAAATTATGCGAATCACAAACCTTCCTTATTTTTTTGATTTCTTCCAGATCGTAACAGGCACCTCCACCTTTATTAGTAGTGTTTTCAAGACAAACCAATGAGGTTAGCGGACTGTGATAAAAATCTGGTGGATTGATATTTTCTTCTATTTGATCCGCGGTGATCATTCCTCGAACTCCATCGACTAATTTACATGAAACACCTGAGTTAAAAGAAACTCCTCCACCTTCATAATTATATACGTGCGCCCATTTATCACAAATTAACTGCTCTGCAGGTTGAGTATGCAATTTTATTGCCGCCTGATTTGCCATACTGCCGGAAGGAAAAAACAATGCCTGATCCTTGCCAAACATTTCGGCTAATTTTTTTTCCAATTCGTTAACCGAAGGATCTTCCTTATAAACATCATCACCAACTTTTGCTGTTATTATAGCTTGTAGCATTTCAGTGGATGGACGGGTTACGGTGTCACTTCTTAAATCTATTTCTTTCATGGAATTTTCTACTTATTCCCGATATTCCGGAAAATGTTTTTATTGATATTTCTTCTGATTTAAAAAACCAAACTGAAATTAAATAATTAAAATATTTTGAACAAAGTTATCTAAAATTTGAACATTTGAAGAAATTGTACTGCTGAAGAATTGAAATAAATGAATACAAAATCAATCTCAAATTTATATTGATAATATAAATTTATTAAATAATTGTAAAATAGTTTTTACAACTTAGGTTTAAGTCTATTTTTGCACAAAACAAAAAGATTGATGATTAATTCAGAACACATAAAAGATCTCAAAGATCGCCTGGTAGCGTTAAGGAGGTATCTTTGACGTTGATGCCAAACAAATAGAAATTTCCAATTTAGAAGAAAAAACCTTTGCCCCCGATTTTTGGAACAACGCCAAAGAAGCGGAAATAATGATGCGCGAATTAAACGCTGAAAAAAAATGGGTAGATGATTATCTCAAAGGTGAGAATCTGGTAGATGATCTTGAGGTAATATTCGAGTTTTATAAGGAAAAAGAAGCTTCTGAGGAAGATGTTCAAAGCATATACGAAAAAGCAGTCAACCTAATTGAAGATCTGGAATTTAAAAACATGCTCTCCGAAGAAGGGGATAGTTTAAGTGCAGTTCTTCAAATCACTGCTGGGGCAGGTGGTACAGAAAGTTGCGACTGGGCCGAAATGCTTATGCGCATGTATTTGCGTTGGGCTGAAAAAAGGAATTACAAGGTCAAGGAACTCAATTATCAAAGTGGAGAAATTGCAGGAATTAAAACGGTGACCATAGAAATTGAAGGCGAATATGGATTTGGTTGGCTAAAAGGAGAAAACGGTGTGCATAGGTTGGTTCGAATTTCACCATTTGATAGCAATGCAAAACGGCATACTTCTTTTGCTTCTGTATATGTTTATCCTTTGGTAGATGATAGTATTGAAATTGATATAAACCCCGCAGACATTTCCTGGGAGACCATGCGTTCATCTGGGGCTGGAGGGCAAAATGTGAATAAAGTTGAAACCGCCGTACGTTTGCGCCACTCGCCTACCGGGATTGTTGTAGAGAATTCCGAAACCCGTTCTCAGTTGGAAAATAAGACCAAAGCTATGCAGTTGCTAAAAAGTCAATTATATGAAATTGAATTGCAAAAGCAACTTGCCCAACGAAGGGAAATAGAAGATTCAAAATTAAAAATTGAATGGGGCTCTCAAATTAGAAATTATGTGATGCACCCTTATAAACTTGTGAAAGACGTTAGAACTGCTGAAGAAACCGGAAATGTTGATGCTGTTATGGACGGTGAAATCGATAGGTTTTTAAAAGCTTATTTAATGATGATGGGACAGCGGCATGAAGAATGATTAATTCCTGAATTAAAATACTAGAATGAAAATTAAAGGCTCTTAAAAAAAAGAATAAGTATGATCTTGATCTATCATAACCAAAGATGTTCCAAATCCAGGGAAGCATTGGAAATAATAAAAAACTCTGGAAAAGAATTTAAAATAAGAGAATATCTTAAAGATCCCCTTACTGAAGATGAACTATTCAAGCTTTTAAAAAAACTTAGTTTTTCTCCAATAAAGCTTATCCGGAAGAATGAAAGTATTTGGAAAGATAATTTTAAATCCTTAATTTTAAAGGACGAGGAATTAATAAGCATTATGGCCAAAAATCCTAAATTAATTGAGCGACCTGTTGTAGAAAATGATCAGAAGGCAGTATTAGGTAGACCAATATCAAATATCGCTTTGATTGTTTCTTAAAAAAATATAGTTACTCTTAAAACCACATCGCATGAAACTTCAAAACAGGATTTTACTTTTAAGTTTGGCAACCTCCTTAGTTGGTGGATTTGTTTACTCACAAATATATATTCACGAAAAAAATCGAGTGGAATTCAAAGAGGTTGCAAGGGAAATATCGTTAAACTGGAAAGCTAAATTGGGACTTTCGGAAGAACAGACCTTATTGTTGGAAGATAATATTATTGAGTTTACAATAATTAAAAATGAAATAATTAGATCGTCTCATGAAAAACCTACAATTATTCAGAATCTTCAAAGAGTGCAAGTTCGTGAGTTGAAAAAATTAAGAAAAATATTTAATGAGACCCAATTTGAGGCATATGTAGGAATAGATAAAAACATGCCTTCCCAGATTACTAATTCACTGTCAAATAGTTAGGATATGAAGTTCCAGCCTTATTTAATTTAACGGACTTTTAACAAATTCAAGTTAAACTATTTAGCATTATAAGCGTCCAAAAGAGAAAAGTTATTATGACTACCAAAAAGATCATCCAAATCAGCTTGATGCTGATTTTTATTTTTTCAATGCATTCAGTCACACATGCTCAATCAAATCAATTTACAATTTCGGGAAGGGTAATTGACAATGATCTCAAAGTTCCTCTAGAATATTCTACTGTTTCCATTACAAGCGTAAACGATCCCAGTTACCTAAACGGGGGAGTAACCGATGTAAATGGAAATTTTGCAATCGAAGTTCCCTCTGGCACTTATAATATCAAGATTGAATTTATTTCTTATGAATCCAAAACATTCAACAATCGGAAGATTGATTCTAATACAGATTTAGGCACAATTCAACTGGGATTTAGTTCTGCAAATCTGGATGAAGTAGTTGTAGTTTCAGAAACTACCCAGGTAGAAGTTCATCTTGATAAAAAAATATATAATATTGGGAAAGATCTTACAACTGCAGGCGCCACAATAAACGATGTCCTTAACAACGTTCCATCTGTTTCAGTAGATGTAGAAGGTTCCATAAGTTTGCGGGGAAACGAAAATGTAAAAATACTAATCAACGGAAAACCATCTGCTATGGCAGGATTTGGGGGAAACAATGTGTTGGGACAATTACCCGCAGATGCTATAGAACGGGTAGAAGTAATTACCTCCCCTTCTGCCAGGTATGATGCGGAAGGAACAGCCGGAATTTTAAATATTATTCTTCGAAAGGAAAAAATTCTGGGTTTTAATGGCTCTCTGACAACAAATGTCGGCTCCCCTGAAAGTTATGGGATTACTGCCAATGTAAATTACCGGAGCGATAAATTCAATATTTTCAATACATCTGGTTTTAATTACAGGAACTCACCAGGATATGTTTTTTCTGATACTCATTATTCTCAGGGATCTTTTGGGAGGGTAGTGGAAGATCGTGATATGCAGCGTTTAGGACGCAGATTTAATACCAATTTTGGCGCTGAATATTTTATTAATGACAAATCTTCAATTACGGCAAGCACGTTTTTTAATTTCGGAAATGATGATGACATTACCACTAATTTTTCTGATAGATATCAGGGTAACGAACTTGTACAAAAAACCATTCGAAGAGAAGCAGAGTCAGAAGATGATAGAAATTCTCAGTATTCGTTAAATTATATCAATAGGTTTAATGATAAAGGACATCAACTTACTGCCGATTTTCAATATGAAAATGATAAAGAAAAAAAACCCACTTTTGTTTCTGAAATAGCCACTTTAGATATAACTCCGGATGGTATTGGCTTTCTTCCTTCTGAATATGTTTATACTGAAGAAACCCAAAATGAATATTTAATTCAAACCGATTATGTTTTGCCCTTTGGTAAAGATTCCCAATTTGAAGCAGGATACCGTGGTAATTTTAAAAATGAAGTAACTGATTATACTTTGAGAATTGAGAATGAACAAGGCGGAGAACTAGAATTAAGTCCACTTACCAATGTTTTTGATTATACTGAAAATGTAAATGCTCTTTACTCTCAATATGGAACTAAATACGGTAAATTTTCCTTCCTTTTGGGATTGCGTATGGAAAACACTCAACTTAAAGGAAAAATAAATACTCCTTTAACAGATGAACAGTTACTTGCAGAATTTGGATTTCCAATAGAAACAAATTTTGACAAAAATTATCTTGGACTTTTTCCTACTCTAAACCTCATTTATGAATTAGGGGAAAAAGAAAATATCACTCTAGGCTATAACCGAAGGATTAACCGACCTCGGGGCTGGTATATCAACCCTTTTCCTTCACGTTCCAGCAGGACAAACATCTATCAGGGAAACCCCAATTTAAATCCCGCTTATTCAAGCGCAATTGATTTGGGTTATCTAAAACGTTGGGAAAAATTGACCCTTACATCATCTTTATATTATAATTATGAAACTGATGCTTTTGAAAGAGTACAACAAGGAACAGGCCAATTTTTCAATGACATTGAAATAATTAGGAGCATACCTATTAATCTTGCTACGGATGAGCGAATTGGCTTTGAAACTGGAGTATTGTACAATCCCTTAAAATGGTTGCGTTTAAATGGAAGCTTTAACTTTTTTCAGTATAATACTAAAGGTGAATTCAACGGAATAGATTATGGAGCCAAAAATAACAGTTGGTTTGCAAGCTTCAGCTCGAAAGTGACATTACCTGCAAAAATAGAATGGCAAACAAATGCCAATTATAGAGGACCTTCAGAAAATTCTCAAACTAAATCTGAAGGAATTTTTTCTTTAGATTTGGCTTTTAGCAGGGAAATTTTTAAGGATAACGCAACCTTATCCGTTAATGCAAGGGACTTGCTTAATTCCAGAAAAAGAAATTCATTTACCGAAACCGAGAGTTTTACTCAACAAAGTGAATTTCAATGGAGACAAAGACAAATCACTTTATCCCTTACCTATCGTTTTAACCAACAAAAAAAGGAGCAGGATCGCAAAAAACAAAACAACGGAAACGGTGAAGATGGAGATTTTGAGGGATAAATAGAGAAAATTAGAAGGAGATAATAAAAAAGCTTGTCCAAATTGGACAAGCTTTTTTATTATAAATTAAAGACTTATTTTCTAACTAATATTTAAGATTATAATAATCAGTTGATTATATAAAAACCGAAATTAAGCTTTCGATTCTCTTTCAAGACGTTTTTTCTCTTTACGCTCTTTCAGACTTTCCATTATATTTCCGCCAATCCAATAAGGAAGAATTCCCGCCAAAAAAAACATCAACCAAAATCCGATGGTCAGAATAGTAAGAAAAGCTAAAAAGCCAAGGTATTGTTCGAATGTAAACATAATTTCAGGTGTTTTTAATCCTTGCAAATATATGAACTCTATTTGGCATCTGCCTAAAAAAATTTGAAATTATATTCTTCGGAGGATAAATATAAAATTATACGAACATTTAATATAGATTCGTTAAAAATATTTAAAATTTATAGGATTTTTAAAGATTTAAAAATCTAGAACTTGTAAATTTATAATCTAAATATTAAATAATTATGGACTTCAGGATAGAGAAAGACACCATGGGAGAGGTGAAAGTTCCCGCAGATAAATTATGGGGCGCCCAAACAGAACGTTCTAAAAATAATTTTAAAATAGGACCTCCGGGTAGTATGCCCTTAGAGATTATTTACGGATTTGCATATTTAAAAAAAGCAGCTGCATTCACCAATTGTGAGCTAGGCGTACTTCCAGTTGAAAAAAGGGAATTTATAGCACAAGTTTGTGATGAAATTCTGGCGGGAAAACTCGATGATCAATTTCCTTTGGTAATTTGGCAAACAGGAAGTGGAACTCAAAGCAACATGAATCTGAATGAGGTAATTGCCAATCGCGCGCATCAACTCGCAGGAAAAACAATAGGTGAAGGAGAAAAAACTCTTCAACCCAACGATGATGTAAACAAATCTCAGTCTTCAAATGATACTTTTCCAACCGGAATGCATATTGCAGCTTACAAAAAAATTGCAGAGGTAACTTTGCCCGGTTTAAAAATACTTAGAAATACCCTCAAGAAAAAATCTATGGAGTTCAAGGAGGTGGTCAAAATTGGCCGCACCCATTTTATGGATGCCACTCCCCTAACCCTGGGTCAGGAATTTAGTGGTTATGTTGCACAGCTTGATTATGGAATCAGGGCACTGGAAAACACTTTACCTCATTTAGGGGAATTGGCTTTGGGAGGCACTGCGGTAGGAACCGGGATGAATACTCCTAAAGGTTATTCAAAAAGAGTTTCCGAATTTATAGCTAAGTTCACCAATTTGCCCTTTACCTCAGCTCCAAATAAATTTGAAGCACTTGCTGCTCATGATGCCTTGGTTGAAAGCCACGGAGCTTTAAAACAATTGGCAGTATCTCTAAATAAAATTGCAAATGACATAAGAATGCTTTCTTCCGGTCCTCGAAGCGGAATCGGAGAAATTAATATTCCTGCAAACGAACCCGGTTCATCAATTATGCCCGGAAAGGTAAATCCTACGCAGGTAGAAGCATTAACCATGGTATGTGCACAGGTTTTAGGTAATGATGTTACTATAAGTGTTGGTGGAATGCAAGGACAGTTTGAATTGAACGTCTTTAAACCAGTAATGGCGGTAAATTTCCTTCAGAGCGCACAATTATTGGGAGATTCCTGCGCTTCTTTTGAAGAAAATTGCGTGCGGGGAATAGAACCAAATTTTAAACGTATCAAAGAACTTTTAGATAATTCATTGATGTTGGTAACCGCATTAAACACTAAGATTGGTTATTACAAATCAGCAGAAATTGCGAACACTGCACATAAAAACGGAACTACCTTAAAAGAAGAGGCTGTAAATTTAGGATTTGTAACAGAGGAAGAATTTGAAAAATGGGTTAAACCAGAAGAAATGGTTGGCGCTTTGAAATGAAATCGTTGATATACTCAAACAAAAAAATCCTGCTCTTACAAGCAGGATTTTTTTTGTTTTAAATGTGTCCCGTCCTGAAATAGAGATACACTAAATCCTTAGTGTAATGAAAACATCAGTAAATGCTGAGTATGTAAAGCGTACTCAAAAAGATTATTCGATTTCTTTTAAGCTT
>Ga0307486_1000770_pt1 | contig 27194 bp, 28 predicted proteins | sample CBIW02metaG_FD_203663 | JGI IMG/M metagenome (GOLD analysis project Ga0307486, IMG submission 203663) | Sea-ice brine microbial communities from Beaufort Sea near Barrow, Alaska, United States - CBIW 0.2 | ecosystem: Environmental > Aquatic > Marine > Coastal | place: USA: Alaska | collected...
CTATGAGGGCTTCTTTTTGCCGGCAATAAGTGGAAATGTTTTCCACACCCAAAGACCCTAACAATGCAAAAATCTGCTGAGAAATTCCGAGCGAGGATATATCTGTCGATATTAATAAAAAATTGATCAACCAATTGTTTTTCTAAGGAAAAGGGTTTCAAGGAATTGTGCGGCAGGTGTCAAGGGGACGCCTCGAACACGTATGATGCCCAAGCTGCTTTCAGGAGGTTTTGGTGTTATTTCGAATGTTGTGAGCCCCGCTGCAGCCATACTGTCCTTGAGCAACAAAGAGGGGCCAAACCCTATCAGGTCGGTGCGACGCATCATTTCAAGCATAAGCAAAGTTGATGTGCAATGTACCACTTTCTTAGGTCTTGGTAGCCCATGTCGATCCAGCCAACTCAACAGGTAGTTGGCGCTACTGCCGGGAGTCAGGTTCAGTATCCAGCGCCCCTGGCATAATATTGCCCATTCCGTTTCCCCCGCAAGGGGATGAGCAGCGCGTCCTGCCGCACAGCACTCAATGTTGCATAATGGATTAAAAATCAGCTCCTGCGGTAATTCGTTCTGGGTAGCAATTGCAACGCCAAAGTCCAAACGGCCTTCAAGTAAGTCCGGTATGATGCCGGTTAGCAGCCCTTCGGTCAGTTTCATATTAACCTCTGGCATTTTCTGAACGAACTGTCCGTAAATTGAAGGTAGTAATGTTGTAGCCACCACCGGTGTAATGCCGATGGTTACCTTGCCGCCGCTGCCTCCTGTTATTTGCCGTACTTCATCTCGGGCGCGGTCGATCGTTTCCAGTATCAGTCGTGCACGCTGTAACAAAGCAGTGCCCGCAGGCGTGAATGTGACTCCCCGGTAACTGCGCGTAAGCAGCTCAGCACCTACATCCTCTTCCAACTCCCGCATCGCACGCGTCAGGGCACTCTGACTGAGGTTCATCTCTCGAGCGGCCGCTCGAATGGATCCTGTGTCAGCGATTCTGACCAAGGCTTTAATTTGCTGGTTTTTCATAGCCAGTGACCTAAAAAAGTAATCATTAAAGCCATATTAATGCCTTTTAGTGGTCAGTGAAAGGCGTATAAGTTGTGATCAACAACAAATAGCAATGTCATGGAGGTTCCACCAAATGCTATCGACCGATCTCGATCTGGCGGCAATGAGAGAATGGCGCCACCGCATTCACCAGCATCCAGAGCTGGGTTTCGAAGAGTCTTCAACGAGCAGGTTGGTAGAGGACTGTCTTCGCCAGTGGGGATATGAGGTTCATACCGGTCTGGCTCAGACCGGTATTGTTGGCACCTTGGTTTTCGGCGATGGCACGGGCCCGCGTTTGGGGCTTCGGGCTGACATGGACGCGTTACCCATTCAGGAAGCGACGGGGCTGCCTTGGCAAAGTAGGATAGCGGGAAAAATGCATGCCTGTGGTCATGATGGCCACACCGCCATCTTGCTGGGCGCGGCCCAGGCTTTGGCACGCCTGCACACTGGTAATGAGACGTGTAATGGAACGCTTTATCTTATATTCCAGCCTGCGGAAGAGGTGGGGGGGCAAGGTGGCGCCCAGCTCATGATTGATGAAGGCCTGTTTGAGTTGTTTCCTTGCGATGCCGTGTTTGCACTGCATAACTACCCTGGCATACCGGTCGGGCAATGTGCATTCCGCAGTGGTCCCTTTATGTGTTCGTCGGATAAAGTGCAGATTCGGTTCAGCGGCAAGGGTGGGCATGGTGGCCTTCCGCAACTTGCGGTTGACCCAATCCAACCCACCGCTGCAACCGTCATGGGTCTGCAAAGCCTGATATCCCGCAACCTTGATCCGTTGGATACGGGGGTTATCAGTGTCGGTCGTATGAGTGCCGGTGCGTTGTACAACATTATTCCAGCGAAAAGTTTTCTGGAGCTTAGTGTTCGAGCCCTGCAACCGAATGTTCGTGAAACACTGCACAAGCGGATTCTCGAACTTGTCAAAAATACTGCGGCAGCTTATGGGTGTAACGCTGATGTTGAGTATGAGTACGGTTACCCCGTGCTTATCAACAGTGAAAATGAGGCGCGCACCATTGCCGCAGTGGCGGGGGAGGTTTTTGGTCCGGAAAATGTCAATTCTGACGCCCGCCCCTTAACCAGCAGTGAAGACTTCGCCTACATGCTGCAACACAAGCCGGGCTGTTATGTGCTGATTGGTAACGGTGATAACGGCTTCGAGTCGGGTAACCGGATCGGTCCCTGTAGTGTTCACAACCCTCATTATGACTTCAATGATGAGGCGCTTGCCGGAGGTGGCCAACTTTGGGTCAATCTCGCAATTCGTTATTTTTCCTGATCGTAAAACAAAATAAATATAAATATAAAGGTGCCCAAAATGAAAAAAAATAACAAAGCAAAAGAAACCGTTGTAGGTCTTGGCGTCGCCGCCCTGCTGTCAACTGTCGCCTTTTCAGCACAAGCGACGACGTTGACCCTGTCGAACTGGGTGCCTTCGACGCACTTTGTCACCACGGAGATTCTGCAAGTGTGGGCCGACAAAGTGGAAGTCGCTACCGATGGGCGGGTTACGGTACGAATGCTGCCGAAGCCGGTAGGCAGTCCGGCACAGCACTGGGAACTGGCACGCAAGGGTATCGTAGATATCACCTGGGGCAATTTCACTTACGAGCCCGATCGCTTCAAAGCCCTGTGGTTTGCTGAAATGCCTTTCAATGGCGAGGACGCTGAAGCGACTTCTGTCGCCCTCTGGGACACTTATCAGAAATACATGAGCGACAACCCTGCGTTCTCGGGCGTTCATATGTTGGGTGTTGGGTCCCTGGGTCCGGGCGTAATAAATCACTCCAGCAAGGATATTGTCACGCCAGAGGATCTTGCGAATCAGAAAGTTCGCATGGGTGGCCCCATCCAGAAGCGCCTTCTGGAAGAGCTTGGCGCCGTTCCCATTGCTGCACCGGCAACCAAGGCCTATGAACTCCTGGAGGGTGGTGTTCTTGATGCATCTCTTCACCCACTCGAGTCGGTCGTCAACTTCCGCCTTACTGACCAACTGCCCCATCACACCCAAATTCCGGGTGGCTTTTACGATGCGACCTTTTTCCTGGTGATGAATGAGCGCAAATGGAAAAAGCTCTCTGCTGAAGACCAGAAAGCCATCATGGATGTCTCCGGGGAAGCCTTTGCACGACTCTGGGGTGGGCAATATCAGAATCAGATTGATCAGGCAACAGTCGAACTCAAAGCGGCGGGGCACAGTTTCAATACGCCTTCTCCCGAATTGCTGGAGAAAATAGGTCAAGTTCGAGACCGTATGATTGCCGACTGGGCATCAGAAAGCGACAGTTTCGGCATTGAGCGTCCCATGGAAATGGTTGAGTTCCACAAGCAGCGTTATCAGGAACTGACTGATCAGTAATAGAGTTACCGGCAATCCCTGACGGTTGCCGGAAAATCTTTTTTACAGAAAGTTTTCATGGATTCTAAAAATGCTTTTAATCATCGATCGTATCCGACGCGCCGTTGAGTTCGTCCTTATACTCGCATTGCTTGCAATGGTGTTGTTGACCTTTGCCGATGTGATTGGACGGCGTTTCTTCAATATTCCCATATACGGCGCTCATGACATTACCGAGCACATGATGGCCATTATTGTCTTCAGTGGCCTTCCCCTGCTGACATCAGCAAGGGGCCATTTGGCTGTAGACCTTTTCGACCGGTTCATAATGGCTGATAGCATGCGGTGGTGGCGCGCGTTGATTAACTTTTTGATCTGTTTTGTCCTGCTTCTGATCAGCTATCAGTTTCTGATCGCTGCCATTGATGCAATCCACATCCAGGAGGTAAGTCAGGAGCTTTTGATTCCAAGAAGCTATATGTATGCCTTCATCAGTATCAGCTGTTTTGTCAGCTCAATGGCCAGCATTTTACCTGCCCAGGCCAGCAAAGATGTCCACCCGGAGGACGCCTTATGATTACGGGAATAATTGCTCTAGTGGCAGTGCTCCTGCTTGCTTTTTTGCGGGTACCCCTGGCCTTCGCCCTGTTGACCGTGTCGATCCTCGGCATTGCGGTGGAACTGGGACACGAGGCCTCTTTGACAATGGTTTCCATGACTATTTCAGAGGCTGTGTTCTCGTATGAGCTCGCGGTGGTTCCGCTGTTCATACTCATGGGCAATATCCTGTCGCGGACGGGGATCTCCGCTGATCTGTTCAAAGCAGCCAATGCCTACCTGGGCCATGTCCGAGGCGGCCTGGCCCTGTCGACCATGGTGACATGCGCGGGTTTCAGCGCGGTATGCGGTTCCAGCCTGGCAACGGCAGCCACCATGTCGAAGGTTGCGTATCCCAGCATGAAAAAATACGGCTACTCGGATTCCCTGGCATCCGCCACCATCGCCGCGGGAGGGACGCTGGGGATTTTGATCCCGCCGTCTATTATTCTGATAATCTACGGGATCTTGACCCAGACCAATATTGGGCATCTGTTTATCGCGGGGATTGTGCCTGGTGTTATGGGGCTGCTCTTCTACATGGCGGTAGTCTATCTTGTGGCGCGAATAAATCCGAATAGCGCCCCCCGCGGTGAGCGCAGCTCCAGCCGTGAAAAGTTAAACTCGCTGGCGGGTGTCTGGCCTTTTTGCCTTCTGTTTTTGCTGATAATCGGCGGCATTTACGCGAAATTTTTCACGGCGACCGAAGCTGCCGGTATGGGCGCCGGATTTGCCCTGATCATTTCACTGGCCCAGGGCCGGATGACCAAAGCCGATTTCAAACACATCTTTCTGGAATCCGCATTTACGTCAGTCATGCTTTACAGTGTTCTCTTTGGCGCCATGCTGTTTGCCAAGCTGATCGTCTTTTCCGGCTTGGGAGAAGGCTTGCTGGAGATGGTCGAGCAAGCCGAGTTGAGCCGTTATCAGCTCATTTTCGCGGTCTTGCTGGTGTTTCTGGTGTTGGGCTGCGTGATGGATTCGTTGGCCATTATTCTGATCTGCGTCCCGCTTTTCGCACCGATCATCATCGCCAATGGTTTCGACTTGATCTGGTTTGGCATTGTTGTCGTGGTCGTTACTGAGATTGCGCTGATTACACCACCGATTGGAATGAATGTTTTTGTTATGAAAGCCGCACTTCCTCATATTGCATTCAAGGATATATTTAAAGGATTAGTGCCTTTTATTGGTGTTGATTTAATACGTCTTGTCTTACTTGTCCTGTTTCCTGCCATCACGCTGCAGATGGTTTATTGGATGCAATAGCTGCGCCTGCTGAATCAGGGTTTATTTAAACGCCAGATCAAATGACGTTCACTCAATTTGCCTCTTGTCAGGTAGGGGTTTTTTTGGGCCCGTTAATCAGGTTTTTAATCATTATTTTTGGTTCTATTAATTATCCTGGCATTGGAAAAAAGATAGAACCTATTCGAAGACAAGGATGGTTAAGCACCGGCATGTTGCCGATTAAATGAGGGTTTTATATCCACAATAAAAAAATATTAAAATAAAATTACTCAAATAAATAATCATTCCTGCAATTAACAAAAAATTGGAATTTCACCATGACTATAAAAAAACTGTCTTTGGCTGTGTTTCTGGTGGCGACCTCAGCCAGCGTAAATGCAGTGGACCTTGGCGAGTTTGATGGCACCCGTTTCAGCATTGGCGGCTATGTGAAGGCTGAAGGCGTCTATAAAATCCCTGATAAGGATGATGTCCAGTTCGCGGGCAGTGCACGCCAGTCCCGTCTGAATTTCAGCGCACTGCGTGAAATTGAAGGCCATAAGGTGAAAGGTTTTATTGAAACCGATTTCTGGGACAATGTGAACGTCAAGGGGGACAGTACCTTTGGATTGCGGTTGCGTCACGCCTTTATCAGCGTCGATAACCTGACTCTGGGACAAACATGGAACGGCCAATTTTTTGCTTCCGCTCCCTTTGATGCTGAAATGCTCGATTTCTGGGGCCCCGGGGCTGGCACCATCGCCGGGAATGGCGCTGTGGTCCGTCCCAAACTTGTCATGCACTACGTCAGCGATGGCCTGAGACTGACCCTCCAGGACCCAGTCAATGCAGATGCCTCCCACCCCGATATGGTCGCGTCCTACACGGTGCGCACTGACAGCGGCCATGGCTTTAACCTGGCAATGACCGGACGTGATGTTGCGACATTGAATGGGGACTCCGAATTCGGTGCAGCACTGTCACTGGCCGCTAAATTCAAGCTCGGCCAGACCAGCTTGTCCCTGACCGGCTTTGGCGGAGAGGGTTCGGCTGTGTACGCAGGCTGGGGCTACAACGGTCCTTTTGGGTCCAGGCCAATGGATGTCAATGCTGAGGGTGACCTGATCACGACGACCGGCTTTTCCACGGGCGTGACCCACAAATTCAGTAACAAGCTGCGTGGCACGCTTCGTTACGGTCAGGTCAGGGCGGGCGAAGTCGCCGCCGGTGTCGCGGACACGTTGAAGGTGTCCACCGCGAACCTGGTCTACACCTACCTGCCAGGACTGGACTTTGGCCTCGAATTGCGTGACCAGAATGCCACAACCCTTCCGTCGTCTGTCTTCGCGGCTTCTGCCGCAAGAGATGCGGGGAAACAGGTCGAAGTGATGGCGATGTACAAGTTCTGATCTGTCGCAAAAAAGCGTAAACGGCTTGGGCTTCCCCTAGGAGTCTGCGCGGTAGAAACGTTGTTATGACATAATAGGCGGACGTTCTCGAACTGCGGAATAGATGTGATGGGAACGAGTTTTCGACCTTATTCGCCAGATCAGGAGTTGTTGCTGCCGGCCAGTCTTAACGAATGGCTGGCCGAAGGCCATCTGGCCTACTTCGTTAGTGACGTTGTCGAAGAGCTGGACTTAAGCCTCTTTTATGCTCGCTAGGAGGGAGACGGTCGCCGCAAGTCGCCTTTTGATCCGCGCATGATGCTGAAGGTGTTGATTTACGCCTACGCGACCGGAACTTTCTCGTCCCGCAAGATTGCCCGCGAACTCGAAGAGGACGTGGCCTTTCGCGTGCTGGCTGCCGACAATTTCCCCAAGCATCGAACCTTGTGCGATTTCCGCAAACAGCACCTGAGCGCCTTCAGAGAGGTATTTGTTCAGGTGATCCGAATTGCCCGGGAGGCGGAGCTGATTAGTCTGGGAACGCTGGTGATTGATGGCACCAAGGTAAAGGCGTATGCAAGAGGAAGAAGTCCGCTTGTCGAAAGAAGTGGATGAGCTTTGTGGCCAAGCTCGGGCTGTGGATGAAGCAGAAGACGAGCAATTTGGTCCGGCACAGCGGGGCGATGAATTGCCGGAAGAGCTGCAACATCGCCAGTCGCGGTTAAGCAAGATCCGGGCAGCGAAAGCCAGGCTGGAAGCGGAGCAGGCGCAAGCCGATGACGCAAAAGGCAGGCATCCGGATGACGAACGGCGATCCCCTCGCGGTGGGCGGAACTTCAAACGGGACTATGGCGTTCCGGACGACAAGGATCAGAGTAACTTTACCGATCCCGAAAGCCGCATCATGAAAACCAGTACCGGGTTCGAGCAATGTTACAACGGCCAGTTGGCTGTCGATGGTGAGTTCCAGATTATTGTCGCTAACCATCAAGGTAACAATGCCAGTGATAACGGCTATTTGGTGCCACTGCTGGACGAGGCCGCGCACTATCAAATTATTTTTGACAATATGACGCTTGAAGACCTGCAAGTAATACAGCGGCTCTCGCCCTGATCTTCGCCATTCTTTTTATCAGCTCGTCCATGTTGCAACGCCTGAGCTCAACTCGAAAGATTATGAGGTAATTCACCTATCAGGAGTCATCCTATGACTAACTTTACTCTTCACGACAAAGAAGGCGCTCCACAAGAAAGCCGGGATCTGCTCGACAAATCCGTCAAGGCATTTGGCATGTCGCTGGGCGGGCGCACACGTGCGATTCAGATTGGCGTTATTTGCGTCACCCTGTCATTGATGCTCACCGGCTTGGCCGGCGATCAGGCGCTATTTCTTGCTTTGTTGGCAATCGGGATAGGGCTTGCCAGTGGGATATCGCAACCATTATCAATGGTGATTCTGGCTGAGAGTGTTAGCCAGGCACAGAGAGCGCCCAGCTTGGCGATGCGCTTGATGGGCAATCGTCTGGCACAGGCGGTAGCCCCCCCCTGATTGTTGGCTTTAGCGCAGAGCTCTGGGGGTTTCCGGTTGCCTTCGCTGCGTCCTCAGCGCTGCTACTTCTGATGTTCGGGTTATGGGCTAAGCAGGCAGGGTTGGGCAAGGAGTTTCATGCCGAGTAAATTAACAACTCGATGATTTACAAAAAATTCGGAAAATTCATTACAGAAAGAAAAGGTCGCGCAAAAGCACGGCCTTTCTTTCAACCAGTAGATATCAGAACTTGTACATTGCCATCAATTCTACTTGCTGGCCTTCTGGGCGTACCGAGCTACCGGCGGCAGTCGGTGGACGAGTTCTCGCATTCTGATCGCGCCATTCGATACCGAAATCCAGACCCGGCAGATAGGTGTAGATCAGGTTTACGGTCACCAATTTCAACGTGTCTTCATCCATGGATGCTGCGACTTCGTCAGCCTTTACCTGACCATAGCGAACGGTGCCTCGCAGGCTGTCCATGAACTTCTGAGTGACGCCCGCAGAAAAACCAGTCGTTTTGATCAACTTGCCAGTAACCTCGTTTACATCGGCCTGCTGATTTGACCCTCTCGCACCCTGATAACCCCAACCGGCATACACCCCGACACCTTCACCAGTGTACGCACTCAATGCCAGCGCTGTATTGGTGAATTGCAGCTTCGCTGCCGCAGACACAGCAACACCAAATTCGGAGTCATTATCGGCTTTACCTGAACCAACAACACCACCATCAGCACCAACACCGACATCTCGGCCAGTCAATGCCAAGTTGAAGGCATGACCGCCAGCACGATAAGTATAAGCTGCAACCAGATCTGGGTAGGCAGCATCTTTCCAAACCGGATCCTGAGCGGTCAAACGGAAGCCAGCAAGCGTGTAATGAACCACCAGATCTGGACGTACTACAGCACCATTACCGCCAATTGTACCGGTGCCCAAGCCCCAGAAGTTCATCATCTCAACATCGAACGGGGCATTAGCAAAGAATTGACCAGCCCACGTTTGACCAATCGTCAGGTTGTCGAGGGCAATATAGGCATGGCGCAAGCGCGGCGCATAAGTACTGTCATCAGCCTCCGTGTTATTATCCCAGAGATCCCCTTCCACAAAGGCTTTCAGCTTGTGACCGTTAACCTCTTTTTCGGCGGAAAAGTTCAGCCGAGTTTGACGCACACTGCCTTCGAAGTCCTGATCGCCGTCATCCGGCATATCAATAACACCCTCAGCCTTGATATAACCGCCAACACTGAGTTTAGTGCCGTTAAATTCACCAAGGTCTAAGGCAGTTGCCTAGCTGGAAATCCCAGCTGCAATCATTGCCACTATAAGTTTATTTTTGTTAAGCATTTATTCTTTTCCTTTTTTATCGTTTTGGTTTCGACGGCGCCTACTACCCGCCATTAATTATTCGTTCAGTAGTAGCTGGGTACCGGCACCTGTATTGGAAATCGGCGCCACATAATTGCGGAGCAGCTCGGTTACCTTGCCGCGCAGGCATCCACGCATTCCCAGCCACATGTTCCACTCCACACCCTGGGCCCCAGCGATTGCCACCAGGTCATCGTTGCTATACTTGGTCAGTGCTTCGGGGTCGTTTACCAGCTTGTCCATGCTGTCCAGGTCAAAGTCGGTATTCATAAAGCCGGCACGTTCTCCATCCAGTTGGTGCGACAGGCCGCCGGTGCCCAACACAACCACTTTCTGGTCACCCGCGAATGACTCCACCGCTTTCCCAATCGCCTGACCCAGTGCGTAGCAACGTGACGGTTTGGGCATCGGGTAGCGTTCGCAATTAATGCATACCGGTATAACTTTCAGGTGTTGATAGTTGTGCCCCGGGTACATCAGTGACAGCGGCACGGTGAGGCCGTGGTCTACCTTGATGTCCTGGCAAATGGTGGGGTCAAAATCCTGCTCAACCAATTCGTTGGCTATATGCCAGGATAGCTCGGTCTCGCCGGTTACTGGTGGAATGGTGGCGATTCCCCAGCCTTCATCGGCGTTTTCGTAACTTGGCGCGCAGCCAATGGCGAAGGTAGGTTTTTTGTCCAGGAACATTTCCAGCCCGTGATCGTTATAGAACACGATGGCAATGTCAGGCTTTTGTTCGTCCAGCCATTTGCGGATGGGAGGATAGCCTGCAAAGAAGTCTTTCCAGTAGGGCGTGTCTTCCAGCCCCCGGTTCATGGCGATGCCAATCGCTGGAATGTGTGAGGTGCCGATACCGCCGATAATCTTAGCCATTGTGCTTTCCTCTCCCCTGGCTATCCAGGTATGCTTGAAATTCTTCAGTTGTGCGCCCGGTCTGAATACCACCCACATCCTGTACGTTAAGCCCAAGCACGCCTGCAAACTTGGAGAGGTAATAGATACTTCCACCCAGGCGTTCCAATTCGAGAATATCGCGCTTGATCACAGCTTCTTTCTGTTCGGAGGTCAGGCCGAATTTGTCGCAGTAGGAAGCTTCGTCTTTATTGAACTCTTCCCGCGCTTCGGCAGTGTTGAACGAGTAACACATCTTGTTCAGCGCAAAGCCCAGTGTCGCCATAGCGCCATCAAACTTGATGGTGCCCCAGGTTCCCTTATTTTGTTCTGTCATCGGGTTTTTCCTCTTTAAAAACCTGTCAGATCACGACCAGTAGAGTCGCATCGGGTTGTCGACCAGCAGCTTCTGCTGAAGCTCGGCGGTCGGCGCAATCTCAGGAATCACATCTACTAGCTTGCCGTCATCCGGTACATGGGAATTCATATTCGGATGGGGCCAGTCGGTGCCCCAGAGCACGCGATCCGGAAAGGTTTGCACCAGTTTTCTGGCAAAAGGTACAACATCGGAGTAATCCGGCGGCGTCTGGGTCAAACGCTCGGGGCAGGATACTTTGGTCCAGATCTTCTCATTGTTCTGCATCAGATCGATGAAGCGCTGGAAATCCGGGTGGTCAACGCCTTTGCTCACATCTGGTCGCCCCATGTGATCCACCACAATCGTGGTGTTTAATTCATTCAGAAATGGCGTCAGTTCTTCCAGATCTGGCGCTTCGAAGTAGACAACAATGTGCCACCCCAGTGGCTTGATTTTTTCGGCAATCGCCACAAAAACGTCGCGAGGTGTGGTATCTACCAAGCGCTTGACAAAGTTAAAGCGCACTGCCCGTACGCCAGCTTTGTCCATCGCCTTGAGTTCTTCTTCCGTAATGGACGAATCTACCACCGCAACGCCACGGGCCAGATCGCCGGCAGTTTCCAAGGCATCAACGAGGGCCGAGTTATCGGTGCCATGGCAAGAGGCCTGAACAATGACATTGCGCTCAAACCCCAGGTAATCACGCAGCTCGAACAGTTTTTCCTTGGGCGCATCACACGGCGTATACTTACGCTTAGGGTGATACGGAAACTTGGATGCCGGCCCGAACACATGGCAGTGGGCGTCAACTGCGCCAGCCGGAGCCTTGAGCTCAGGTTTGCTGGGATCGGCGTGAAATGGGAGGTAATCGGAGTCCATCATCTTGAGGTACCTGTCTCAATTCTCATGGGTAAATACGGCGCCATCGAACAACTTCCGGGCGGTACGCAGTATGGCCGCAGATGCAACATCACCGGCCTCGTCCATATCCAGAATGACGGTCATTTCGCCGATCGGGTGCTCCACCGACAAAGACTTGCAGTTGCCTTCAGGCAGACTGGCAACAGCGTTGGCAGGTGAGCCTTCAAGCACAGCAGCGGTGGCCACACTGACCGCGCCAAGCACGCCAATAGAGGCGTGGCATCGATGAGGAATAAACGTACGGGTAGACAAAGTACCGCCGGCACTTGCCTTGCTGACCATGCTCATTTTTGGCACAGATTTATTAGACACATCACCGAGATTCATCATCACGCCGGCTTGCAGACGAATAGTTTCGAGTTTCGCCCGCAATTGGTGATTGGCTTCGAGTTCTTCTCGGGATTCGGTACCGCTGATACCCATATCCTCAGCGCGCAAAACAACAACCGGCATGCCGTTGTCGATCAGGGTGACTTCAATCCCGTCGATGACATCCACGGTATTACCGGTGGGAAGCAGTGCACCGCAACTGGAACCTGCGGTGTCTTCGAAGGTGACCGGCACCGGCGCAGAGCTGCCGGGAACACCGTCAATACGGGCATCGCCAACATAACTGACCTTGCCATCCGGTGTGGCAACACGGGCACAAGCGATCTGACCGGTGTTCTGCATGTAAATGCGCACTTCGGTCTCAGGGTTATTGGCTGGCATCAGGCCACGCTCAATGGCAAACGGGCCAATGCCGGCCAGAATGTTTCCGCAATTCTGTGTATCCGAGACAATAACCTGGTCGACAAATACCTGAAGGAACAAATAGTCAACATCGGCTTCATCGCGCCCCGATGGCTTAACCACGGCTACTTTCGAGGTCAGCGGGTCAGCACCGCCCATACCATCGATCTGGCGCGGGTCGGGTGAACCCATAATCCGCAATAAAAAAGCATCGCGCTCAGCAATGTCGACGGGAAGATCAGAAGCCAGGAAATAAGCTCCTTTTGAAGTACCGCCGCGCATCCACATACAGCGCACGCCATCAGACATATTTCAGCCCCTTCTCATCCAACCGCGGACGCATGTTATAGATATCCAACCCCAATTCACCATTGGCCATCCGCACGCGCTTCTCCTCTTCTCTGGCCTCACGCTGGCGTGACAGCTCTAACACTTCCGCTGCCTTTTCGCGGCGAACCACTACGACGCCATCGTCGTCAGCAACAATAACGTCGCCCGGATTAATGAGAGCATCGGCACAGACAATGGGCACGTTCACGGAACCGAGCGTTTCCTTGATGGTGCCCTCAGCGAAGACAGCCTTGGACCAAACCGGGAAGTTCATTTTCCGAAGATCCCGGGTGTCGCGCACGCCACCATCAATTATTAACCCGACCACGCCACGCGACTGTGCAGAGGTGGCCAGCAGATCGCCAAAAAAGCCGTGCACTGAAGGCGATGTTGGCGAAAATACGAGCATGTCGCCTTTCTTTGCCTGCTCGATAGCTACGTGCATCATCCAGTTATCACCGGCAGCGCCGGAAATGGTCAAAGCAGAACCGCCTACAGCCTTATCCTGCTGAATCGGGCGCATATAGTGCGCCAGCAGACCAACACGGCCTTGAGCTTCATGAACTGTAGCTACACCGCACTTGGCCAGACCGTCAATAACCGCCTGATCGGCGCGGTCAATATTCTGTACAACCAGGTTTTCTCTCATAACTGACTGCTCCTGTTCAGGCAGGGATCTTCAGGCGACTGAACACACGGCGAATGTTGTGCTCAAAAATATCCCGCCTTTGCTCTGCGCTGAGGGTTGCGTTGTTATCGATGTAACGCTTGGTATCGTCAAAGTAATGGTCAGTTTCCGGATCTATTCCGCGCACGGCGCCGATCATCTCAGAGGCAAACAAGATATTTTTGGTTGGGATGATGTTCAGGAGCAGATCAATACCGCGCTGGTGATAAACGCAAGTATCGAAATAAATGTTATTCAGCACTCGCTCCTCCAGCTCGAAGCCATTATCCAGTGCCAGGCCCCGGAAACGTCCCCAATGATAAGGAACAGCGCCGCCACCGTGCGGGATAATGATTTTTAACTCCGGAAAATCCTTGAACACGTCGGACATCATCAGTTGCTGAAAACCGGTTGTGTCGGCACCCAGGTAGTGAGATCCGGTGGTATGAAAGCAGTCATTACAGGAAGCACTGACGTGTACCATGGCCGGAATATCATACTCGACCATTTTCTCGTAAATCGGGTAAAACGAACGATCCGCCAGAGACGGGCCGTTCCAGTGGCCGCCGCTCGGATCCGGATTCAGGTTGACACCGATGAAACCCATCTCGCCTACGGTCCGCTCGATTTCTGCAACACAAGTCGATGGATCCACACCTGGGGACTGTGGCAACTGGGCAACCGGCGCGAAGTTTTCGGGAAAAAGATCACACACGCGCCGAATCAGATCATTCTGGTGTTCGGTCCAGAAACGGCTGGTGTGCTCATTACCGATGTGATGCCCCATCCAGCTCGCCCGCGGCGAAAAAATGGTCAGGTCTGTACCTCGCTCCTTCTGCAGGCGCAATTGGTTTTTCTCGATGCTTTGCCGAATCTCATCATCACTAATAATGATTTGACCCTTGTTACCAATGAAGCCGGGATCCTTTGCAACACCTTCCTTCTGTTTTTCGCGGTACTCACCCACCTGTGAGGGTGTGGTGGTGTAGTGACCATGGCAATCTATAATCATCTGTCACACCTTGAATATTGATTGAACCAGTATTGGATTGAATTGACCCCAGTATTGTTTAAGTGGTCAGAGACTGGCTATTTCAATTTACCCGCAATAGTATTGATTTTTGAGAATGCACCGAAATTTTCCAGTGCCAGAGGCCGCCATGCAGTTTGCTATTCCCAACCTGAGACACCTGCGAGTCTTCCTTGAAGTCGCCGCACAGCGCAGCATTAGCAAGGCCGCCCCAAAGGTTTTCCTGTCTCAACCCGCAATTACTCAAGCGATAGGAAAACTGGAGACCTCTCTGGACACGGAACTGTTTGAGCGACACTCCAACGGCATGTTCATGACACCGGCAGGCATGGCCTGGAACGCACGGGTACTGCGCTGTATTGATTATCTGGAAAAAGGAATTCGCGCCGCCCTCAGAGGTAATCCGGGGCAATCGCGCGCAACCGCGTTACTGCCGCTACTGACTACAACACAGCTACGGGCACTCATAGCAGTAACGGAAAACCGCAGTTTCAGTGTTGCCAGTCGGCAGCTTGGGCTTTCTCAGTCATCCCTGCACCGGGCCTGCCGGGATCTTGAAGAGCTGATGGGAATTATATTATTGGAAAAGGTCCGATCATCTATTGTGCCAACACGCTCGGCAGAGCAGCTATCCCGAGCTGCAAAACTTGCGTTTCGTGAGATTGAGCAGGGCTATTATGAAATATCCGCACTGCAAGCCAGGGAGGTGGGCAAGATCATCATCGGTAGCATGCCGTTGGCAAGAACCTCCATCCTGCCGGACGTCATAAACCGCTTTTCTATAAGCCACCCGGATATTGGCCTGGATGTTGTAGACGCCCCCTACAACGACCTCTTGTTTCACCTGCGCAATGGCGACCTTGACCTGTTGATAGGCGCTTTGCGCTTTCCCTCTCCGGCTGACGACATTGTTCAGGAAGAACTGATTTCTCCACCGCTCGCCATCGTTGGCCGCATGGATCACCCCCTGCACCAGGCGCCGTCGCTCGAATTGGGACAATTGGTGGACTATGGCTGGGTTGTCCCACGCAAAGGCACACCCACCCGTACATTTTTTGACACCCTGTTCACTGACGGCGGGCTGCAAGTTCCTCGCCGACTCGTCGAAACCAGTTCGCAAATACTTATCCGCTCGCTGCTGAGCGGAAGCGAACGTCTGACGCTTATCTCCAGACATCAGGTTGAGCAGGAGCTACGCCAGAACATTCTGAGCGTAATACCCTATGACCTGAGTCATACAAGACGACCAATCGGTATTACAGTCCGCCGAGATTGGCACCCTACCCCTACTCAGAAGCACTTCCTACGCCTTCTTAAAGATGCTGCATCGCAGTACCAGGAAATCTAACTCACCCCTCCTTTGCAAATTTTGAATACCAAAAGAGGTTATTCAATTACTCTCCGGAAAAGCTGAGTGATAGATTCTGGTACTAATGCAACGTGCGAAATCAGCACACAGCTGTATTTGGCTTACAAAACCAACGGATTCAACATCAGGAGACAACGACATGCGACTCTGTGTAGCTGGCGCATCCGGCGCTTTTGGCATGAAACATATGGACGCTATCGAGGCCATCGAGGGCGCAACTGTCACATCTGTCGTGGGCACAAAGGTTGATGTGATCCGTGAGTTCGCGGAAAAGCGCGGCGTTCACCACTACACCACAGACCTGGCCGAAGCATTAGCCCGAGATGATGTAGATGGCGTTATTCTGGCCACACCGACCCAGATGCACGCATCCCAGGCCATCCAGTGCCTGGAAGCCGGCAAGCACGTGATGGTCGAGATCCCGATGGCCGATAACATCGTCGACTCGCGCAAACTCGTCGACGCGCAGAAGAAGACTGGCCTGGTGGCTATGGCCGGGCACACTCGCCGTTTCAATCCGAGCCACCAGTGGATCCACAACAAGGTGCAGGCTGGCGAACTGACCATCCAGCAGATGGATGTCCAAACTTATTTTTTCCGTCGCACCAACACTAATGCCAAAGGCCAGGCGCGCTCCTGGACTGATCACCTGCTATGGCATCACGCCTGCCACACCGTTGACCTGTTTCAATATCAGACCGGCGAGCAAGCCTCTAAAGTCCAGGCTCTTGAAGGGCCACATCACCCGGAACTTGGCATCGCCATGGACATGAGCATTGGGATGAAAGTTCCGAGCGGCGCTCTGTGCACCCTGTCTCTGTCATTCAACAATGATGGCCCTTTCGGCACTTTCTTCCGTTACATCTGTGACAACGGCACCTACATCGCACGCTACGACGATCTGCTTGACGGTCATGGCAACAAGATTGATTTGAGCGATGTTGCTGTTTCTGACAACGGCATAGAACTACAGAACCGTGAGTTCATTGCCGCTATTCAGGAAGGCCGCGAACCGAATGCCAGTGTTGCCCAATGCCTGACAGCTATGGAAACTCTGGATCGCCTGGAACAGTGCCTCGAAGCCGACAGCTGAACTGCCGGCTCGCCGCCCAAGGCGAACCGCTAACCGAACGGAGAGTTCCCTAAATGACCAGAACGCTGAAAAATGAATTTAATCAGCCAGGCATTGGCCTCGGCTGCATGAACCTGTCACATGCCTACGGAACTCCATTATTGGAAGACGAAGCCGTTCGGGCATTGCAGGAAGCGTTCGACATGGGTTATCGCCACTTCGACACAGCAACACTTTATGGCGGTGGGTGCAACGAGATAGTGGTTGGCAAAGCCCTGAAGGATCGGCGTCAATCGCTGTTCCTTGCGAGCAAGTGCGGTATGGCTATTGGTCAGGAGAGCGGCAAGAAAGAAATCGACGGTCGGCCAGACACCCTGCGTGCCCAATGTGAGGCCAGTCTGCGCCGACTCCAAACCGATCACATTGACCTTTATTACCTCCACCGTCTCGACCCTAAGGTGCCGATTGAAGAAAGCGTTGGCGCTCTCGCAGAGATGGTCCGTGAGGGCAAGATTAGCGCGATCGGCCTTTCTGAAGTATCTGCCAACACACTTGGACGGGCCCAGGCCGTGCATCCGGTTGCGGCTATACAGACTGAATACTCACTTTGGTCGCGTAATGCTGAAATCGCCGTGCTTGATGCCTGTCGCGAAAGTGGTACCCGCTTTGTTGCCTTCAGCCCTCTGGCCCGAGGCTTCCTTACCAACACACTGCGAGATGTGGGCTGCCTTGTGGAGAAGGACATCCGCAATAACATGCCACGCTTCCACAAGGAAAATTACGAGAAAAACCTCAAACTTTTGGATCGCTACATTGCTATTGCCCAAGAAGTCGACTGCACCCCTGCGCAACTGGCTCTGGCCTGGATGAAATCTAAAGACGATTTCATCCAGCCAATCCCTGGCACACGTTCGGTCGCTCATATGCGTGAAAACCTGCAGGCAGATTCCATCCGCCTCGATAACGACATTGTCACGCAGTTGGATGCCCTGATTAACCAGACCACCGTTCATGGCCCGCGTTATAACCACGGGCAACAAGTCGAGATCGATACCGAAGAGTTCGCCTGAGGCGAACCAACAAACCACAAACCAACAAATAAAACGACACCATAGAGGTCGAATATAATGAAAACAAAACTAATGAAATCAGTTGCCACCATTACAGCCACAATGGCCCTTTCATCTGTTGTTCAGGCAGCGGATTACACACTGCGTTTTTCCCACTTCTGGCCGGCTGTTTCGCCAATTCACAAGGAAGTTTTCCAGGGTTGGGCTGACCGTATCGAATCAGAATCCGAGGGTCGCATCAGCGTAGAGGTCTACCCGGGAGCCACCCTTTCCAAACCACCAGCTCAATACGAAGCCGTGATCAACCGCATTGCCGATGTTACTGCAACTGTACAGGGCTATACTGCTAACCGCTTTCCACTGACCCAGATTGTCGAACTGCCGGGCATCGTAAAGACAGCCGAGCAGGGTTCGTGCGTAATCCAGAGCCTGTACGATGAAGGCCTGACATCTGAAGAATACGAAGAGACCCACCCTGTCTTCTTGTTCACTCACGGTCAGGGTCACCTGCATACCACCGATAAAGAAATTCGCAAACCGTCTGATCTGGAAGGTTTGCGTATCCGTCGCCCAACGCAGGTTGTTGCCTCGTTGCTTGAAGATCTGGGCGCCGCCCCCGTTGGAATGCCCGCTCCAGAGTCCTACCAGTCCATGCAGCGTGGCGTTATTGACGGCGTTGCTCTGCCTTGGGAAGGCGTTCATTCTTTTCGCATCAACGAGTTGGCCAAGCACCACACGGAAATCGGTCTGTACAGCCTTTCGTTCATTGTCACCATGAACAAACAAGTATACAACCGCCTGCCGGACGATCTGCAGCGGGTGATTGATGACAACTCAGGCATGAAACTGGCCAAGGAAGCCGGCAAAATCTTCGACAAGGTCGATGCTATGGGTCGTGCGGATGCGGTTGCCGCAGGACACAACATCATCACCTTGCAGAATGCGACCGAAAATGAGGCGTGGAAGCCGGTTCTTAAGTCCACCATCGAGAACTATCTGCAAGACCTTGAAGATAAAGGAATGCCTGCACGCGAAGTATACAAGCGTGCTGTCGAGCTTTCTGAGCAGTGTCAGCAGTCTTAAACCCGGGAGCTGTCATGCCTAGATTTGCGAGCATAGTGGATGCCATTAGCCGGGCAATGTTGCTGATAAGCAGCTTCATGATTACAGCAATGATGCTGGTTGTCCTGGCTGAGGTGTCGACCCGAGCACTCTTCGGATTTACTGACGGCGGAATCGATTTCACCTTCACGGGTGGGATCGAGCTCGTCCGTTTTACTCTCCTCTTTACCATACTCTATGCCCTGCCCTGGAACGTGGATCGAGCCCAGGTTGTCGTGGACCTGTTCACTAACAACCTGTCTAAGCGGGCCATCGCAGCGTTGCAGGCGCTCTGCTTTGTTGGCTACTTCCTGTTGGCGCTGGGAATGAGTTATCGCTTTTGGATATCTATCGGCCAAGCGCACTTGAGCGGGGAAACCACTCAGGATCTGAACATGCCGATGTCATATATTTACGCCGCAACTCTGATCGGCACTGGGATGCTCTGCTTGCGCTCCCTGGTTGTCGCTGGCCGGAGAATCCGTGAAGCAATGGGGTACCAATCATGAGTTCTGCAGCCATAGGTTTCAGCTGTATCAGCCTGATGCTGCTACTGATGGCCATCCGTATGCCCATCGCTCTGGCGATGGCGGTGTCCGGATTTATCGGATTTGCATTAATCGTCGCCTTTGATCCGGCCCTCGCGATTCTCGAAAGCGGGCCATTCGAGGTGTTTACCAACTATAACTTCAGCCCCATTCCGATGTTTATTCTGATGGGGGTTCTGTCAGCAAGGTCGAAGATGTCGGAGCAGCTCTTCAACGGGACCAGAGCTCTTTTCGGCTCTTGGCCCGCCGGCATTGCTCTGGCCTCGTTGCTATCCTGCGGTATCTTCTCCGCTATTTCCGGCTCCTCTGTGGCTACCGCTGCCAGTATGTCCCGCGTGGCACTGCCAGAAATGCGCAAGCACGGTTATGCCCCATCGCTGGCCACAGGCACTCTGGCAGCCGGTGGCACCTTAGGCATCATCATTCCGCCATCGATCGCTCTCCTGCTCTATGCCCTGATTACCGAACAGTCTGTTGGCGACATGTTCATGGCAGGCGTTATTCCGGGAATTCTGGGCCTGGTACTTTACGCACTGACCGTAATTATTCAGGTAAAACTTAAACCAAGCCTTGCCAAGCCCGGAGAGCGAACCACCTGGAAGCAGAAATTCATTGGCCTGGGCGGACTGCTACCCTTCACCGGTGTTTTTGTCATCATCATCGGTGGCATTTACATGGGAATATTCACCCCAACTGAAGCCGCTGCTGTTGGTGCTTTCTGTACCCTGTTGGTTGCCATTAAACGTGGCATGCGGATGGATGGCTTCGTAGCCGCGCTGAAAGAGACTCTGATTACATCATCCATGATCTTTTTCATGATCATGGGCGCCGAAATATTCGGCTTCTTCCTCAGTGTGTCCCGGATTTCCTTCGAATTGGTGGACTTCGTCAGCGCATTGAATCTGCCTCCGTACATGGTTCTGCTTTGTGTACTGCTGCTATTCATGCTGCTTGGCTGCGTTATGGACAGCATTGCCATGCTGCTATTAACCGTGCCTGTGGTCTACCCATTGATCCAGGCAGCCGGATTTGATCCGGTCTGGTTCGGCGTGGTGGCGGTTATTACCGTTGAACTGGGTATGATTACACCGCCAGTGGGTATGAACGTGTTCGTGATAAAGGCGTTCACCCATGACATCCCGATCAGCACCATCTTCCGTGGCGTGTTCCCATTCGTGCTCGCAGACGTGGTGCGCCTGGCCCTGATCGTTGCCTTCCCGATTTTGTCGCTGGGGCTGCTCTGACAAACGAGCGAGCTGTGACCTCCCCACGTAGGAAGTCGCAGCTCTGGTCATCCACGAAATGACAACATGAGGCCATGTAACATCATGCTTCCTGTTACAGACGCACGGGCAGGTATATCTACTTACGCCCTTTACAAGGAAGGGCCATCTTTCAACGACCCGGGATTCTTCCATATAGAAGATATCAAATCCCGGGCCCGGCTTTTCAACTGGAGCATTGGCGTTCACTCCCATCCGAGGATGTATCAGCTGGTGTATGTACGAAGTGGCCGCGTACGGGCCAGAATTGACGGTCAGGAGTATGATACTGAAGGACCGTGTATCTTCACCATTCCATCTTCAGTGGTGCACGGGTTTGAATTTGAACGAGACACCACTGTTGGGTACGTCATTACCGTTTCCCGGGTATTGCTGGTCGACGACCAGCTCACCCGCTGCCCTGTCGTACACGAAGAGTTGATGTCCTCGGCTCAGACGATTCACCTCGAAGGCTTGACGAAAGATCAGCAGTTCTTTGATCAGATTATTGAGCAGTTGGCAAACGAGTATCAGAAAAACGAGCAGGGCAAACAGCAGTTGTTCGAATATCTGCTGCTTGCCCTGCTAACCAAACTCGCTCGCCATCTTCAGTTTAACGGCGATCAACGCTCTCAGGATCATTACGGTAAGCGCTATCAACAACTGTGCGACCTGATCGAAAAGTACTACAGAAAACACAAGTCTTGCCAGTTTTATGCGGGCGAGCTTTGCACCACAACGATTGGCCTCAATCGGGCCTGTAAGGCGGTGTCCGGTCAAAGTGTCGGGGACCTGATTCAGGATCGCCTGACATTGGAAGCGCAGCGTATGCTCATTTACTCGTCGGCACCAATTTCTCTGATCGCCTATGAACTGGGCTTTTCTGACCCTGCGTATTTTTCGCGCTTCTTCAAACGTCGCGCTGGTGCCGCTCCGTCAACCTTTCGTGAATACCGCGAAAGAGCCTGAACATGCTGGCTCCGGAACTGAGTTCAGAGCTCCGGCTGTCAATAATTCTGCTTGGTGCCATGCCAGTGCTCAATGCCCTCCCGATTATCAGCAGCAACTATGGAGTCGGGAAACTGCGCTAGCATTTTTATTCACTACCGGCTCTCATTCTCATCGCTCACGGCTCTGCTTGTTTTGCTGACCTGAATCATAGACACAGGTAGTTTTCGCTAGACGAAAAGTGTCAAAAAAGTACAAGGCTGAGTTTCATTCCTCCATTTATCAGGCGCCACCAATCATCAATCATAGGTATCTGAGCGGAAAGACAACCCATCCCGACACTATAAAAAAAGAGGGCATTATGAAAACCATTCAGACCCAGGTAGCAATTATCGGTGCAGGCCCTTCCGGGCTGCTGCTCGGCCAGCTATTGGCCCGCAAAGGCATCAGCAACATTATTATTGAACGCGTAACCGGCGACTACGTGCTGGGCCGTATCCGGGCCGGCATCCTTGAGCAGGGCTTTGCCGATCTGGTGCGTGAAGCAGGCGTTGGCGAACGTATGGACTCTGACGGCCATGTACACGAAGGCGTAGAGCTGGCCGTAAACGGCAAGCGTACCCGCATTAATCTCAAAGAACTGACTGGCGGCGACGAAGTTATCTGCTACGGCCAAGTGGAGATCACCCGCGATCTGATGGATGCCCGTCAAAAAGCCGGCTTGGAAACGTATTACGAGGCAGCCAACGCACAACCGTACGACGTCAAGAGCGACAAGCCCTACCTCACCTTTGAGCATGATGGTGAAGAGTATCGCCTGAATTGTGAATTTATCGCCGGCTGCGATGGCTTCCACGGCGTGTCCCGCCAGACCATTCCGGAAGACGTGCGCACCGAATACGAGCGGGTATATCCATTCGGTTGGTTGGGCCTGATGTCTGACACACCGCCTTGCCATGACGAACTGATCTACGCCAAGAGCGAGCGTGGCTTCGCCCTGGCCAGCCAGCGCTCTCCGACACGTTCACGTTACTATCTGCAGGTGCCGCTGACCGACAAAGTGGAAGACTGGTCTGATGGGGCGTTCTGGGAAGAGCTCAAAAAACGCCTGCCAGAAGAAGTAGCCGCGAAGCTGGTCACCGGCCCCAGCATTGAAAAAAGTATTGCTCCGTTGCGCTCCTTCGTGTGCGAACCAATGCAGTATGGCAACCTGTTTCTGGTGGGTGATGCGGCACATATTGTTCCGCCCACCGGCGCCAAGGGCCTGAACCTGGCAGCTTCTGACGTAGCCGCGCTATACAAAATCCTGACCAAGGTTTATGAAACTGGCGACCGTCGTTACATTGAGCAGTATTCCGAAATAGCCCTGCGCCGCGTATGGCACGGTGAGCGTTTCAGCTGGTGGATGAGCAACATGCTGCACAACTTCGACGAAGAAGTGAGCAACAACGGCCTTGAAGGCCCGATGTTCGAGCGTTTTATGAAGTCGGAACTGGATTACTTTCTGAACTCGGAAAACGGTCGGAGAGCCATCGCTGAGCAATACGTTGGCCTACCTTACGAAGAGGTTAAAGAGTACTAAACCACCGAATCAAACTCTGATCAAAAATAAAAAAAGGGGCCACATTCGCATATGGCCCCTTTTTTGTTCCGACCTTATCCTTCAGACCTCAATCAGAACATTGCTGAAAAACTCGGCGAGACCCGCATAGTCATCTATGGGGCGCACGTCAGCAACATACTGGTCCGGACGCACAACCACAATACAACCCTTTTCCCTATTAATACCGCGCATATCGTAGATATTTTTGCCGCCGCCAGAAGATTCCGGGCGGTTATCTACACAGAACACCTTCTCATGATCACGCAGGCCGTATTTGCCTTTCATCGGTGCCAGCACAGAGTGCAGGGTATCGGTTTCAAGGGACTGGTGATGCTGTTGGAATACTGCTCGCACATCAATGACAGAATCCGGATTGGCGTCTGCCGGTGTGTACTTCCTCAGGGGCGAATTGGGGTCGTTACCCAGGAACTTACACAGTGCTTTTACACCGCACTCATCAGACATGGGCTCGGCATTGCCAGCAAAGGCGTAAATGCGATAGGCACCATCTGCCAAGTGACAATGGCCCAACTGCAGGGGCTTTGCATCCGCGAGACGCACTACGGGTGCAGAGTGGAAGCGCTTGCCAACGGTCAAGCCGGTCGCCAACTCCTGATGTTTGCCATCACCAACCACCAACGAAGGGCGATATTGAATGGAGACACCGGCGGTGTACTCGCCAAACAGCTGGAAGTAACGTTGGAATTCGGCCGGATCAACACCATCCGGATTTTCCGGAGACTTCGGCTTGGCACTGAACATACGCGAGAATTCACGGTCGAAGTCGATCAGTGCCTGACCGTATTCTCGACGCTCATCCGAATAGGTTTTAAGGAGGCTTTCATCGGCGCGGCCTGTCAGCACATGGGCCAGTTTCCAGCCCAGGTTCCAGGTATCCATGGCCGAGGTATTCAAGCCCTGACCTGCTTTGGGGCTGTGAGTATGGCAAGCATCGCCGGCCAGGAACACATGAGCTGCACGCCCGTCTTCGGAATCATCAAACGCGGTGGTGATACGTTGACCGATTTCGTACACGCTCCACCAGGCCACTTCTTTCACATCCAGCGTGTACGGCTGCATGACGCGGTTGGCAGCCGCGATCAGCACGTCAGCGGTCATCTGGTCACGGGCGACGCGCTGGTTTTCACTAAGCTGGTCCAGCTCGATATAAAGCCGCACCATATAACCACCCTCTCGGGGAATGATCAGCATGTTGCCTTCATTGTTGGAGTGGATCAGAGATTTCAGCCGGATATCCGGGAAGTCAGTGTTGAGCAGTACATCCATTACGCCCCAAGCCTGGTTCAAGGCATCACCCACCAACTCTTTACCAATGGCGGCACGAACACTGGAACGGGCACCGTCACAGCCGATCACATATTTCGCTTTTACTGTTTCAATTACTTGACTATATTGCGAAAAGTTCACTAACCGCTCAATCTTCGCAGTAATCGGATATTCCCCACCCTTAGGGTCTACCTCAAGGTCGAGCAACTTACGCTGATAGTGCGGCTCGATCTTGCCGGGGCTTTGACGCATTACATCCAGAAGCAAATCGTGAATTCGAGCCTGGTTAATAATCAGGTGCGGCATCTCGGAAAGATCGTCGGCAACATCCTGAACTTTATTACTGCGCACAATGTGCTTCGGCTTGTCTGCGTCCGGTTTCCAGAAGGCAGCTTCATTAACCTGATAAGCTTCCTGTATTACCTGGTCGGCAAATCCGTAGGCTTGGAACATCTCCATGGTACGACAAGCAATACCATCAGCCTGGCCCACCAGCAGACGGTCGTCTTTCTGATCCACGATACAGGTCTTGATCTCACCAAACTTGGCAAGCTGGGCCGCCAGGCCCAAGCCCGCTGGTCCTGTACCGACAATGAGCACATCAACCATTTCCGGAAGTGGACGCTTGATGGGAGGTGCCAGCACACGATCCTGCGGGTCAGAAAAGCGGGGATCGCCAGGGTGAAAGCCGTCAAGATGAAACTGCATTAGTGATTCTCCTCGAATTTGTTATTTCTTGTTCAGGACACTTCACTGTAAACAAATCGAGATATCAGTAATAATAGAATTTTGTCTCCAGACTAAAAGGTTTTGCATAATGAACCCTAATCTTCTGAAGCAGCTAGCTATCATTGTGAATCAGGGATCATTAACCCGCGCCTGCGAACAGCTGCACATCACTCAGCCGACCTTGACACGAAGCATCAAACAACTGGAAATGAAAGTCGGTGCGAATGTGCTAACGAGAACTCGCCATGGTGTAGTCCCCACCGAGATTGGCGCACGGCTGGCTCGTCTGGGTGAACGCATACTGGCTGATTCAGAACATGGCGATGAAGTCATTCGACAATGGCACAGTGGTTATCGTAATGAATTCACAATAGGTATTGATCCATTATGGGAATTTGCCACAGTTGAGCAGATGACTCAAACCCTTCTGCAAGAAAACCGGTTTGTTTTCCACCTGCGCACTGGCTCTGCGGCTACGCAAATACGATTGCTTCAGGCCGGAAAGCTGGACTTCCTCATTGCTCCGGCACACCTGGCTGTTTCCCAACGCGCACTGAATCGCGAAATCCTTTTTCGTGACCAGGCAGGGATTTTTGCAGGCAGGAAGTCAGCCTTAATTGGCTCAAATATGCCAATAGAACCTGAATCTGCAGCCAGCCAACCGTGGATAGCGGCCGGTGCCCACGCAGGGTTTCTCGATAAGCAGGATGACCTTATAGGGAGCCAGGCAGCACAAATGGCGCTAACTGGCAGCATTCGGTCCCTTTTTCAACTCCTGAATACCACCAATATGTTGGTATGCCTTCCCGCACGTTTAACCCTGATGACCGGCGAGGTAGCGCCGCAGCAACTCCTACGTATAAAGGGCTATCAAGGAACCCGTCGGGATATCGCTCTCTGGTCACATGCGGAAAGAGCAGAACGCCCCGAAATGCTCAAAGTTCGCGAGCTAATCAGTGCAGCGATCGGCCAGTTGGATCTGGAGCAATCAACCTTTGGATTAGCACTCTAGAGACTAAAATCTCGGCGTCTTTCAGAACCTCCTCAGTACGATCAGAATTTTGAGTGATCGCTCACATATAGCTTGAGCAATCACTCAATTAAGTTTCGACGTCAGATAAAAGCGAGGCTCACCTCATTCGCCCTATTACAAGGAGCCATTCTATGGCCGACTTTACCCTTCACGACAAAGAAAGCGCTCCGCAAGAGAGCCAAGGCCTTCTGGACACATCCCTAAAAGCTTTCGGCATGATCCCGAGCTTACATGCTGTCATAGCCGAGGCCCCTGGCCTGCTCGAAGGCTACCAGCGTCTACACCAATTATTTCTTAACAGCAGCTTTAATGATGAGGAAACCACCGTGGTGTGGCAGACTATCAACGTTGAACATGCTTGCCACTACTGCGTGCCTGCCCATACCGGCATCGCCAAGAACATGAATGTTGATGACGCCATCACCGACGCGCTGCGTAACGAAACACCGCTGCCAACAACGCAGTTAGAAGCCCTGCGCGACTTCACACTTGCCATTGTCCGCGGCCGCGGTAACGTCGATGACAGCGCTGTGGCTGCGTTTCTGGATGCTGGCTTCACCAAGCGCCAGATTCTTGAGGTTATTCTTGGCTTGGCTCAGAAGACCATTAGCAACTACACCAACCACCTGGCCAACACGCCGATAGACAAGCCGTTCCAGAAGTTTGAGTGGCATAAGGCTGGTTGACCACAGCAAGCCGGAGGCGGTTAACAGAGACTGCTCCGGCCTGCCCCTG
>Ga0307486_1000771_pt1 | contig 27189 bp, 19 predicted proteins | sample CBIW02metaG_FD_203663 | JGI IMG/M metagenome (GOLD analysis project Ga0307486, IMG submission 203663) | Sea-ice brine microbial communities from Beaufort Sea near Barrow, Alaska, United States - CBIW 0.2 | ecosystem: Environmental > Aquatic > Marine > Coastal | place: USA: Alaska | collected...
GGGCGTTCGTTGTGGAAGGACAGCCTGTCGGTGAACCACGAGGTGCGCGCGGACCTGCTGACCACCAGGGCAGTCCCACGCCTACGTGAACTCCAGGCTGCGGTAGACCGCGTCTAGGTCACTGCCAGAGTGAACCGTCCGTGCCCCCGAGCGCTGCTAGGCGCTTGGGGGTGCGGGGGTGCTCGATTCGCGCACAATGAGCGTGGTCTTCACTTCCACCCGCTGCTCGTACTCGCGGTCGGGATCCGCGATGCGATCCAAGAGTCGCTGGGCGGCCAGCTCTCCGATGCGTCGCGGGTTCTGGCTGAGCGCGGTGATGGCCGGGTAGAGGGCGTCTGCCAGAGGGAAGTCGCCAAAAGACACGACTGCCAGCCTGTGTGTGCGTAGCGCAGGCGCGAGGGCCATCGCGGCACGGGCGCTCGAGCAAAATACTGCCGTGGGCGGGTGGGGCAGCGTGAGCAATTGGGTCAGAGCGGCCGCGACGGCCCGGGGCTCGGTATCGACGAAGACCTCTAGTGCTGGATCCGGAGAGATGCCCGCTGCGCCTAGCGCCGATCGGTATCCCTCGAGCCGGGCGAACACGGTGCTGACTCCCATGGTGTCCCCGAGGAACATGATGGATCTGTGACCGAGCTCCAGCAGGTGGTTTACCCCCATCTGCGCACCGGGTGCGTCATCGGACTCAACCCAGTCGGCGTTGAGGTGCACGGGCGGGCGGTCCACGAACACAATGGGGAGCTGCGCACTCCAGGGTTCGAGGTAGGACTGGTCGTGGCTGGTGGGGGCGAGCACGAAGCCCTGGAGTCGCCTGCTGAGCAACGCCTCGACGCGGTGGCGCTCGAGCACGTCGTCTGCGATGGAGGCAACAACGGTGATGAGTTGGTTGTCTGCCGCGACCGCGTCGAGGCCCTGCACCACGGCCGCAAAGTAGGGATCGCTGATATCGGGAACCGCTACGCCGATGACGGGCGACTTGCCCTCACGGAAGGTCGTCGCGAGACCGTTGGGGAGGTAGCCAAGCTCGCGAATGGCACGTTCCACGCGCTCGCGGGTCTCGGGAGCCACGTGAGGGTCGCCGGTATGGACCCGCGACACGGTCTTGATGGAGACCTGAGCTGAGCGCGCAACGTCGCGCATGCTAACCATCTTGTTTTGCCTCCTAGAGCTGGTGGTGCTCATGCGTGATAACCCAGCAGAACCAAAAGAGTCTTGAGGCGGCGCATTCCTAGACGGCGGTAAAGCCGCCGTCAATCGGTAGTTGTGCACCCGAAATCATCGACGCGCCGTCACTTAACAGAAACACTACAGGTGCGGCGATCTCATCCTGCGTGGCCCACCGGCCAAGAGGCATTGTGGCAAGAAAAGGCTCCCCGATTTCAGGGCGACCCCAATAAAACTCTGACATTTCCGTCATGACGACAGTCGGGTGCACGCTATTGACGCGAATCCCGTACTTTCCAAGCTCCAGAGCGCTCACCCGGGTGATGTTATCGATGGCGGCCTTTGAGGAGCCATACGAAACGTGATTCGCTAGTGCGACCAGTGAAGCCTGGCTGGAAATGTTGACCATCGAGCCGCCGCGACCGAGGCGAATCATGGTCCGCGAGGTGTATTTTGTGACCAGGAGCGTGCCCCGAGCGTTGACTGCCATGACCTTGTCGAATACGTCAATGTCGGTGTCCATGGGAGTGGCAATTTCGCCACCATCCCCGCCGCAGTTCACGACTCCCCACACGTCGAGGTCACCGATAGCTTCTGAAATTTCGCGTTCGGACGTCAAGTCAAAGGCGACGGCGCGGCATCCGGTTTCCTCACGGATGCCCTTAAGGCTTTCCTCGGTACGGCCACTCGCGATGACGTCCGCGTTGGCGGCCATCAACTGTCGCACTATCGCGCCGCCGATCCCTCCGGTCGCCCCCGTCACTAGAATTGGACGCTGCTCAAAGTCAGTCATGCTCGTTCCCTTCGCGGATTATTTTCGGCCAGCCAAGTAGGCGCCCTGGCTACATTGCCAATACATGTACGTTAACCAATTATGACACCGGTGTCACAGTCATTTTGACACCGGTGTCATCCGCGCGTAATCTCGAATGGAGATTTAAGTCCAGGGGAGCGGCAAATGCCTGAAGTGGCGCAAGGATATTTCGCATTGATGAGTGTGGATGATCTAGTCATGCGCGCACAAGAACTGCTTGCCCTTCCCCGACGCACGCTCCTAGGAGTCACCGGCGCTCCGGGGTCGGGCAAGTCGACCGTTACCGACGCGCTCCGCGACGCGCTGGGGGACTCGGTAGTCGTGGTTCCCATGGACGGGTTTCATCTGTCCAACGAAATCCTGGTGGACCTAGGTCGCCGCGACCGCAAGGGCGCGCCGGACACCTTCGACGTCGCAGGCTACGTGTCGCTGCTACGCCGAATCCGCGATCGCGAAGAGGACGTATATGCACCTCGCTTTGACCGCCGCCTGGAGCAATCCATCGGAAGCGCGCAACACATTCCCGCGACCATCCCGCTGGTGGTGACGGAGGGAAACTACCTCTTGAGTGACTCGGGCGGCTGGGAGAACGTGCGGCCGATGCTCGACGAGGTGTGGTTCTTGGATGTTGACCCCGACGAGATTCGGCAGCGGCTGGTCAAGCGCAGGCTCTCGTACGGGGATAGCGAGGAGGCGGCTCGCGCTTGGGTGGCAAGCGTCGACGAGCCCAACGGACACATGGTGATCGCTAGCAGGCACAAGGCCGATTTGGTCGTACGATTTTTAGAGGACGCTCCTGACCGCACGGTCGCATCCGGCGCCCACGACCCCAAGGATTTTTGATGTCTTCTCTTAGAAACTCCACATTGTCCGCGTTGCCCAGCGACGTGCACGTACCCGGCTATGACCGGTCCGACGTGCGAGTTGGCATTGTCCACATTGGGGTGGGTGCGTTCCACCGCGCGCACGAAGCGCTATTTGTGGACAGGTTGCTTGCTGCCGAGCCCCAGTGGGGCATCTGTGGTGTGGGGGTCCGGGTGGAGGATGCCGCCACGCGTGATGCGCTGGTGCCTCAGGACGGTCTCTACACGCTGACCACTGTGAACCCCGCGGGGGCAGAGGAGATTCGCGTGGTGGGAAGCCTGGTGCAATACCTTCACGCCCCCGACGGCCCCGAAATTGTGCTGGAACAGCTTGCTGACCCTGCGGTTCGCATCGTCTCGCTGACCATCACCGAAGGTGGCTATGGCGTGGATGATGCCACCGGTGAGTTTGTCCCGGTAGACGACGCCACCCGCGCGGATATGGCGGGTGCGGCCGTACCGACGAGCGTCTTTGGCTTCATTGCCGATGCGCTGCAGCGCCGCAAGGACCGCGGGGTCCCGCCGTTCACCGTGCTGTCGTGCGACAACGTCCAACACAACGGGCGTATCGCCCGGACCGCTTTGCTCGCCGTGGCTCAGGCGCGTAACCCCGGCATCGCTGGTTGGATCGCGGACCTTGTCGCGTTCCCCAATTCGATGGTGGATCGCATCACCCCCGGTACCACTGAGGACGTGCGCCGGGCGGTGGAAGACGACCACGGCATCGTCGACCGGTGGCCGGTACGCGCTGAGTCGTACTTGCAGTGGGTGCTTGAAGACAACTTCCCCACGGGCAGGCCGGACTGGGAGTCTGCGGGAGTCCAACTCGTCACCGATGTTGAACCCTACGAGCTCATGAAGCTCCGTCTGCTGAACGCGTCTCACCAGGTGATGGGTTACCCCGCGCTGCTCGCCGGATTGACGTGGGTCGACGAGGCCAGTCGCGACCCACAGATTGTTGAGTTGATGCAGCGCTGGATGCGCGAGGCACGCACCACGCTCAGCCCGGTGCCCGGGGTGGACCTTGACGCCTATTGCGCGACCCTCATCGAGCGGTTCGGCTCCAAGGCGGTGCGCGACACCCTGGCCCGCCAGGTGGTGGGCAGCTCGGACAGACTCCCCAAGTTCGTGGTGCCGGTGCTTGCCTCGCGCGTAGGAAGCGAACCCAATCCGTACGGCGTCTTTGTGCTTGCGGCGTGGAGCGTGTGGCTCGCAGATTCGATTGCCGGTGCGGGCATCACCGACTCGCGCAAGGATCAGATGTTTGCCGCTGCCACTCGCGAGGAGGCCGGGGAAGCGGCCGCGTTGCTCGACGTGGAGGTCATCTTTGGGGCCGTGGGTAAAGACCCTCAGTTGCGCGACGCGTACTGGAGCACCCGCACTTTGATCCGCGCCCACGGAGTCCGTGACGCGCTCACCACTGTTTTGACAAGCGCCGTCTAGGCGCACGCACCGCCGCGTCTTTTGTTTGCACGTCTTCAACTATCGGAAGGTCAGGAACATGGACAGGGAACCAGCAGTTTGGATCGGAGAGCCGGCCCATTCCCGTTGGCTCGAGGGACACCTGGACGGTCTGTTGCGCTTTGGCTCGCGCAGCGTCAACAAGACCGGGTTCGGCAACCTTGACGCGCAGGGCAAGCTCGTGGAGGCGAACCCGGGCGGACACTCTGACCTGTACATCACCTGCAGAATGATTCACTCATTCAGCCTTGGCACGATGCTGGGGCGCCCCGGCTGCGCGACGTTGGTCGATCATGGATTGGCTTCGCTGGAGACCCACTTTCGCGACCCCGTGAATGACGGTTGGTTCAATAGCGTGAACGACGACGGCCCCGTCGATCGAACCAAGGAAGCGTATTCGCACGCCTTTGTGCTCCTCGCGACCGCATCGGCGACCGTGGCCGGCCGCCCGGGGGCACAGCGGCTTCTGGAAGACGCGATGGCCCTGCACCTCGCGCACTTCTGGAGCGACGCCGAGGGCATGGCTGTCGAAGGGTGGGACGAGTCCTGGGGACACTGCCAGGAGTACCGCGGAGTCAACGCGAATATGCACACGGTTGAGGCCTACCTGGCCGTGGCTGACGCCACCGGAGACGTCACGTGGCGCCGCCGCGCGCTGTTGGTGCTGAGGCGCGTGCTGGGTTATGCCGCTGACAATCGGTGGCGAATCCCGGAGCATTTCTCGACTACCTGGGAGCCGCTCCCGCAGTACAACGAAGACGACAAGGCCCACCCGTTCCGTCCGTTTGGCGCCACCGTGGGCCACGCCCTGGAGTGGGCACGACTCGCCCTGCACGCTCGTGCCGGGGAGCTTGCGGCTGGTGCGCCAGCGCCAGATCTGGCGTGGCTGCTCGACGGCGCACGGGAACTTTTCGCAGCCGCCGTCGCCGACGGTTGGGATGTTGATGGCGCAGAAGGATTCGTCTATACGACTGACTTTGACGGCAAGCCGGTGGTGCGCGAACGGATGCACTGGGTCGTGACCGAGGCGATCGGCGCCGCAGCGGCGCTATGGCACGCGACCGCGGATCACCAATACGCCGACTGGTACGCGACGTGGTGGGACCACGCGCAGACGTTCTTCCTGGACGGTTCTGGTTCCTGGGTTCATGAACTGGACCCATCCAATGCGCCCGGGGGCACGGTGTGGCCGGGTAAGCCAGATATTTATCACGCGGTGCAGGCCACGCTCATCCCGCGCCTACCGCTGTGGCCCACTCTTGCGACCGCGGTGCGGCAGGGCCTCATCGACACCTAGCCGGATTCGGTGGGTGCTTGCCACTGGGCAATCGGTTAGTGCCCACCCGCCGCGATGTAGATGATCGCGGCGACGACGGACCCCAGCACCACGGCGAGACACGCCACCGCAAGGGCGATGCGGGGCCCACGGATAGTGCCGTCGTCATGACGCGCGCCCGGCCCCTCGAGGGCTCGGACCCCCACGGCGAACAGGGTGGGTAATCCGGCACCAAAAATGAGGCCAACGATCATGATGTTGGCGAGGGCGCCCCACTCGATGTATTCAGACATATTTACCGTCACTCAGCCTTTTGCTTCTTCTTCTTGTTCTTGCGGCGCTTGCGCTTGATGCGGAGCAGTGATGGGTTGTGGGCGTCGACGGACTGCGCCACCACTGATTCGTTGTCTGCGGGTGATTCCCAGTCGTCGTTGACGTTCTTGGAGTCGACCTTGGTGAGACGTGCCCGCAAGAAGATGGCGGTGGCGAGAATGACCAGGAGTCCGAACACCGTGTACGACCCCGCCGTGCCGCCCACAAACCGGTCGATGCCGTAGCAGAGTGCCCCCACCGCGGCGGCGGAGGGGACAGTGATCATCCACGCACCGAACATGCGACCGGCGAGTGACCACCGCACATTTGCGCCCTTCTTGCCCACGCCGGAACCAAGGATGGAACCTGTGGCGACGTGTGTGGTGGACAGCGAGTAGCCGAAGTGGCTGGACAACAAGATGACAGCGGCGGAGGAAGTTTCGGCAGCCATGCCCTGGCGCGACGACAGCTCGACAAGGCCCTTACCGAGCGTGCGGATGACGCGCCATCCGCCAATGTATGTACCCATGCCCATGGCGAGCGCACAGCTCAGAATCACCCAAAATGGCACCCCGGAATCGGCCGGTACCGCGCCCCCGGCGATCAGGGCGAGCAGGATGATGCCCATGGACTTCTGCGCGTCGTTGGTGCCGTGTGCGAGCGAGACTAGTGAGGCGGAGCCAATCTGTCCCCAGCGGAACAGTTGGTCGTTGCGTTCCTCGGACACGTCCTTGGTGATTCGCATGACGAGCCACGTCGCGACGGAAGCCACTCCGATCGCCAGGACTGGGGCGATAAGGGCTGGCAGCAGCACCTTTCCGACGAGTCCGGTCCACAGCACGCCGGAGGTGCCAGCGGCGGCGAGCACTGCGCCGACCACGCCGCCTACGAGCGCATGCGAGGAGCTGGAGGGTATGCCGAAGAGCCATGTGAGAAGGTTCCAGACGATGCCGCCCACGAGTCCGGCGAGCACCACCTCAAGGGTGACAATGCCCGAATCTACGATCCCGGTGGCGATTGTCGCCGCCACGGTCAGCGATAGGAACGCGCCCACCAGGTTGAGGCTCGCGGAGAGCAAAACGGCCTGCTTAGGCTTGAGAGCACGAGTAGCAATCGATGTCGCCATCGCGTTGCCGGTGTCGTGAAATCCATTGGTGAAGTCGAACGCGAGCGCTGTCGCGATAACAATCACAAGGAGAATCGGTTCATTCACGTAGTCCATCGTGCCTTAAGCGTATGGGCCGCACCGGGGGACGATGGTCCCGAAAGCGGGTACTAGAGCAGATTGCTCTGGCGCTCCGCACTATTCTCAGCGAACGCACACAAGATTCACTGGCAATTCATGGATTTAACCGGGCGTTTACCCGGATCCGTCTGCGTCGCCGTCCAGGTAGAGCCACGCTTCGCCATCCCTCACGAAGCGGCTCACCTCGTGCATCGATTCGCCGCCCGCCGCCGCATCGTCCGCGTGAAAATGTGCGACGAACGTGACGGTCCCCGTGGCATCGTCCGGGCCCCCAGCCTGGGTGGCTCGCACATCGAGGCCCTGCCACGCGATGCCCTCCAACTCCAGGGAATCGGGCCGGCTGCTCGGCGCCCACGTGCGTAGCAGGTACGCCTCGTCCTGACGCACGTACGCGGTGTATCGCGAGCGCATCAGCGACTCTGCTGTGGGAGCCACGGACTCACCCCGCAGGTACGGCCGGCAGCATTCTGGGAAAGCCGAGCCGGTCCCGCACGGGCAGGCGGCCATCAGGCGGGTAGCACTGGCGTGATCATCGGACCACGACGACCTTGCCGATGGTCTGGCCGGTCTCGACCAGGCGGTGAGCCTCGCGCATCGTCTCCGCGGTCATGCCCTGGAGGGTAGTGGTCACCGTAGTGCGTAGCGAGCCTGAGTCGACGAGCTTGGCGACCTCGCCCAGGATGCGTCCCTGCTCCGCGATGTCCGGGGTAGAGAACATGGTGCGAGTGAACATCAGCTCCCAGTGCCAGGACAGGGCGCGAAGTTTGAGTGGCATGAGGTCGAGGCTCTTGGGGTCGTCGATCGCGGTGATCTGACCGAACGGGCGCACGATGTTCGCGTACGTCTCGATGTTGCCCTCCGAGTGAGTGGACAGGACGTAGTCAACGCCCTGGGGCGCGATCGCGAGTACTCCGTCGGCGAGTGCGTGGTGGTTCACCACGTGGTGTGCGCCGAGTTCGAGCGCCCAATCGCGTGACTCGTCGCGGCTGGCGGTGGCGAGCACGGTGAGGTCGGTCAGCGCACGGGCGAGCTGGATCGTCGCGGATCCCACGCCGCCGGCGCCTCCAACTACCAGCAGGGTGCCATGGTCTGCCGTGGCGATCCGCATGTGGTCAAAGAGTGACTCCCAGGCGGTCAGCATGGTGAGGGGAAGAGCTGCGGCCTCTCCCCAGTCCAAGGAGGCGGGCTTGCGGGCCACGACGCGAGAGTCAACCGACTGGAAGTCGGCGTTCGAGCCGGCACGAGTGAGGTCGCCGGCGTACCAGACCTCGTCGCCGATGCTCAGATCGGTGACGTCCGCGCCGACCTCTTCGATGACCCCGGCTGCATCCCATCCGAGCACGCGTGGCTCATCATGCTGGGGAAGGCCGGCGCGTACCTTGACGTCGACGGGGTTGATCGAGACGGCGTGCACGCGGACCAACACGTCAAGCGGGCCCACCGAGGGGCGAGCGACGGTGACGTCACGCAGGGAGTCGGCATCCGAGACGGGCAGGCCGTGTATGGCGCCGACGGCAGACATGGTGGACATAGAAACTCCTGGGGGGCTCATTGGGGTCGTTGCCACGGGAGAATTCTCGTAGGCATCCTGAACTCACCAACGTAGAATTCGCCCAGTTTATTCGGTCGCGCCGCCGCCGCAGCCGCGCTACTGGGTCAGTTCCCGGACCCAACGCGAGCCGGTGGCCTTGAATCCCACCTGCTCCAGGTACACCCCGTCCAGCGCCTCGTGGTTCTCGATCTCCAAGCGCGAGAACCCCGCCTCGGTCAGGGCACCCGAGTCGCGGTACACAAACTCTCCGGGGGCAAAGTCACGGAAACGCTCCTTGACCCAGTCGAGCTCGACCAGACCCATGCCGTCGACCTGGTGCCGCACCGCCACCACGCCCACCGCCTCGTCGCCGTGGGTGACCAGGAACGTCGCGCGCTTGTTGGCAGAGGGCTCAGAATGCGCGGTGAAGTCGGGCTGGTGGGCCGCGATGTCTTCCGCGTGGACCGCCAGCACGTGCTGCAGGTAGGGGTCCTCGGGATCAAGCGGGATCACCGAGTAGATCGCATCGTCATGGCGCTCGCGGTGCAACTTGTAAAGCCAGTACGCGTCGATCACCGTGATAGCGGCGTTCATGAACGCGAACGGCCAGATGCCGATGACACCGTTGTAGAAGGTCGCGATGAACGCGCCGGTGAAGTTCATCCACCTAAAGCGCAGCACGCGGGCCTGCATCAGAGACCAAACAATGAGGAGTGATCCGACCCAGCCGATGGTCTCAAGAATTACGTTCATGCCCAACAGCCTACGGGGAGCGCCGTACGCTCATGGCATGGAACGTTCGAGTGTGCGCATAGACGCCTGGGTCTGGGCGGTCCGCCTCGCGAAGACGCGCTCCAAGGCGACCACGGCCTGCCGGGCGGGGCATGTGCGACTCAATGGCGAGCGGGCCAAGGCATCGGCCACGGTAGTGCCGGGCGACACGGTGGAGGTGCGCGGCGGTGAGCGGGTGAGAATCGTCGAGGTGATGCGGTTGCTGTCTAAGCGCGTGGGTGCCCCGGTGGCCGCCACCGCCTACGTGGATCACAGTCCGGCCGTAGTGCCGCGCGAACAGGTGGCCGCCGCCGGAGTGCGCGACCGCGGCGCGGGACGACCCACCAAGCGCGAGCGCCGGCAGATCGACAAGCTGCGGGGCCGAGGCTAACTAGCCTCCGTGGTCACCCCGGCGACTCGGTCAATCACATCAAGCTGCTCCATAGCCTTGGCGTGCACCTGCGGGAAGCGCTCGGCAATCGTCGCGCGGACCTCGAACTTCTGCTCATCAAGCTGCGCGACGCGGGCCACAAACGTGTCGTGGTCGACGCCATCAGCAGGCAGCGCCCACTCGGCCAGGGTGAACATGTCCAGCACCTCGCGGTACTTGTGCGACCAGCCCAGCACCAGCGTGGGTACTCCGGTGGCGAGCGAGCTCACCATCGCGTGGAAGCGCGAAGCGATAAAGAGGTCGCAACGGCCGATGAGCGAGCGCAGCTGCTGCGACGAGAGTTCGCCGTCGGTGAACAGCACCATGTGGGGCGACGCGACGCGCTCGTGGATCAGGCGGCACACCGGCAGGTCGTTGTTGTGAGTCTTCTCATTGGGCCGGGTGGAGTGCGCGACCAAATACACGGGCCGTCCGAGCACCTCGGTGAGGTGGTCGATCTGGTTGACCACTTGCTGCACGTAGTCCTCGCCGCGACCCTCGGCCGCGACCCGCAGCACCTGGGACGGCGACACGCCTACGACGTTTTCCCCAGCGAAGAACGAGGTATCGACTGCGGCATCTGCCGCGTTCGCATCGGCTTCAGTGACGTCGAGCGTGAAGGCCAGGTCGGCACCCGCGACGGTATTGGTCAGTCCCAGCCCGTCCAGGTGTTCCTGCGAGACGGCTCCGCGTGACACGATCGCAGCCATGCGCGGCAAGATCGCCTTGGCAAGCGTGCGATTAGCAAAGCTCTTGAATGGCCCGAGCGCCTGCGCGCACTTCACCACGGGGGTGCGCACAAAGAGCGCGGGCAACACCGAGGCGACGTTGTAGATCAGGAACTTAGTGCGTCCATCCACGAAGGTGATGCCGCCCTGGTCAAGCATCACGTCGGCCTGGGCGATGGCGCCCACTTCGGGGACTCCGGATTCGATTGCCGCACGGGCGAAGGGCAACAGTCGCCAGACCAGCGCACCGCCGTTGATTAGCAACCCCAAGCGCAGCGGTGAGGCGTCCATCACGGTGACGTTCGTGTGCGGGTTGAGGTCCGCGTCGGAGCGTGGATACATGCTCAGGTGCGAGATCTGCACGTCGGGGTGCCGCTCGGTGAGGTGGTGCACGGCGCTCTCCAGCATTGCCGCCGCACCCTTGTTGCCCGACAGCGCCGAGCCAATGATTGCTACCTTCATGTGTCGCGCACGTCCTGTTCTGTCAGTGATGAGTCGTCATTTTCAAGATCCCCACGGCGCCGCGCGCTCGCGGTCATGGTCACGTACGCCCCCGCGATCAGTAGGTCTGCCACGGTGGCGAGCACGCGCGCCGCGAGGGACACGATGATCGCCTGCTCCAGACCCAAGTAGGGGGTGGCGAAGAGCACGAATACCGATTCGCGTACGCCCAATCCGCTGGGTACGAACACCGCGAGGATGCCTACCGCTCCGGCCAGCGCGTACGCGGCGATGAGTGGCAGCCAAGACGCCGGTGCGGCATCGGCCACGGCCACTGAGATCGCCACCACGCCGATGCCGTTGACGAGGCGGGGAAGCAAGAAGGCCAGCTGGTAGCGCCACACGGAGGCGGTGGGTAAGAAGTATTCGGCCGGCACGTCGCGCTTAAGAGTGCGACGGGCCAGCGTATTCACGATGCGGTGGAACACCGCCGGGTGCAGCAACACCACCAGCGGCACCACGGCGGCCACGGCAAACCACACCACGTGCGTGACGTCGCCGTCACCCGCGCGGGCCACCAGCAGAATGGCCAGCATCGGGACGGTGGAGCCCAGCAGCAAGAAGGCGTTCTCATATACGACTGAGATCAGCACTAAGAGGCGTGAGAGACCTTGTTTTTTGCCCCAGGCCACCTTGTTGACCACGAAGCCCGCCTGGCCGGGGATGTACTTGAGGAGCCATGCGGAGAAGTGAACTCGCACTGCCTCCAGCGCGCTGAGCGGTTGCGCTGACAGCGCCGCGACGATGCGTCCCCACAGCCAGCCGGAGATGGCGACGGCGAGTACGAACAGCACGAGCGCGGCGGGTGCCCACCAGCCCCACGAGATGTCCGCATCCTGGATCGCGTCCCAGTTGTCGGCTAGCGCCTGGGCAAAGAAGTACGCGACCACGCCGATGACGAGGACGCCCAGCCCGGTCCGCAGGAGCCGCTTGCGGTTCAGCATCGGCTAGTCGAAACTGCCTTCGCCGGCAGCCGCGGCCTTGGCCTTGGTGCCGGACTTAGGCGCCCGCACCGCGGCGGGCCGGTCGAACGTGCGCAGGTTGTCCAGCGACTTCTTCTTCGAGTACGCGACGAGCGCGTCGGGGTCGGCGTAGCCCACGGCGAGCATCATGATGACGCGCTCGTGTGGCTTGAGCTGCAGCGTCTTGGCCATGCGCGCCTCAAGCGGCTCAAAGTCGGGCCAGTTGATGCAGCTCGAACTGAGTCCCAGGGTCTCGAGCGCGTAGATGAAGCCCATGGTGGCGAGCGACGCATCGATGTACGGCACGTGACGGTCGCGCGGCGAGAAGTAGTTGGACAGGTCGCCCTTGATCACGATCACGGTGGGAATCTGATCCGAGTAGCCGGCGGCGCCAAACGGGATGCTGGCGACCTGCTGCACGGTCTCCGGGTCATCGAACACCAGGTACTCGTACGGAAGTCGGTTGCACGCGGAGGGGGACTGGCGCGCCACCAGCAGCGCCTTGTCGATCAGCTCGCGTTCCACGGGGCGGTCCTGGAACCAGCGGACGGACCGTCGCGACTGCGCGAGCTGCAGAATCTGCTCGTACGTGATGTCCGTCTTGGGTAGCTCGCCCTGCGGGTAGGGGTGCACCGCACCGGTGTCTCCCTGCGTGGGAAGCGCGATGAACGCGGCGCGTGAGCGGGCCACGGAAGCATCGTCGTCGGTCACGATGCAGAAGTACTCGGTGAGTACGTCATGGGCCCACTGCACCTCGCCGGCGTCCAGGTGGGACATCGTCGCGGGGCGTTTCAGGGCCGTGGCATAGAACTCGACGGTCTCTTCGATGTAGTCCCGGGCGAACACGTCGCGTCGCGGCTGCATCAGGATGCCCTTTTCCAGGCGGTGCACGTTGCGGCGCAGCTCCACGTGGCTGGCCCGGTCGCGACCCAGGTTCTTGTAGTACGCGCGCCGGCCAGACAGCACGGCCCACTGCTCGCGGTTCTGCGTGAAAAACCCCGGGATGGCGTAGAGCGTGGCGCCAAGGCGCGAGCCGCCGCCCAGTTCCAACACCGCGCGGTTTGCACCGTTGTAGGTCTTGCGGATGACGGGAACGGCGAGGGCGTTCTTGGCGATTCTTTTGAGCTTGCCGAGCATTACGCGTTGCCGTCCTTTGGTTCTTGGGTGGTAGCACAAGGGAGCTGCGCGCCGCGAGCGAGGTTCTGGTGAGCGGCGCTGGTTGACGGCCCGTACTGCTGCTCGCGCAGGCGCTCCAAGGTGTCCTCGTGGAGGATGCGGTTGTTGCGCATCAGGTCAGACAGCACTCCCAGCGCGAGGGCAAGAACGGCCACCACGAACATGGCGCTACCAAAGATGAGCGACTGGATGTGGTTGCCCTCGTTGCCGATCAGCCGCAGCACCGCGAAGCGCACAAACGGGTAAATCCCCACCAGGCCAAAGAGCACGGCGATGGAGGCGAACAGGGTCCACGGGCGGTACATCGTGTACGACCGCAGAATCGCCTGGCCCGACTTGAGCATGTGCTCGAACACGTTAGAGAACAGGCGCGACTCGCGGGTCTTGGCGTTGGTGTCGATGGGCACGGAGACTATGGCGAGCCGCTTGTTGCCCGCCTGGATGATGGTCTCCATCGTGTAGCTGAACTGCGTCACGATGTTGAGCCGGTAGAGCGAATAGCGCGAGTAGGCGCGGAAGCCGCTGGCGGCATCGGGCAACTTAGTGCCCGCCGCCCGGTTGACGACCCACGAGCCAAACCGCTGCATCGTCTTCTTGAAAGGCGAAAAATGCTCGATGGTGTGGGTCTGGCGGTCGCCCATCACGATGTCGGCTGTGCCAGCGACGATGGGTGCCACCAGGTCGCCGATGCGGTCGCCGGGGTACTGGTTGTCGCCGTCCGTATTAACCACGATGTCGGCGCCGATGCTCAGGGCGTACTCGACGCCGTCACGGAACGAGCGGGCCAGTCCCATGTTGCGCGCGTGGCTGACGATATGGGTCACGCCGTGATCGCGGGCGACCTCGACGGTGCGGTCCGTGGAGCCGTCATCGATGATCACGACCTCGATCTGGTCCACGCCATCGATGTGGGTGGGCAAGCCTTCTAACACGCTCGCGAGCGTGGACTCCTCATTGAGGCAGGGAACCTGGATGACAACCTTCACGGCTCCAGCGTATCCGGGGTGGTGGTTCGCTTCGTGACTGCTCTGCTTGGGACCGTCTCGGCCCGCCCAGGTTTCGTGCGAGTGAAATCTTCGTGGCGGCTGCGCAACGGGGCGCGTTTCGAGATGCGCCGAGGCACGGGCCGGGATAGCGTCACGAGTGTCGAATTCCACACGAAAGGGACAAATCATGACACCAGCGCTACCCACGTCCGCTAGAGCCGTCGCGACCGCGGCGGCGATCTGCGGGCTCGCTGCCTTCACCGTCACCCCGGCGCAGGCGGCAGAGGATGACACCACAGTACAAATCCTGGGCATCAATGATTTCCACGGACGGATCCTCCCGGACGCGTTCTCCGGCTCCGCGGGAGCGGCGGTCCTCGGCGGCGCCGTGGACTCCCTGGAGGCCGACTATCCCGATTCAGTGTTCGCGGCGGCAGGCGACCTGATTGGCGCCTCGACGTTTGAGAGTTTTGTCCAGCAGGACAAGCCGACCATCGACGCACTCAATGCGATGGATCTCGACGTCTCCGCGGTGGGCAACCACGAGTTTGACCAGGGCTACGACGACCTGGTGAACCGCGTGATGGCGCCCTACGACGCGACCACTAACCCGTACGGCGGCGCGCAGTGGCAGTACCTGGGCGCAAACGTTCGCGACGCAGCGGGCGACCCTGCACTACCTGAAACCTGGACCGAGAACTTTGGCGACATCGAGGTCGGCTTTGTGGGCGCGGTCACCGATCAGCTCGACGAGCTGGTCAGCCCGGCAGGGATTGAGGGTCTGACCATTGAGGAGCCCTACATCGCGGCCAACCGCTCGGCGGCGCAGCTCAAGGCCGACGGTGCGGACCTGGTGGTGCTACTGGTGCACGAGGGCGCGACCAGCACGGACTATGCCGATGCGGTAGACCCCAACAGCGACTTTGGAGACATCGTGACGAACGTCAGTGACGACGTGGACGCGATCATCTCCGGACACACTCACCTGGCGTACGACCACCGAGTGCCCGTTCCCGGCTGGGAGGCCGAGGGCCGCACGGTCACCGAGCGCCCCGTGGTGTCTGCCGGTCAGTACGGCGTGAACCTCAACCAACTGCTGTTCACCTTTGACGCCGACAACAACGTGGTGGGACTCGACACCTCGATCATCCCGCTCTACGACGCTTACACGCCCGATGCTGAGGTAGCGGGAATTGTCCAGCAAGCGGTGGACGCCGCCGCGCCGTTGGGTGAGGCCGTCATCGGTCAGATTGATGCGCCGCTGTACCGGGCATCCATTGCGGGCGGTACTCCCGGCTCGGCGCGAGGCGCGGAGTCGACGCTAGGCAACGTTGTTGCCGACGTCCAGCTGTGGGCGACGCAAGAGAGCGGCGCACAGATTGCCTTCATGAACCCGGGCGGCCTACGGGCTGACCTGCTCGGCGAGGCGGCCGGCGACAGCAAGAAGTATCCGAGCGACGTGACGTTCAAGCAGGCGGCCGACGTGCAGCCGTTCGCCAACACGCTGGTCACCATGACGCTGACCGGTGAGCAGATCGGTGACGTGCTTGAGGAGCAGTGGCAGCCTGAGGGTTCGTCCCGTCCATTCCTGCGCCTGGGCACGTCCACCGGGTTCACGTACACCTATGACCCAGCCGCCGATGCCGGCAGCAGGATCGACAACATGTACCTGGACGGCGACCTCATCGGCGCCGCCGACACCTTCACGGTCACGGCGAACTCGTTCCTGGCCGCGGGTGGCGACAACTTCTCGACCCTCGCCGAGGGCACCGACGTAGCCGACTCGGGACGCGTGGACCTGCAGGCGATGGTCGACTACCTCGACGACAACGGCACGCTCGAGTCCGACCCGACTCAGCACGCCGTGGGAGTGACAGGAATGTCCGACGAGCCTGTGGTCAAGGGCGACACCGTGTTGTTCGACCTCAGCTCGCTGATGATGACCGGCCCCGGCGACACGCTGGACAAGAAGGTCAAGGTCACCATCGGCGGCAAGAGCCGCGGTGTGTACACCGTGACGAACGAGCAGCAGAGTGACGGCTACGACGAGCAGGGCACCGCTCACGTGGAATTCACCGTTCCTCAGTTGCCCGTGGGTGACACGGTCATTGAGGTGACAGGTAAGCAGACCGGCACGGTCGTTCGTATCCCGGTCACCATTGCCGCGACCCCAGTGCCCGTCACCTGCACGGTCGACTACACCATTCACGGCACGTGGCCGCGAGGCTTCATCTCTCAGGTCACGGTGACCAACGAGACCAGCAAGTCCATCACCGGGTGGAGTGTCGCGTGGGACTTCAACGGCGACGAGACCGTTCGCAACCTCTGGGCAGGCGAAGACAAGCAGAAGGGCAACTCGGTCACTGTCAAGAACGCCTCGTGGAACCCCATCATCCGGTCGGGCAAGTCAGTGACCTTCGGATTCGTGGGCAGCACGGGCGATACCCCCACGGACCCGAGCGCCTTCACGCTTAACGGCAAGGAGTGCGCGGTTAAGTAGTCCCGAGGAACGACTGCCCTAGGCGGTCTCACGTCCACCACAAACGCCCGGTCTGCCCTCGCAGGCCGGGCGTTTGTGCGTGGGCGCCTATCCACATTGCCTCCGGTGCGACACAATGGGTCAGTGACTGAGTTCTCCGACCGCCATGTAGGCCCCGATTCCAACGCTATCGAGCAGATGCTCGACGCCGTGGGCCACCCATCGCTTGCCGCCCTCGTGGATGCGGCCGTGCCAGAGTCCATCCGCGGTGACGACGTGCTGGTGCTCCCGCCGGCCCTCACCGAGCACGAGACGCTACGGGCGCTACAGGGATTCGCGCAGCGCAACAAAGTGCAGACGCAGATGATTGGCCAGGGCTACTCCGACACCATCACTCCCATGGTGATCCAGCGCAACATCCTGGAGAACCCCGCTTGGTACACGGCCTACACGCCCTACCAGGCAGAGATCTCGCAGGGCCGTCTCGAGGCGATGCTCAACTTCCAGACCATGGTCTCGGACCTCACCGGCCTGCCGGTAGCGGGCGCGTCACTGCTTGACGAGGCCACCGCCGTCTCTGAGGCGATGCTTCTGATGCGCCGCGCGGTGAAGGGCAAGGAGGGCGGCGTGATCATCCTCGACGCCGAGTGCCTTCCCCAAACACGCGCGGTGGTCAAGGCGCAGGCCGATGCGATCCACCTGCCCATGCGAGTGGAAGAGCTTGGCGACGACTGGACGGCGCCCGATGACTTGGTGGGCCTGGTCATCCAGCAGCCCGGCGCATCGGGACGCGTGCGAGACATCACTCACCTGATCGATACCGCTCACGCTGCGGGCGGCCTGGTCACGGTCGCCGCTGACATCCTGTCCCTGTGCGTCATCAAGGCGCCCGGCGAGTTGGGTGCGGACATCGCTGTGGGTTCCACGCAACGCTTTGGCGTGCCCCTGTTCTTTGGCGGCCCGCACGCCGCCTACATGGCCGTCACCAAGGCGCTGGCGCGTCAGCTACCGGGCCGACTCGTGGGAGTGTCCGTGGACGCCGACGGCCACTCTGCCTACCGACTTGCTCTGCAGACGCGCGAGCAGCACATTCGTCGCGACAAGGCGACGTCCAATATCTGCACCGCACAGGCGTTGCTCGCGGTGGTCGCATCGATGTACGCGGTCTATCACGGCCCCGATGGCCTGCGCGAGATTGCCTTGCGCGTGCACACCATGGCCGCGACCCTCGCGGATGCGCTCATCGCGCGCGGCATCACGATCAGGTACGCCGAGTTCTACGACACGGTGGTGGTAGAGGTCCCCCGCGGCGCGGACTCAATCTTGGTGCGTGCCGCTGCCCGTGGCATCAACCTGCACAAGGTCGACGAGGACGCTGTCGCTATCGCGTGTGACGAACTCACGACGGTCGACATCCTCACCGACCTGGTCGCAGCGGTGTTGGACCGTCAGCCCGAGCGCACCGTGTATTCGGGCCCTTCGGTCAAGATCCCACTCGAAATGCGCCGCACCTCGGACTACCTGACGCACCCGATCTTCCACGCGCACCGCAGCGAGACGTCGCTCATGCGCTACATGCGCAAGCTGGCGGACCGCGACCTCGCGCTGGACCGCACCATGATTCCGCTGGGCTCGTGCACCATGAAGTTGAACTCCGCGGTCGAGATGGCCGCGATCAGCTGGCCCGGATTTGCGAGCATCCACCCGTTCGCACCGTCTTCCCAGACGGCGGGCTATCGCGACATGATCGCGCAGCTCGAGCGATGGCTTGCGGAGATCACGGGGTACGCGGCAGTGTCCGTGCAGCCCAACGCCGGTTCACGCGGCGAATACGCGGGCCTGCTTGCCATTCACGCGTATCACGCGTCACTCGGTCAGAGTGAGCGCGATGTGTGCCTGATCCCCGCGTCCGCGCACGGGACCAACGCGGCATCGGCCGTACTGGCCGGACTGCGCGTGGTCGTCGTCGCGACCGCGGAGAACGGCGAGATTGACAGCGATGACCTGCGAGCCAAGCTTGCGGCGAACGAGGGACGCATCAGCTCAATCATGCTGACGTACCCCTCGACGCACGGGGTCTATGAGGAGCACGTCAGTGAGGTGTGCGCCGCGGTGCACGACGCTGGCGGCCAGGTCTACATCGACGGCGCGAACCTGAACGCCCTGGTGGGTCTCGCCAAGCCCGGTCACTTTGGCGGCGATGTGTCGCACCTGAACCTCCACAAGACGTTCTGCATCCCGCACGGCGGCGGAGGCCCCGGGGTCGGCCCGGTGGCTGTCGCCGAGCACCTGGTGCCGTTCCTGCCCGAGGTCCGCCAGTCCATCCAGACCCCGGACGAGCTCGCTCGCGAGGGCGCGCCCGTCTCCGGCGCACCTTACGGTTCGGCAGGCATCTTGCCCATCTCGTGGGCCTACATCGCACTCATGGGCCATGACGGCCTGACGCACGCCACGCAGACCGCGGTTCTTGCCGCCAACTACGTAGCGGCGCGCCTCAATGAGCACTTCCCTGTGCTGTTCCATGGCCCCGGCGGGCTCGTGGCGCACGAATGCATCCTCGACCTGCGCCCGCTGACCAAGGCGACGGGCATCACCGCTGAGGACGTGGCGAAGCGCCTCATCGACTTTGGGATCCACGCGCCCACCATGTCCTTCCCCGTGTCGGGCACGCTCATGGTCGAGCCCACCGAGTCAGAAGACAAGATCGAGATCGATCGGTTCATCGACGCGATGATCGCCATTCGCGGCGAGATCGCCGATATTGAAGCCGGCACTATCGCGGCAGAGGACTCCCCGCTGCGTCACGCCCCGCACACCGTCGACATGGTGGTGAGCGATTCGTGGGCTCAGCAGTACTCACGCGAGCAGGCGGCGTTCCCCGTAGACGGACTACGTCGCGACAAGTATTGGGCACCAGTACGTCGCATTGACAACGCTCACGGAGACCGCAACCTGGTCTGCACATGCCCTCCCCTTGAGGACTATTCGTAGCCCCGGCCGGCGTCAACAGCGACCGTTCAGAGTGGACAAAGTCACATTGTGACCTGAAGTATTTTGTTCACTCACGACTGTCCGCTAGTCTGACGCTGGATTTGTTGAGGCTGCACAGCCGCGCCTCAAATAAATCTAAGCGTTCCACCAGCACACATCCGGGGGGGTAGATGGCTAGGCGTCAGACGTTAAGTCCTCCGCTTCTCCCTGGGTATACCTATGTGCGACCGCTGGGATCTGGCGGGTTCGCGGACGTGTTTTTGTTCCAGCAGAACATGCCTCGCCGCCTGGTCGCGGTCAAGGTGCTCCTCAGCAAGGTGCAAGACGACGCCTCGGCGCGCGCGCTCGCGGCGGAAGCAGACATCATGGCGGCGCTGAGCTCGCATCCCTCCATCCTGACGGTGTACGAGGCCTCGGTCTCGTCTGACGGCCGCCCGTACATGGTGATGGAGTACTGCCCCACCTCGCTGACCAACCGCTACCGCAATGAGAAGATCCCGGTGGGGGAGGTGCTGTCCATCGGAATCAAGACAGCATCGGCCGTCGAGGCGGCTCACCGCGCGGGTCTGCTGCACCGCGACATCAAGCCCTCAAACATCCTCGTCACCTCGTTTGGCTACCCCGTACTGTCCGACTTTGGCGTGGCATCGGCCGTGTCCGCAGGGGATACCGAGACCATCGCGATGTCCCCGCCGTGGAGCGCGCCCGAGGTCGTGGAGCACCGCAGCACCGGCTCCGTCGCGACCGAGGTGTGGGCGCTTGCGGCCACCGTTTACACCCTGCTGGCGCAGCGCAGCCCGTTTGACCTGCCCGGCCCTGGCCGCGCGGACGAGCACGCGCTCAAGGCGCGCATCGCCAAGGCCAAGTACACGCCCACCGGCCGCACCGACGTTCCCCGTGAACTTGAGGGTGTGCTGGAGGGCGGGATGCGCCGCATCCCCGGGGATCGGTACCCCAGTGCGGCGGTCTTTGGCCAGGCTTTGCAATGGGTTGAGCAGTCGTTGGGGCTACCCGTCACCCCCATGGAGATTCCCACCGACGAGTGGGCCCAGGCCTCGACCATCGCTCCGACGGACGACGCTCCGCGTGGCCCCACGCGCAGTACCGTGCCCGTGGAGTCGCAGCGGCTGCGGCGTGGGCCAGAGACCTCTTCCCGTGCCGGCACCGGAACGATGCGCAACGCTCGCGCGAACCGCGTGGGCAGGGGCGTAGTCGCGGGAGCCATCGTGGGCGGCATCGCGCTGCTGGGCGTAGTGGTTGGCGTCGTCGTCTCGGTGATGGGCTAACAGATGGCAAACGTTGATGTGGGACGGGTCACCGCCGCGCGATGGCGCACGGTGCGTCGCGTCGCGGGGTCCGTAGCGATCGTGGCGGTGGGCGTGGGTGTCATCGTTGCGCCAGGTGCCGACGAGCGGGAGGTTCACGCGGACGATGCTGCCGTCTGGGCCATCCAGAGCGCCTCCGGTCAGCGATTCGGCCGCGTCAATACTCAGCTTGGTGAGGTCGACACCGTCAAGACGGTCACCGAGCCCAGCAACCTCACTCAGTTCAACGATTCCTTGCTGGTGTACTCGCGCAACCTGTCGTCGGTGACAAAGATGCAGACCGCACGGCCCGCCGACATTGACGAAGGCGCAACCGAGGCCACCGTGCCGACGCCTCCCGGCACCGACGCCGTGACGTTCGCGGGCGACATGGTTGGCTACCTCACTGACTCCGGAGACGTGCTCGCGGGTCGCGTCTCGGATGGCACCGCAGTGACACCAGCGACCATCGACCCGTATGTGGACGTGGAGGTAGCCCAGGGGGAAGACCGTCCCCAGTACCGTGCCGATGTCATGACCGTGGGGATGGACGGCAACATCGCCGCCTACTCTGCGCAAGACGGTGCAGTGATGCGCGGCCGTGTCGAGGGGCCCGTATTTGACGGGTTCGATGCCGTGGCCGGTGCGCCCGATTTGGACCAGGTGCAGATGACGATGGTGGGTGATGAGTGGATCTTGCTTGACACCGCCAGCGGCCAGTTGTGGCGTCAGAATGGCGAGGCTCCTGTCGTCACGGGGGTACGCACCGGCGCGCTCCTGCAGCACCCGAGTACCGCCGCGGACAAGGTCTATATCGCGGACGAGTTTGGCATTATTGCGGTTGGCCTTGATGGCACCGGCGCGGAGCGGGTCTACGGCTCCACGGACGTGTCGCTCGGCGAGGCGGCCGCTCCCGCGGAGAACGACGGCGTGATGGTGGGCGCTTGGCTGCCCGCGGGTGTTGGACCGGGCTCCATGTGGGATTCAACCGGCAAGCAGGCCGGACTCGACTACGGCGATGGGGCCGCAGGCGGGGGGTCACTTGGCGACTCGCGCTCGCCCGAGTTGCGGTCCAACGGCTCCCGGATGATCCTCAACGAAACCCGCACGGGCTGGGTGTGGAACGCTCCCAGTGGCACGCTCGTCACCTCGTCCCAGCAGTGGGATCCGGAAGACCAGGCGGTGGCCGCAGCCGATGACCAGGAGACCGCCGATCAGGTGAGCGACCCACGCGCTCCCGGCGCGGAAGACGATACCTTTGGCGTGCGGGCCGGGCGCCAGATTATTCTTCCCGCGCTTCTCAACGACCACGATGCCAACGAGGACATCCTGACGATTGTGAGCGCCGAGCTCACGCCGCTCGACGCGTCGTTCGGTACCGTGAGCGCCTCTGACGACGATCAGTCACTGGTGGTCGATGTTGCCGCTGACGCCACGGGGACCGCCACTTTTACTTACGTGATTACCGACGGCACGTCATCTGACGGACTGCAGTCCACGCCGGCTACCGTGACGTTGTCCGTGAAGGACCTCAGCGAGAATAGCCCGCCCGAGTGGTGTGGAATCGACGGTTGCCTGGCCGAGTGGCCCACACCCCAGGTGAGCCCCGGCGGCACCGTGACCGCCGATGGCCTGTCCGGCTGGGTTGACCCCGAGGGTGACCCCATTTACGTGCAGTCTGCGACCACCGCGTCTGAACTTGGCAGCGTGGCCGCCTCGCCCGAGGGCCGCGTGGTGTTCCAGCATGCGAATGCCAGCTCAACCGAGACCGGCACAGTTCCCGTGGACATCGTGGTGTCTGACAGCAAGGGCGCGACGTCGTCCAAGACGATGAATGTGACGGTGCTAGGCGAGCCCGCACTCGTGACCAAGGACATCGCCGTGACCGTGACGGCAGGCGTGCGCCAGAGTGTCGACGTGGCGGACCACGTCACAGGAGCGCGCGGGCCCCTGCAGGTCACCGAGGCATCGCTCGGCCCGGACACCAACGCACAGGTGGAGGTCACCCAAGGCCTGATTGGTTTCGCGTTTAGCGCGGACGAACCCGGCTCATACGTGGTGGACTACACCATCGCAGACGGGCTTGATGATGCACGTGGCAAGGCCCGCATCACCGTGATTGCCCCCGAGGACGAGCGGCTCACTACGGTCCCCCTGACCGCGTTCGTGCGGGCTAAAGAAGACGTCACGGTGGACGTGCTGTCCGCGATCTCCAACCCAGGTGGCCACGTACTGCTGCTCAGCGACGTGACTACGGTGCCGGAGCCAGGCGCCACGCTGTCTGCTGATGTCGTAGGACACAGTGCGCTTCGGCTCGCTGGGTCCACCGCCGAAGCGCAGCCCGGTGCACTTGGCGTGGTGCGCTACACCGCATCGGACGGCACGGGCCGCGCCGAGGCGACCGTGCGCGGCGAGGTCACCGTGGTGCTGCTCGACTCCGACGTGCCGTCTGCGCCCCTCGCGGTCGACGACGCGATCACCGTGCGGGTAGGTACCCAGGCAGATATCTCCGTGCTGACCAACGACATCGGTCCCGCCGGCAACGTCGTTGCACTCGACCCCGGGTCCGTGACGTCCGAGGAGGGTTCCGGACTGGCCTTCCCTGCAGGGCCGCACCTGCGCTACCTGGCGCCCGGCACCCCAGGCACGTATGTCATCGGCTACTCGACGTATGTGCTGGGCTACCCCGCGCAGCGAGACACCGCTTCGGTGGTAGTGACGGTGCTGGCAAATGACACCAATGCGGCACCCACTCCTCGCGACGTGCAGGGGCGCGTGGCGTCCGGCGAGAGCGTGCGCCTACCGTTCGACGGCACCGGTGTCGACCCCGACGGCGACACGGTGAGCCTTTCCGGCATCCAGACTCAGCCCACGCAGGGAACGGCCACGGTGTCTGCGGACGGCACCGCGATGATCTACACGAGCGTGGGTGGCTTTAGCGGGCAGGACTCCTTCACGTTCGCCGTGAAGGATGCGCGCGGGCTTGAGGCGACGGCAACCGCGCTCGTCGGTGTGCTCGCCGAAGACCTGGACCCCAGCCCCGTGACGTACACGGACTACGTGCAGGTGCAGGTGGGCGCTGACCGTCGCGTGGTGGTCACCCCCACCTCGAACGACGTTGACCTCGCTGGAGGTGTGCTCGAACTCACGAACGTCACGCCGGATGCGAACCTCGGCACTGACGAATACATGGAGCTCAGCTCGCACCTGGTGGGAGACATCGCGGACGGCGACGTCACGATGCAGGTGGGCGAGGAACCCGGCACCTTCTCGTTCGTCTACACGGTGCGCAACACCGGCGGCAGCACCGCGATCGGGCGCATCATCCTCAAGGCCGTGCGCGAGCCCATCGCGGACGTGCCGATCGTCGCTGACACCGTGCTGACTCAAGAGAACCGCGACACCTTCGCCGATGGCGTGGACGTGCTGGCAAACAAGGTGGCCTGGGGCAGCGGCGATGCCTCCGGACTCACGCTGTCGCTGTGGGGCGCACCAGACGACCTGACGGTCTCAGGCAACACCATCTCAGGACCGCTGCCCGAGCAACCGCGCCTCATCGCGTTCCAGGTTGACGGACTGAACTTTAGTGGCGAAGACGTCACGAGTTACGGGTTCCTCATGGTGCCCGGAGCGGAGTCCTCGCGCCTGTCCCTCAAGGAGATCATCGAGCCGCCCGAGGTTAACGAGGGAGAGTCCGTCGAGTTCGACATCGCGGACTTTGTTGCGTTGCCTGAGGGTGCCGTGATGGAAGTCGACCCCACCTCGATTGCGCCCAGCGGCACTCGCGAGGAAGCGAAGTGCGCGCTGGTCTCCGGCACCTTGTTGCGCTATTCGGCCGGAATGGGAGCCCCATATTCGGACACGTGTGTGGTGTCCGTAAAGCTCGCCGATCAGGAGGACTGGACCGTCCTTCCCGTCCCGATCATCATCATCGCCGAGGAGCCGCAGCCGCTACTGACTGGCGCAGCCATTGAACTCTCGCCCGGCGACACGACGGTGTTCGACCTCGCAAAGATGGTGTCGTGGCCTGATGGTTCGGCCGCTCGCCCCGTCTCGATCCAGGCCCGGTACTCGGGAGAGCAGTTCGATTACGTGGTCGACGGCGACAAGGTGACGGTGACCGCCAAGGACAAGTCGGTGCCAGGAAAGGTGGACACCGCCACCGTCTCGCTGCCCTCCGACCCGGATACCCCCGCGGTGTCCCTCTCTCTCAAGGTGGGCCCGGCCCCGTCCGAGCTGCCCAAGGGTGGGTCCGTCGTCAAGCAGTGTTCCCAGGCAGATGGCTCGTCGTGTACGGTCACCGTGATCGGGGCCAAGGGTGAGGTCAACCCGCTTCCGGGAACTGCACTTGAACTGGTAGACGTCAAGGGAGCTAGCGAGTGCTCCTCCGTGACGTTCGCCAAGTCGGGCGACAACGCAGTCACGGTCTCGTGGTCCGGTGACGCCCCCGGCGCCGTGTGTCACGCGGTGTTCTCCGTCAAGGATGCGCAGGGTCGAGTGAGCGGGGCGGACCGACAGGGCACCATCTCCATTGATCTGCAGGGCTACCCGGCGTCTCCCGCGGAGCTGCGACAGGCGTCGTTTGGCGACGGTACCGCCACGCTCGCGGTGAGCACTGGAGGCTCCAGCGCGTCATACCCGAGCGTGCAGGGCTACGCGCTCTATCGAGGCACCACCAAGGTCGGCACGTGCGACGCCAAGGGCGTGTGCCCGCATATCACTGGGCTGAAGAACGGTGACAAGCAGACCTACACCGCCAAGAGCGTCAACACCGTGGGTGAGTCAAAACAGGCCGTATCCGCGCAGGCGTGGTCGTACGCGCCGCCCGCCGCCCCCGCGAACCCCACCTGGGTCCCTACTAAGGCCACGCCCAACAACGCGGGCGAGCAGGTTGACCTCACGGTGAGCGTCAAGGACTCGACCACTAAGGAACTCAACGTCTCGAGCCCCAATGGGGAGACGCGAGTAGTGCCCGTGAGTGGCGTAAGTAAGGTCAATATCACCAAACTCAACGTGGGTAGCAACCAGGCGCAAACGGTGACCATCGTGCCTGTGACGGCGCTGGACCTGCCTCCTGTGAAGGGTGGCGAGAAGCTCGGCGCCGCCATCACTGTGACTGCCAACGGAGTGGGCGGCCCGCTCATTTCTCACCCCAGCTGGGCCGCCAACGGGGCCGGCGACAAGGTGACCTTCTCGGTGGATGTGGCTTCTGCCGGGGCCGGCTCTACGACTTGGGTGGGCGCTACCTCTGGCGGCTCGTGCACCACGACCGTCAGGGCGAGCGACGGCGTAGGCGAAGTCACGCTAGACGTGACACCTAACGATCAACCCAAGGACTACACGATCTGTGCAGAGAGCCGTTACAACAGTGATGTCTACGGCACCGATGCGACCACGGTTTCTAGTGTCTACACGTTCAAGGATCCGGGTGAGCCAACGGTGACCCGTGGCTACCGAATCGAGCGGGACTGCAACACGACCAACCCTAACGGGCGCGTCTATTGCGAGACCAGCGTGACGGACGCTCCCCGGGTGACCACCGCGCGCTTCTTTACGGAGTACTTCTCAGTGGGTACCGGCGGCCCCGTCAGGAACTTCGCGTTGCCGCTCGGCCCGGTTTCCCAGGTCAAGGCGTATAACTGCATCCGCTTTGTCAGCACCGACAATCCGTGTTCCAGTCAGGGCGCCGTGGTGACAGCGGATAGCGGCTACCCGCAGTACCGGACCAGTGTCTCTTACGACTCCTGCAAGGTGCGAGCGGAGACGGTCAACGTGACGGTGAATGCCAACGCGAATGACTATGTGAAGAGTGCTCCAATCTGGCTCGACCAGAACAACGACGTGACGGCGGTGAGGTCCCAGATGGTCAAGGCTCAAGTCACGGTGTCGTTCAAGAACCAGCTGTCCGGCATGTCGGATGTACGGATGACGCTGAACTGCACCGATCCGGTGCAACCTGACCCAATTCCTACGCCCACCCCCACGCCTGCGCCGAGCCCCACGCCCTAGCCGCCCCCGGCATCGGACGCAACGCCCACTTCAGACCCACCGACCCCGCACTGACCCCACGACTTGAGGACATAAGCAATGACCGTCACTGATGAACAGGCCAGCTGGTTTACCACCACATTCAGCGCACTCGTGGACAACGTTGAGCTCGCGGTGCTCGGCAAGCGCCAGGTCGTGGAGCTCGCGTT
>Ga0307486_1000772_pt1 | contig 27178 bp, 25 predicted proteins | sample CBIW02metaG_FD_203663 | JGI IMG/M metagenome (GOLD analysis project Ga0307486, IMG submission 203663) | Sea-ice brine microbial communities from Beaufort Sea near Barrow, Alaska, United States - CBIW 0.2 | ecosystem: Environmental > Aquatic > Marine > Coastal | place: USA: Alaska | collected...
CACCCCGTCAAGAGGGTTCTGGGCATCAGCAATATCAGTCATGTCATCAGTCCTATTCGAAGGTGAAGCCGCCAGGCCACACCTCGGCTCGAGACCAGACCCTTACACAGACAATGAAACACCCTCTAGCTGAACGCTGGCGTGTGTCACGCGGCCCGGACCGATCCGCTTGCTGTCAGTGTTTTGCACACTGTCACGGCCATGTTCGCACTCCTCGCGTTACTGCACCACGCTCATCACTGCACCACGCTCATCACTGCACCACGCTCATCACTGCACCACGCTCATCACTGCACCACGCTCATCACTGCACCACGCTCATCGTTGATCCCGCACTGAGCGGACGCGCGCCCGCCGTTAACCAGGGCACGCCACACCTGAAAGGCCTTCCCCCCATGGCAGAACTCAATGCCACTGCCGAAACTAAGGTTTTGGACCCGAACCGCTGGCGAATGCTCGCGGTCATTGCTGTTGCTCAACTCATGATCGTCCTTGACGGATCGATCGTGAACGTCGCGCTTCCCCAAATGCAGGAGGCGCTCGGCATCCTCGATGCCAACCGGCAGTGGGTCGTCACCGCGTACACCCTCGCATTCGGTGGTCTGCTGCTGCTCGGTGGTCGCATCGCTGACTATTGGGGCCGCAAGCGCACGTTCATGGTGGGACTCGCCGGCTTCGCGTTCGCCTCGGCGCTCGGCGGAATCGCTCCATCACAGGAGTACCTGTTCGCTGCGCGTGGCCTCCAGGGCCTGTTCGCGGCCATGCTCGCCCCCTCGGCGCTGTCACTTATCACCGTCGCGTTCACCGAGACGCACGAACGCACCAAGGCATTCGGCGTGTTCGGTGCGCTGTCCGGTGGTGGGGCTGCAATCGGCCTGATCCTGGGCGGCGTGCTGACCGATGGTCCCGGCTGGCGCTGGGTCATGTGGGTCGACGTACCCCTCGCACTCATCACCGCGTTGTTCGCGTGGAAGATTGTGCGCGAGTCCAAGTCTGACGGCCACCCTTCCTACGACATTCCCGGCGCGCTCCTGGCGACCTTCGGCCTGCTGTCGCTGGTCTACGGCTTCACTCGCGTGTCAGAAGCCGAGAACGGCTGGGCTGACCCGCTCGCGATCACCTGCATCGTGCTGTCCGTGGTTCTGCTGGGAACGTTCGTGCTGGTTCAGCAGCGAGTGAAGAACCCGCTGCTGCCCATGCGTATCCCCGCCAACCCCGTGCGCGGTGGCTCCTACCTGACGTTCTTGCTGGTGGGTGCAGGCCTCTTCGCGATGTTCCTGTTCCTCAGCTACTACATGCAGGGAGTGCTGGGTTACTCGGCGCTCAAGGCCGGCTTGCACTTCTTGCCGTTCTCGCTGGGCATTATTCTGACCGCGGGTATCGTGGCGCGGATTCTGCCCAGGACCGGGCCGCGTCCGCTCATGCTCGGCGGGCTCGCGATGGCGTCTGCAGGCATGATGCTGCTACTGCGTATCCAGCCTCAGGACCAGTACTGGACGCACGTCTTCCCGTCGCTGGTCATGATGTCTATCGGTATGGCATTCGTGTTCATTCCCGCCTCGTCAACAGCGCTCCTGGGCGTGAACCCTCGCGACGCCGGAGTGGCGTCGGCTTTGCTCAACACAGCGCAGCAGGTGGGCGGGTCAGTTGGCCTCGCGCTGCTGTCGACGCTCTCCCTGAGCGCGCAGACCAGCTCGATCGAGAAGATCGGGCTGGGCGAGTACACCGATGCCGCGGGCAACGTCTTCCAGGCTCCGCAACCCGAATCTCTGGTAGCGGGCTTCCACGCCGGCTTCATGTGGGGCGCGGTACTGCTGATCCTCGGCCTGCTGGCGACGGCGGTGTTCGTCCGCATTAAGCGCGACGACTTCCACGCCAACGTTCAGGACCCGGACGACGTCTTGGTGGCAACTCACTAGGCCATGACTGGTGGGCCGGTGGCGCAACGGCCGCTGACACGTTAGCGAAACGACGCTTCTACGCGAATGGCGGGTTCCGTGTGGGGAGCCCGCCATTCGCGCGTCTGCGGGTCACCGCCGGCGCCCTGGCCGTTGCACCCTCAGTGCAGGGGCGCGAGTGAAGTCTCAGTCGGCTTGGACGGCGCGGCCACTGCGGACGCGGAGGAATCCCACCACTATGTCGGCGAGCCCCACCACTGCCACGACTCCCGCGGCCCAGGTCTCGAGAGTGGCGGTCGGAAGCTGGTCAGTGGGCCAGCCCACTTCGGAGAAGAACGCATCGTTCACGAAGGTGTGATCAAGCAACGCGCACACCAGGAGCGCTGCGGTAGCGCCGACCAGTAGCAAGTTCACCGCAGCCGAGGTCAGCGTCCAGTGGTCGTGCACGTGGCGAAAGATTGCGGCCATTGCGACGAGCGCGAGAAGTACCACGACCGGTGCCCACACCCAGGGCCAGTGCTCGGGGTTGAGGAACGTGACGCCCTCACCCTGTGCGGTGTAGATGGAGGGGAAGCGCTGTTGCCAGATGATCGCGACGGCGAGCACCAACGAGGCCACCACTGGTGTGGCTGTCTGCGATGCGGTGATGTGGGAATGGCGCGGCAGCGGCAGCCTGTCGATGGTCCACGCGGCGCTAGCGAGCTTGGCGCTGGGCCTGGCGCTGCGTTCCGCTAGGGCGAAGCTGATGGTGGTCCACGCGAGAGCGTAGAGAGCGGCTGTCACTGCCGCGACGCCTGCTCCGACCACGGTCCACGCTGCGGAGGCGCCCTCATGTGCACGCGACAACGCCCAGAGCGCGGCGGCCGCGAGACCCGTGACCACGATGAGCCACAGCGCCACCCGCTTGTAGTCGAGGAAGAACCGGGGGCCGATCAGGTACTGCGGTTGCACGGTCATGGTGGCGGCGACCCGTTCGGGGTCGCCCATGTCTTCCAGCACCTCTACCTCGACGTCCTCCCGCGTGACGTTCTCGTCACCCAGCAGCCGGTCGTATCGGTACTCGATCTCTTCGGAGATGGCGGAGCGCAGCGGCGGCTCCACGGCAGCGCGAGTGGGGGCCGGCACGTGGTCGAGCGTGACTTCCACATAGCGTTCCGTCAGCGCGGACGATGCGTTGGTGGGATCGGTGGGGGAGGTAGCTGGCGCCGGAGTGTCGCGTTCGGCCGGCTGCGACCCCTGGACTGGTGTCGGTTCAGGCATGCGGGATCCTTTTCGGTGAGAAGGCACGTGCTTCTTCTGCCTACTGTGACTGATGGCGTGCGGGTGCGCACGTCGAGCGGCCTCCCGCTACTGGTCAGACGCCCCGGGTAGGGCGGCCTGTTCGACCATGAGGTCAGCGACTTCATGGACACCGACGAGCACGCGCGAGGCGCCAAGTTCGGTCAGATATTCCACATCAACGTCCCGGTGGCCACGAGCAAGAATAGTCGCTTCCGGCTGGATAGCCCGCGCCTTCGACACGACGGCTCCTGCGTTGAGGGGGTCCGGGATTGCCACGATCACCATGCGCGCATCGTCGATGCCTGCGGCGAGCAGCACCTTGGAGCGCACGCCGTTGCCCAGGATCGCTTCGCGCCCGTCCTCGCGCATCTGCTTGACGCGGTTCTCGTTGTCGTCGATCACCACGACCGGAATCTCTCGATCCCAGAGCCCGCGAGCGACTCGCGCCCCTACCCGGCCAAAGCCGATCACGACCACGTGGCCGCGCCCTTCATACTCGCGAGGCGCGACGTCGTCTTGTTCGTGCGCCCGGTAAGCGCGCGACGCCCACGTGAACAGCAGGGGATTGATGACGATCGAGACGATGGCGCCGGCCAACACCAAGTCACCGGCCACGCCAGGCAGAATCTCGTAGTCCGTGCCGAGCGTCACCAGGATGAACGAGAACTCGCCGATCTGGGCGAGTGACGCCGCGACCACTATCGACATGCTGCGGGAGTATTTGAGAATTCTCACCAGCAGGTACGCGGCAAAGAACTTTCCCAGCACAATGACCAGCACGGTGGCCAGTAGGGCCAGCGGCTGCTCGACGAACACGGCCGGGTCCACGAGCATGCCGATTGAGACAAAGAACAGCACGGCGAACGCGTCACGTAGCGGTAGCGAGTCCTCGGCGGCGCGGTGCGAGAGGTCTGACTCGCGCAGAATGGTCCCGGCGAAGAAAGCGCCCAGGGCGAACGAGACGTCGAAGGCCCAGGCCGCGCCCACCGCGACGCCGATGCCGAGCGCAAGAATACTGAGGGTGAAGAGTTCGCGTGAGCCAGTGTCTGCGACACGGGCGAGCAGCCACGGAATGACCCGGCGCCCCACAATCACCATGAGCGCGACGAACGCGCCCACCTTGAGCCCCGTGAACAGCAGCTCCTTGGCGATGTCTAGAGGACCGGCGGCATCGGTGGCGAGCACGGGGATTAGCACGAGCGCGACCACCATGGCGAGGTCCTCGACAATGAGCCACCCGACGGCGATGTGTCCAGCGCGAGTATCCAGCAGCTGACGGTCCTCAAGCGCGCGCAGCAACACCACTGTGGACGCGACGGACAACGCTAGCCCAAAGAGCATCGACGCACCTAGGTTCCATCCCAGCAGCAGGCCCAGCCCCGTGCCCGCGGCCGTGGCGAGAATCATCTGGATGATTGCGCCAGGAACAGCGATCTTGCGGACGGCGAGCAAGTCCTTGATGGAAAAGTGCAGGCCCACTCCGAACATCAGCAGAATCACGCCGATCTCAGACAACTGCACCGCGATCTCTGCGTCCCCTACAAAGCCGGGGGTGAACGGGCCGATGACCATGCCAGCTGCGAGATAGCCCACGATGGGCGACAATCTCATCTTCTGGGCCAAGAACCCCAGGATGAACGCGGCCCCCAATCCTGTCGCGATAGTGGTGAGGAGGGGCGCATCATGCAACATCCGCTAATTCTACCTGACCCACGTTGCGCCTCCCCCAGCGGGGTTTACCAGGGATTCTTAACGGCAGAATAGTCCCCCCTGAGCGCGCGCGGCGCGACGGTAGGGTGGGTCCCATGATGACCGCCGAAGCTGATCCGCAGGACCAGCCCCCTGGTCTCGCTGAGCTGGTTCGCACCGCGACCTCGGTGGAGCACCAAGACAACGAGAACCAGTCGTTCATGGCCAGCCTGATGGGCGGCGAACTGTCGTTGGCGCACTACGTCACGTACCTCGCTCAGTACGCCTACGTGTATCGCGCCCTCGAGTCTCGCGTGGCGCTGGTCAGCGACCCCGCCTTCCTCAATGACCCGGCGCTTGCCAGGGCCCAGAGCATCGAGAGCGACCTAGCCGCCTTGGGTGCCCCCGACTGGGAGACGACGCACCCCGCACTACCCGAGACGGCTGTTTATGCCGCGCGCGTGGTTGAGGTGGGCCAGGGGGATCTGCCTCGCTACGTCGCCCACCACTACACGCGCTACCTAGGGGACATGTCGGGCGGCCAAATCATCGCGAAGCTTCTGACGCGTCACTACGGCGCGACGGCGAACCGGCTCTCGTTCTACGACTTTGCCCAGGTGCCCAGCACCTTCCGCTACAAGCGGGGATACCGCAAGAACCTGGACGCGCTGCCCTTCGACGACGCTCAGGTGCAGGCCCTGATTGCGGAGGCGAAGGCCGCGTTTGGCTACAACGGCGACATCTTCAACGCTCTGGGCGAGGCTACTGCCGCGCAGGCTCGATAAGGTCCCACGGCATGCCGTAGAGGTCCTCGAACACCGCGACGGTGCCGTACGACTCGTGGCGAGGCTCCTCGCGGAACCTCACCCCACGGGCAATCATGCGCGCGTGCTGAGCCGCGAAGTCGTCGGTCTCCAGGAAGAAGGCGACCTCGCTGCCGGCCTGCGCGCCCACGGCGACGCCCGGCTCGGCGAGGGTGAGGACCAAGCCCGTCCCGCCATCGGCCGGGCCCACCACCACTCGCCGCCAGCCATTATCGAAGGTCTGGTCCTGGCGTAGCTGGAACCCGATCGCGTCGACAAAGAAGTGGATGGCCTCGTCGTGGTCGCTCACCAGGTAGGTCGCGTCGCTGATGCGGATTCCCATTACGCCTCGCGCACCAGCGGCTGCGTCATGCAGTGCGCGCCGCCGCGTCCGCGGCCCAGCTCTGCGCCCACAATCTCGAGCACCTCGACGCCTGCCTCTCGCAGCCGGTCGTTGGTGGACGTGTTGCGGTCGTAGGCCACGACCACACCGGGCTCCAGGGCGAGCACGTTGTTGCCGCTGTCCCACTGTTGCCGCTCCGAGGCGTAGCGGTCGCCGCCGGTCTGAATCACGTTGAGTTTGGCGAGCCCCAAGGCTTCGGCCACGACCTCGGTGAGCGGCGCAGCCTCGCGGCGCACGTCCAGCGATACGGGGGCGTCTTCGGGGCGGATGGAGAAGGTCTCGATCCCGTCGACGATGCCGGGGAACACCGTCGCCACATCGCGGTCAGCGAGGGTAAACACTGTGTCGAGGTGCATGGCCGCACGTAGTCGGGGCATTTTCGCGACGATCACGCGGTCCGCAGCACCTCCCGTGAAGAGCTCTGACGCAAGCTGAGTGATGGCCTGGCGCGACGAGCGCTCTGACATGCCCACCAGCACGGTGCGATTGCCGATGGGCATCACGTCGCCGCCCTCAAGCGAGGCCATGCCGGTGTCGACCTCGGGGTCGCCCCACCAGACGCGAACGCCGTCGGCGCCGCGCACGTCCGGTTCGGCCACAGCATCGGCGCCGCCGAATCCCGCGAAGTCAGGGTGGAACGAGTAAATGGCCTTCATGATGAGCGTCTCGGCGTGGCGCGCGGGCCAGAACAGCGGGTTCAGCGTCACCCCTCCGTAGACCCACGAGGTGGTGTCGCGAGTGAAGAGGGTGTTGGGCAACGGTGGCAGCAGGTAGTCGCGCATGCCGGACTCCTCGCGCACCAACTGAATGGTGGGCGGCGCGAAGTCGCGCGGCAGGTCCTGGGTGGACAGGCCTCCCACGAGGTAGCGCGCGAGCTCTGCGGAATCCAGTTCGTCGAGGAACTGGCGGACGTCGGCGACCAGGCCCAGGCCCAACTCATTGGGGGTGACCTTGCGGTCGAGCAGCCATGTCCTGGCATGGGGGAGAGCCATCGTCTCGGCCAGCAGCGTGTGTAGCTCAAGCACCTCGATGTTGCGGTCGCGCATCAGATCCACGAACTGAGCGTGGTCGCGGCGCGCATTCTCGACCCACATCACGTCATCGAACAGCAGGTCGTGACAGTTGGATGGGGTGAGGCGATTGTGCGCGAGCCCGGGGGAGCAGACCAGCACCTTGTGGAGCTTGCCCACCTCCGAGTGGACGCCAAAGCGTTCCGGCTTGCCAAGGTCGATGGCGGAGTCGAGCGAGTAGGACATGGGGCGGGTCCCTCCGTACGGGTGCCGGGGCGGATCTGCCCCACCTTGGACTCTATCCAACGAAACCCGGATGCCAGGGCACCGCGCAAGCGGAGCTGTTGCTAGCCGATGCCGACGGCGCGCTGCGCGTTGACCATGCGCATCTGGCCCGGCAAGGTGAAGAGGTCCCAAATCACCATGATCCCGAATACCCCACCGGTCAACAGGTAGAGAATGCCGCGACCTATCTTGCCCATGTAGAACTGGTGGACGCCCAGCACTCCAAGGAAGAACCACAGGACGTAGGCGACGCCGAGCGACTTGGGTGGGAGCAGTGAGCTGCTGTATGACATGGGGGCTCCTTGGAGTGAAATGAGGTTTAGGCGTCTACGCGTTCGCAGGAGCAGCGGTCCGCCGTAGCGACGCCGTCGAGGGCTTCGTCAATGTGGAGGCCGCAACCCGTCCAGGTGGGCTTGCCGCAGGTTTCGCAGGTGACTCGAGAGCACATGTTGAGGTCCTTTGTGTGGTGCGTGAATGTATCCCAAGCATTCTAGGTACCGCGCGGGCGCCCCAGTTTGCGCCTAGGACCACCGAGGTGAGAAGTCCTGGGTAAAGCGCACTACCGTAGGCCGCATGGGACTGTTCTCTTCAGCGAAGAAGCGCGGTAATTCGAAGCGCACCGAACCGTACGGCCTCCTCCAGGAGGACGCCGACCACCTCGCGCGCCTTGAGGCCCGGGGAGTGGATATCACCGCGCTGCGGTTCAGCGAGTTTGCCGTGTGCTTCAGCACCCAGAATCACGCCGATGCGGCGGCAGCCGCGCTCACTGCCGACAGGGTGCGCTTTGAGATGGTGCTCCCCAGCCACGACATCCCCGAGTGGACCATCATGATGTTCGGTCGCAACCAGCCGTTGGTGCCCGACTTTCTGCGCGAGAGCATTGACGTCTGCAGGGCACTCGCCGATGCCCACAAGGGTGACTACGAGGGTTGGGTCGCGCTGCTCACCGAGCAAGAGAAGTCGGGCGAATAGTCCATGCTGATTAACGAGATCCTCATCGTTTTTGTCGTCGCGATTTCGGCGTGGTGGCTCGTCCGCGCGATCTCTCACTTGCGCGACCAGGACTCGGGCCGCGACGCCAAACTCGACGTCGAGGCGGCGGCCGTCTTGTTGGCGTTTAGCAGTGCTGGCGTCGTCCTCAGCTTTAACCTGGCGATTCAGATCTTCGGGGCAGTTGCGCTCGTGGCGGGACTCGGTGCGGGCTGGGCGCTAGTGCGCCGCTCGCGTTAGCCCTCAGCACTTTTGGTCCGAAGCTGCCTACGGTTACGCGCTTTCGCGAGTAATAATCCGTGCGTCGACACGCCGGATACCAGGCTCCACACTGCCGCTCATCATGTCGAAGAGCAGGCGCGCGGCCTCGCGGCCCACGCGCTCAAAGTTCAAATCCACGCTGCTGAGTTGTGGGCGTGAACCCGTGGTGAGTACCTCCCAGTTGTCGAACCCAAGCAGTGCGACACGCGACGGAACATCCCAGCCCGCTCGTTGCAGCGCATCGAGCGCGCCCCGTGAGATTTGGTCGTTTCCGCATACGATGCCGTCGAGGTCCGGATGAGTCTGAATCAACCGGGCCGTGACGCTACGACCCCAATGTTCTGACCAACTCCCAAAGTGAGTCTTGTCGTCAATGAGCGTTAATCCGCGATCTGCGAGTGCGGACGTCACGCCTTGTGCACGTTCCTGGGCGGCCGTGTAGCTGGACACTCCAGAAATGTGAGCAATGCGAGTGCGCCCCTGGTCGAGTAGGTAACGCACGGCATCTGCACCGGCCGCCACATCGTTGGGTACGACAGAGACGTCATGGGGGTCTTCCGACGGTGCATACGCATAGACCACTGGTACTGGCAGATCGTGTCCAATCGGCTTCCGAGCGTTCGTGAGAGCACCCACCACGATGATGCCGTCTACGTTCCTGCGCAATAGTGCGTCGAGATGGTATTGCTCTCGAATAGAGTCGCCGCGCGCGTCGCAGAGAAATACGGACATGTGGCCGGTGCCGAATGCGTCCTCCGCACCCATGAGGATCGGGAGACTGAATCGTCCTTCGAGGTCTCCTGTGATCAGCCCCACCGTGCCGGTTCGCCCCATGGAGAGGCTGCGCGCCTGCTCGTTCGGGCTAAACCTCAACTGGGCTGCGGCATCCAGCACGCGTTGGCGAGTCGATGCGCGAACATGCACGCGGTCATTGAGCGCCTTCGAGGCGGTCGCAATCGAGACCTCTGCAAGTTGCGCAACCTGCTTGAGAGTCGCGCGATTCTTGGTTGGCTCGGACGGTGGTGTCGTCGACATCCTTGCCCCTCCTCGGATCGATACTTTTGGCACCACGCGGTGCCGCCCGCCCATTATGCACGGGGTTTCGGAAGTTTCGCAAGTAATGTTCGAAAACACGGTTGACGGACGGGAAAACCGGTGTTAGATTTCAGAAACCCATTTCGGTTAAGTTTCCGAGAGTGGGCAGTGGTGGTTCGCAATGTGGCCATCGCACTGCACATCAACGACGATAAGAGGCAGGTAGGTCAATGACCCAACACAGTTCCCCACGCCGACGCGGCGTGGCTATTGCAAGTGCGGCACTAGCGACAGGCGCTTTGGTGCTCGCTGGATGCACTCCCGACAACGGCGACTCCAACGACGGATCCAGTGGATCTGGCGACAGCGGTGAGCAGACTCTTACGGTCTGGCACTACTTCAGTGACGACAACCAGGTCCAGGTCATGGAGGACTACAAGGACCTGTTCGAGTCGGAAAACGAAGGCGTTACGGTTGAGAATGTCTTCGTGCCGTACGACCAACTCAACTCGCGGCTGATCACCGGCGCCAGCACGGAGTCGGGTCCCGACGTCGTCGTTTTCAACGGCGCTGATGCCAGCACACTCGCTCTTGGCGATGTCCTCGCGCCGATCGACGACTACTGGGGTGACTTTGCGGACGCAGGCCAGTTCCCTGAGTCGGTTGTTCACAGCCTCGACGGATCTATTTATGCGGTCCAGGGCTACGTGAACCTGCTGGGGCTCTGGTATAACGCGGATATCTTGGCTGAGGTTGGAGTCGAGCCGCCCACGACGATGGACGAGCTCAATACCGCGCTGGACAAGGTTGTTGCGGCGGGCTACTCCGGCATCACTCTTTCAGGTCTGCCTAACTCGCAGGGCGAGTGGCAGGGCTACCCGTGGATGTCGTCGTTCGGCTTCAACTATTCTGACCCTCAGGCGCAGCCTCTCGTGGACGCATTCTCGATGATTCAGGACTGGACGGACTCGGGAGCTCTTACCGCTGAGGCAGTCACGTGGGATCAGACGGTTCCGTTCCAGACATTTGCCGCTGGCAACGTTGCCTTCGCTGAGAACGGCAACTGGCAGATGGGCACCGCGGCAACGACTACCGACTTCGAGTACGGCGTGGTTCCGCTACCCATCGGTGACACTGGCCAGGTGTACTTGGGCGGCGAAGGTGAAGGAATAGGCGCCTATAGCCAGAACCCCGACCTAGCGTGGAAGTACCTGTCTGAGACGTACTACAGCACCGACGGCCAACTCATCGCGGCAGACGTGGTGGGCAGCATCCCCGCCCGCGCCGATGCTGCGCAGGACGACGCCGTCACGAGCAACGCACTGCTCGACGCTTTCGCCACGTCGATTGACCGCAATGGGGCGAACTACCCGTCGCCTGCGATCGCACCTGAGTCTGTTGCTGACCAGCAGCTCGAAGTCGGACAGGTCTGGAGTTCCGTTATCGGTGGCCAGCTCTCACCGGCCGATGCTTCAGAGCAAGTCATATCGGCGCTCGCTGGTCTGAAGTAACAGCCACCTCAATTCGCTCGACGAGTTTAGGAGATTACGTCACTATGGCTAAACCGCAGGCGACTCTACCCTCCCGACACGGCTCAGGTCGTGCCGGGAGGCGGGGTGCAACCCCTTTCGTTCGCCGCCTCGCATCACGTAGGCAACTACTTTTCGCCGCACCAGCGGCACTGTTCCTTACGGTCTTTGCGATCTATCCGCTCGTGCAATTGATGCGTATGAGCGTCAGCGACGTCACGGTGTCGACACTTAACGACACATGGACGTTCTCGGGCCTAGAAAACTTCCAAAATGACTTCGCCAGTCCCGCGTTCGGCGAGACTGTACTCAACACCGTTATTTTTGTCGGCATCGTCACGGTGCTCGGGCTCGCGGGCGGATTGGGTGCGGCGATTCTGCTTGCGAAGTCGGGCAAGTGGACCGGGTTTATCTTGGGTCTGCTCGTCTTCATTTGGGCGTTGCCGCCGGTCGTTAACGGCTCGGTATGGAAGTTCCTCTTGGGAAGTTCAGGATTGCTCAATTCCATCGGGCTTGAAACTGGGCTGACAACTCAACCCATACCGTTTCTCTTTGACGATTCCATTGCGCTGTACTCCGTCGCCCTGGTCAATGCGTGGGCGGTCATCCCGTTCAATGCGCTCGTGTTCCGGGCGTCGATCATGGGCATCTCCCCGGAGGTGCTCGAGGCTGCCAAGATGGACGGGGCTTCGCGCTGGAAGGAGATCCGCCACATCCTCGTTCCCGTAGTGAAACCCACCACTCTCGTGCTGCTGGTACTCACCGTGGTTTACGGATTCAGATCTTTCGACTTCATATATGTCATGACCTTCGGCGGGCCTGGGGTGGCTACCACCACTCTTCCGTTCCTGGGCTACATCCAGGCTTTTGTCCGGTTTGACTTTGGGCTGGGGGCTGCGACCGCCGTGATCGCTGTTGCCATGGTGATCGTGCTGGCAGTCCTTTACGCCCGCAGTGTTCGGCGCGAGGAGGCTAACTCATGAGCAACACAGTGGATCGAACTGCCCGCATGACAAACAAGCCGAGCCGTATGTCCGCGTTGTGGCGCAAGTTGAAGTCACCCGTCGCGACCCCGCTTCGGCTCGTGCTCTTTCTTATCTACGGCATTCCGTTGCTGTGGATTGTGCTCACCTCGCTGAAGTCTCCGCGCGACGTGATCTCATCGCAGTCCTCGTTCGTGTTCGCGCCCACCCTGGAGGCGTACTCGGAAGCGCTCGGCAACTCCGGGTTGTACACCGCGCTTCAGCAGTCGCTGGTGATCGCAACCGGCACCGTGATCTTCACGTTGCTCCTTGCGGTCCCTGCTGGCTACGGGTTGGCGCGGGTTAACTCGCGCATCACGACCGTCGGACTCGGCATGTTGATTGTGCTGCAGATGCTGCCGCAGACATCCAACGTCATCCCATTGTACCAGATCTTTGGCCAGTGGAACCTGCTGAACACCAATGCTGGCGTGATCATTGCCGACACGGCCATGCTGGTTCCGTTCGGGGTGCTGCTGATGCGCCCGTTCTTCCGTGCGGTGCCGGTCGCGCTCGAGGAGGCGGCAAACCTAGACGGCGCTGGCACGTTCCGCACGTTCTTCTCGGTCATGATGCCTATCGCCCGTAACGGCATCGCGACCACAGGAACGTTGATCTTCTTGCTGGCCTGGGGGGAGTTCCTCTACGCAGTCAACTTCTTCCTCACGCCCAACAATTATCCGCTGAGCGCGCTGCTCGCGCAGCAGGTCTCAGCCTTCGGAATCGATTGGCCGGGCCTCATGGCGCTCGCTGTCATCACGTCTCTACCGATCATGGTGCTGTTCGCATTCACCTACCGGCTGCTCCGCGAGGGCCTCACCCTTGGAGCAGTCAAGTGACCGTCTCACCCCACCCATTCACCGCCGATGTCGCAAGGAACCTCACATTGAATCCGCAGTCTCCCGTCCATTCAGTTCCCGTACAGCCTTCCCGAGGGGTGTTGAGTCCGCTCGGCATTGAGCAGGTGCGTATCGACAGCGGATTTTGGGCCTCGATGCAGACCCTTAACTCCACGGACATGATTCAGCACTGCGAGGAGTGGATGGAGCGACTCGGATGGATCGGCAACTTTGACGCCGTCGTCGACGGCCGAATAGTCGCCGACCGGCAAGGCCGCGAGTTTTCCGACTCGGATGTCTACAAGCTGATGGAGGCGATGGCCTGGGAGGTCGGGCGCATTGGCGACACGGCTCTTGACGCGCGTTTCGAGGCGCTCGTTGATCGGATCGAACCGGTACAGGAACCTGACGGCTACCTGAACACACGCTTTGGCCGCACGGGACAGCAGCCGCGGTACAGCGACCTCGAATGGGGGCACGAGCTCTATTGCTACGGTCATCTGTTGCAAGCGGCAGTGGCCCGCGGGCGCACCCGCGGCTTGGACGATAGGTTTGTCAAGATCGCGCGCCGGGCAGCAGACCACGTGTGTGACGCCTTTGGTCCCGACGGGATTCAGTCGGTATGTGGGCACGCGGAGATCGAGGTTGCGCTCGTTGAGTTTGGTCGTATGACGGGCCAAGCGCGCTACATTGACCAGGCAAAACTGTTCGTGGACAGACGTGGCCACGGCGTGCTTAAGGACATCGAGTTCGGCCGCGCTTACTACCAGGACGACGAGCCGATCCGCGACTCGGTAGTGCTACGCGGCCACTCGGTACGGGCGACGTACCTTGCGGCTGGCGCCATAGACCTGAGTATTGAACGAGGCGACGATGAACTTCTGGGCGCCGTACGGTCGCAGATGGACAATACGCTGGCGCGCCGTACTTACATCACGGGCGGCATGGGTGCTCATCACGAGGGGGAATCCTTCGGTGCGGACTTCGAACTCCCGTCGGACCGCGCCTACGCGGAGACGTGTGCAGGTATTGGGTCGATCATGACCAACTATCGATTGTTGTTGGCGACAGGTGACATGAAGTACGCGGACGTGATCGAGCGAACCATGTACAACGTGCTCGCCACGTCGCCGGGTGAGGACGGACGCAGCTTTTTCTATGCGAACACGCTGCACCAGCGTGAGCCGGGCATAGTGCCGGCAATAGGTGAGGTGTCTGCGCGCGCATCGGCGAGCATGCGTGCGCCTTGGTTCGCTGTGTCTTGTTGCCCCACGAACGTGGCGCGTACCGTCGCATCGCTGGGAGCTTACCTCGCGACGTCGACTGCCGACGGTGTGCAGGTATTGCAGTACGCCACGGGTGAGATTGGTGCTGAACTTATGGGTGGTGCTGTGGCCCTGCGGGTGGTGACCGACTACCCGAACGACGGCACAGTGACCGTCACCGTTTCCCAGACGATCGACGAGGCCTGGACCATCGGCTTGCGTGTTCCTGCCTGGGCCGGCGAATCCGCGGTACTGCGTGTGCGCGGCGAGGAGCGTCAGGCTGGGCCAGGTCTGGTCGAGGTCGCCGGACCCTTCGCGGTGGGTGACGTGGTCGAGTTGGTTCTACCGTTGGACGTCCGCGTGGTGAGGCCCGACGTCAGGGTGGACGCGCTGCGCGGTCAGGTCGCCTTTGAGCGAGGACCACTCGTGCTCTGCGTCGAGTCGGTCGATGCGCCAAGCGTCAGCAAGGTGGACGAGTTGCGGGTGGCGGGGACGCCGACCGTGGGAGAAGGTGGGGCAGTGAGCGTGCCGATGCTCTCCATCGGACTTCCTGACCGTGCGTGGCCCTTTGCCGCAGACACGGCCGCTGTGGCGGTCGGAGGTTCGACGCAAGTGCCCCTGGTGCCCTACAACCGGTGGGGCAACCGCGGTCCGTCGACCATGCGGGTGTGGATCCCGACGTCAAGCGATGTGGTCGCCGGGGGCTAGTCCTCCGGCGCCACCGGGTTCCGGATGCCCGCCCATGACACAGCGCCGCCGAGCGCAAGGAGCGCTGCTGTGACGATCATGGCCTGATGGAAGCCACCCAGATCGAGCCGCCCACTCACAATGGTGCCCACCAGCGCGACAGCGACGAGCCCCGCGATGCGGCTCACCGCGTTGTTGACGGCCGACGCAATGCCGGAGCGGGACGGGTCGATCGCGCCCAGAATCGCCGAGGTCAGCGGCGAGACGGTGGCAGTGAGACCGAGGCCAAAGACCACGATGCCCGGCAGTACCTGCCACCAGTAGTTGAAGTCCTGGCCCACCGCGAGCATGAGCAGCGCGCCCACGGCCATCGTGATGGGACCGGCTGTCATGAACAGGCGCGGGCCGATGCGCCCGGCGAGCGCCCCCACTCGCGAACTGAGCAAGACCATGATCACGGTGATGGGCAGGCTCGCGAGCCCGGCGGATGTTGCGCTGAGGCCGGCCTCTTCTTGTAGGTACACGGCGAGCACAAAGCCGTTAAGGGACAGCGCACCGTAGACCAGCAGGGTGGAGAGGTTGCCCCACGCGAAGTTGCGGGCACGGAACAGGTCCAGTGGAAGCATCGGCCGCCTGGCCGTTGCCTGTCGCCAGATGAAGGCGGCGAAGGTGACTACCCCGATGGCCGCCGGGACCCAAATCTGCGGCGCGCCCCACCCATACGCGGGCTCCTCGATGAGCGCGTAGACCATCCCTCCCAAGCCCACGACGCACAACAATGCGCTGATGGCGTCAATACGCGCATCGGGCAGGCGGACATCCTTTTGGGTGAGCCGCGTGAGCAACCACAGCGCCGCCGCGATGGGCAGCACGTTGATCACGAACGCGAGCCGCCACGAGGCCAGGTCCACGAACAGTCCGCCGATGACGGGGCCAGCGATCATCGCGCCTGCCGTCATGCCGGTCCAGGTGCCGATCGCCTTGGCCTGTGCGGCACCACGGTAGTTGGTCATGATGAGGGCCAGGCTGGACGGCACTAGTAGCGCGCCGGCGGCGCCCTGAAATAACCTTGCGCCGATGAGCACTTCTGCGGTGGGGGCCAGGGCCACGGCGAGGGAGGTCAGTCCGAAGCCGATCAAGCCCCAGCGGATGACGCGCAGACGGCCGTAGACGTCAGAGATGGACCCCGCGATCAGAATCAGGCTGCCCAGCGTGATGAGGTAGGCGTCGACCACCCACTGCTGAGTCGAGATGCCGCCGCCAAACTCCTTCAGGATGGCAGGTAACGCCACGTTGACGACGGTGCCGTCCAAGAAGCTGACAAAGCTCGCAATGATCGCAATCCACAGGACGAGTTTTTGCTCGGCGGTAGGTTTGGCGGGGGCAACTGAGGCAGGGGTAGACACGCTCTCCAGGATACGTCCGATGCACGCTGGCGACAGTGATCGAGTCCGTAGTAACGCGAGCAAGACCAATTACGAGGCGGCACCCTTGATGGCGCCGGATAGGGCCTTGCCCAGCTCCTGGTACTCGCCGCGCCACCGCTTGGCCGTCTCGTAGCCGTCGCCGTCCAAGAAGTCCCGCAGGGTGTCCAGTTGATTCTGCGTCACGTAGCCGGAGATGACGTACCCGTCGGTTGTCCCGTTGGTCTCAACCGGCTGGACGGAAAACGTGACTCCGCTGTACTTGGGCATGGGGGAATATCTCTTTCTCGATTATGGAGCGCGCGATATGCGTCAGATTTCAGACTAAACCCGCTACGGGGCCGTCATGCGGGACTAGGTTCCCGGTACTTAGATTTGGCCTTGAGCGCGTCGCGTCGTTGCGGAGAACCCTGTGCGCCAGACTCAAAAAGTCCCCGTTGTCGACACCGATTAGCAGGAGGCCAGCAATCACGGGATGATAGAGGGTGTTCGCAGATTCCGCGGACCGGCCGGCCTCCGTTTTTGGGGGCACGATGAAGTGCGGCCAGCGCACGAGGAAGGGGGCGAAGTTGACCAATCAGCCAACTCTGCTCGTCCTCACACCCAGCCTCGGTGGCGACTACTTTGGGGAAGTTCTCGCGGGGCTCGCCCAAGAATTTGCCCGCGCCAAGGGGCGCCTGGTCATCATCGAGACAAGGTCGGTCACCACGCCACGCGACGAGGTGGGCGCGCCAGGCAACTTCGATACTCACGTGGCGTGGTCACAGGTCGACGCGGTCGTCGCAATCACGAGTGCCGTGGGCGTGAAGTACCTGCAGCAGCTTCGAGACGCTGGCAAGCCAGTCACCCTCCTCTCTAACGCCCAGTTGTCGGAATTCCCTGCCCCGGTCGCGAGCCCAGACAATCGCGTGGGGCCAACGGCCGCCGTAGAACACCTGATCGCACATGGACACACCAGCATCGGGTTCGTGGGCAACCTCGCCCAGCCTGACATCCGTGATCGCTTTGACGCCTACCAGCAGACGCTTAACGATCACGGCCTCAAGCCGGAACGCCCGATGCTCTTTGCGGCATCGGACAACGGCGAGGGAGGCGGCGCCTACGCCGCTCGCGCGGTGTTATCTGCGCGGCAACGTCCCACCGCGTTGATGGTCGCCACGGACCGCAACGCGATTGGGCTGATGGCCGCACTGTCGGATGCCGGGCTTGAACTCCCGCGAGACATGGCGATCGCCTCTTTTGACAATATCGGTGCGGGCACGTTTAGTTCTCCTGCGCTGTCGAGCGTCGACCAGCGATTCGACGAGCTAGGAGAACTCGCAGGCCGGCTAGCGCTGGCCCAGATGCGCGGCGAAGAGGTACCCAACGAAATCTTTCGGACGGACCCCGCTGGGCTCATCGTCAGGGAGTCCTGCGGCTGTGACATCGACGAGCAGCACAGCGAGATTTCGGACAATGATGTGTCGTCTCAAGCATCGGTCGAAGTGTTGCGCGAGACCCTTCGCGGGCTACTCGAGCGGGAAATTTTGACCGGTGACGTCGCTACCGACAGCCTCTTGCAGGGCGACGTGGAGGCGACGGTTGACGGCGCCTCGGGCCTGATCGAGATGGGCGACGAAGTGACGTCTGCGCACCTCCACGCGGTCACGGAATTGTTCCGGCGGCTGAACACGAAGCCCGATATGTTGCGTCGACTCACGGACGCATTGGCGGGGTACAACCAGCGGGCCGCGACTACCGGCATTCCGAATGCGGGTGGCGGGTATCTTGTGTCAGGCCGAATCGCCGCCCCCTTGTGGAGGCTGCAGGCGGGTGCGTTCTTGCAGCGCGCGGAGGCTGCCGATACTGCAATCACCGAGCAGTACATCGTGGACGCCGGGCTGCTTGACATCGCCGGCGCCGACCCCCGCGACCTCGAATGGCTGGCCGGGACCCACGTTGAGTCCGCCACCCTTGCGCTTTGGGACGCAGAGGCAACCGACGGCCAGCTCAAGATTGTCGGTACTTACGGCGACCACGATGCCTTGGGCCACCTGGTCGGCACGACTCTCGACACCGAGAGCTTCCCGCCGAACGAACTGATCACCAAGGCCGCGGCGGCAGCGCGACAAGTGTGTGTGGTGGTGCCCGTCACCACCAGCGATCGCGACTGGGGCCTGCTCGCGGTGGTCGTGACGATCGACCCGAGTACCGCACGCGAGACGTACCAGCACTGGGCGGCGTTGCTGTGTGCGGCGCTAGAGTCGCAACGACTTCAAGAAGAGGTGAGCCGCAGGGCCTGGTTCGACACCCTCACCGGGCTGCCCAACCGCGAGTTGTTCGTCACTCGGTTGGACGGGGCGGTTGCCGCTTGGAGGAATGAGCGCACCCCGTTCGCCGTGCTGTTCCTCGACCTGGACGGGTTCAAACTGGTCAACGACTCGCTGGGACACCAGATGGGTGACCGGGTGCTGAAAGCCGTTGGCGACGATATCTCGGGCGAACTGCGTGCGGTAGACACTCCGGCGCGCTTTGGTGGCGACGAGTTTGTGGTTTTGCTCGCAAACACTGAGGTCGAGCACGCCGTCGCGGTGGCGAACCGCGTGCAAAATGCGCTGGGCAAGGTCCATGACTTTGACGGCCACGAGATTGTGATGCGTACTAGCGTGGGCATCGCGCATAGTTCTTTCGATTACTCGTCCGCAGAGGACGTGCTGCGCGACGCGGACACGGCGATGTACCGAGGCAAGTCGACCGGTCCGGGCTCAGTGGTGCTGTTCGACACTCCGATGCATACCGGCACCCTCTATAGAGAGTCCCTCACGAGGGAGATCCACCAGGGGCTGCAACTAAGCCAGTTCGAGGTGCACTACCAGCCGATCGTGAACCTGGCCTCCGGCCGTACGGACCGATTCGAGGCTTTGGTGCGCTGGCGTCACCCCGAGCGCGGGCTGTTGCTGCCCGAAGAGTTCGTCCCTTTCATGGAAGAGACCGCGATCATCGTCCAGTTTGGCCATTGGGTGCTCGACGAGGTGTGCCGACAGCTCGTGGAGTGGGGGCCGGCGGTTGTGAACGTGAGCATTAACATTTCCGGCAAGGAGTTCTGGAGCCAGGATCTGCTGTCGCATGTGCTCAACACCCTGACGATCCACGGCCTGACGCCGGATCGCCTCACGATGGAGATCACAGAGAGTGTGCTGTTGCGCAATCCGGACATGGCGCTGCGATTGATGAACAGGATGCATGCCGAAGGGGTGCGCCTCCACATCGACGACTTTGGCACCGGTTACTCGTCGCTGAACACACTGCATCAGTTCCCCGTGGACGCCTTCAAGATTGACCGTTCATTCATCCAGACGCTCACCTCGGGCGATGACAGCGCCGAGCTGATCTCGTCCCTAGTGAAGCTGGGCAAGGCGTTGGGGCTGTCGGTCGTCGCGGAGGGTGTAGAGACTGAGCAGCAACTGACGCTGCTCCAGGAACTTGGGTGCGCGACCGCTCAGGGGTACCTGTTCATGCCGGCCGTGACCGGGGAGCGCGCAGCCCACCTGTTGGGGCGTTCGCTTCACGAGGATGTGCCGGGCCAGATCTCCTAACAGAGACTAAAGGGAGATAAAAAAACCGCGTCCCCAAGCCGAGGCTCAGGGACGCGGTGCTACTCCCTAGGGATCAGCGGAACCAGTTGCCACCGTTGACGTCGAGCACCACGCCGGTCACGAAGGACGCGCCAGGTGCCGCGAGGTACGCTACCGCCGCGGCGACGTCGTCGGGTGCGCCTGCGCGGCCTACGGGGATCGACGCGACTGCGGCCTTCTGGCCAGCTTCGGGGGTGAAGGTGGCGTGGAACGGAGTGTCGCCAATGAACCCAGGAGCGATCGAGTTCACGGTGATGGAGCGCGGGCCCACTTCCTTTGCGAGTCCGCGAGTGAAGCCGTCCAGTGCGGACTTTGACGCGGCGTACGCCACGGCTCCAGGACCGCCGCCGTTCTCTGCTGCTTGCGATCCGATAGAAATGATGCGGCCGCCATCTGACATCTGCTGCAACACGGCGCGCGTCACGCGGAAGGTGCTCGTGAGGTTGACGTCCATCACGGCGAACCAGTGCTCGTCGGTCATCTCGTCGAGCTTCTGACGCCCCACGAGGCCGCCGGCGTTGTTGACCAGGATGTCGATGGGCCCGCCAAGGGCTTCGGCGGCAGCCGTCACGACGGTGTCCACCTGGGCCTGATCGGTGGCGTCGAGCGCGAAGGCTACGCCCTGACGCCCGAGTGCCTCGATCTCTGCGGCCACAGGGCCGCCGTCGTGCGAACGGTAGGTGAGTGCCACATCGGCGCCACGTGCGGCAAGGGCAAGAGCGGTCGCACGGCCGATGCCGGTGCCGCCCCCGGTGACAAGCGCGCGCTTGCCGGTCAGGTCGTTCGTCATACGTACCTCCATGTTTTGGTTGTCTTTCTTACGAGTGGGCTGAGTGGTTAGCGGTCGACGCGGGCGCCGCCGCCACCGGCCAACTTGAGGACTTCGGCGGTGGTGACCATGGTCGTGTCGCCGGGGGTGGTCATGGCGAGGGCGCCGTGGGCGGCCCCGTATTCCACTGCGGTAGCTAGGGGTTGTCCGTCGAGCAGTCCATAGATGAGGCCGGATGCGAAGGAATCGCCGCCGCCCACGCGGTCCATGATCTCGAGGCGTTCACGGTGGGTGGATTGGACCAGGCCGGTCTCGGGTGACCAGGCGAGCGCGCCCCAGTCGTTGATCGTGGCGGAGTGCACGGTGCGCAGCGTGGTGGCGATCACTTGGAAGTTGGGGAATGCCTCCGCTGCGGTGTGGATCATCTGCGCGAATCCGTCGACGGCGAGGGCGGACAGGTCCTCGTCCACGCCTTCGACGGCAAAGCCAAGGCTCGCGGTGAAGTCCTCTTCGTTACCGATCATGACGTCCACGTGCGGGGCAATGGCGCGGTTGACCTCTTGGGCCTTGGCCTGCCCCCCGATGGACTTCCACAGCGACGGGCGGTAGTTGAGGTCGTAAGACACGATGGTGCCGTGTCGTTTGGCCGCCTTCACCGCGGCGAGCACGGTGTCCGCTGACGTTTCGGACAGAGCGGCGAAGATTCCGCCGGTGTGCAACCAGCGCACGCCGAGCTCGCCAAACAGGTGGTCCCAGTCGACATCGTCGGGGCCCAACTGCGAGGCCGCCGTCAGGCCTCGGTCGGAGACGCCGACTGCGCCGCGCACACCAAAGCCGCGCTCGGTGAAGTTCAGGCCGTTGCGGACCTCGCGGCCGATGCCGTCGTAGGGCACCCACTTAATGAATTCGGTCGAGACCCCGCCCTGGATGATCATGTCCTCGACCAGGCGGCCGATCTCGTTGTCCGCCAAAGAGGTAACCACCGCGGTGCGCAGGCCGAACGCGCGACGCAAACCGCGCGTCACGTTGTATTCGCCGCCACCCTCCCAGGCCCGGAAGGACCGAGCGGTGCGGATGCGACCCTCACCCGGGTCAAGTCGCAACATGACCTCACCCAGGGACACCGCGTCGAAGTGGCACTCGGAGGCGGGGCGGATAGACAGGCTCATCATTACTCCTAAAAGATGGTCGAGTTCAAAAACGGTTTGCCCGGCAACGACACCGGATGGTTGGGCTAGTTATTCAGGAGTGCGACGGCCTCGGCGGTCAGGCGGGTGATCTCGGCGAAGTTGCCGTCGCGCACCGTCGCCCGCGGCACCATCCACGAGCCACCCACCGCGACGATGGCGTCAATCGCGAGGTACTCGTGGAGGTTCTTGGGGCCGATTCCGCCCGTGGGGACAAACTGGACGCCCACAAAAGGCGCGGCCAGTGCCGCGATCGCGGGAGCGCCGCCGGAGGTGCCCGCGGGGAAGAACTTGACAGTCGTGAGGCCCATCTCCAAGGCGGCTTGCACCTCGGTGGCGGTCACCGCGCCCGGCAGTGCGAGCACACCGTGCTCGTGACAACGCTCCACCACCGCCCGGCTCAGACCAGGCGAGACGATGTAACTCGCGCCCGCCGCGACGGCCAGGTCCACCTGCTTGGGCGTCAGCACAGTGCCCGCGCCCACCAGCATGTCGCCGCGTGCGCTCATGGCCCGGATCGAGTCCTCGGCCGCGTCCGTACGGAACGTGACCTCGGCCACCGGCAACCCGCCTGCCACCAAAGCCGCAGCCAACGGACCGGCATCCTTAGCATCGTCAAGGACGACGACGGGGACGAGCGTCGCGGCACTGAGCTGGGCGAGCGTGTTCATGATTGGACTCCTACTGTCTCAAGGGGAAAAGGGTGAAGGGCGGGGTTAGCGTGCGAGCCAGCCGCCGTCGACTGCCAGCACCTGGCCATGCACATACGCCGATGCGGCAGACGCGAGGAAGACCACCACGTTGCCGATGTCCTCCGGCTGGCCCCAGCGGCCCGCGGGGATGCGTACCGAGAGCTGCTCGAGGCGCACCGGGTCAGCCAACAGTGCGCTGTTCATGTCCGTGGCCATGTATCCGGGGGCGACGGAGTTGACGTTGACGCCCTTGCTGGACCACTCGTTGCAGAGCGCCTTGGTGAGTTGTGCGACCGCGCCCTTGCTTGCGGCGTAGGCGGGTACTGTCAGCCCGCCTTGGAACGACAGCAGCGATGCCATGTTGATGACCTTGCCGTCCCCGCGCTCGAGCATGGGAGCGCCAAAGATCTGGCACAGCTGGAACACCGAGCGCAGGTTGACGTCCATCACGCGGTCGAAGGCCTCGAGAGGGAACTCCACCGCGGGGTGGCGCTCCTGAGTGCCGGCGTTGTTCACCAGGATGTCCACCTGACGCTCGGCCAGCACCTTGGCGGATACCTCCGCGATGGCGTCGGAATCGCCAAGATCCACGGAGTAGAGGTCGAGTGCCCGGCCGCGGTCGGCCGCATACGCGACCAGGTCATCGGGGAGCGCGCTGCGGCCATAGACAATGACGTCGGCACCGGCGTCGAGCATCGCGCGGGTGATGCCCGCTCCGAGTCCGCGTCCGCCTCCGGTGACTAGTGCGGTGCGTCCGGTGAGGTCGAATGCTGCGGGACGTGTGTCGGTGCTCATGCGTCTGCCTTTCCGTCAAGGGGAGTGACGAGGACCTTGAGGCAGTCCTGGCCGGAGGTCGCGGCGTCGAAAGCGGCGCCCACCTGGTCAAGGCTGAACGCCTTGGTGGGGAAGTTCTCCAGGCCGAGAGCGCCTGAAGCGATGAGCTCGATCGCGCGCTTGACGTTGGCGGTGGTGTACACGCGGACGCCCGCCATGGTCTGTTCCTTAAAGCACACGTCGCGCAGGTTGATCGGGGCGGGGGCCTTGTAGACCCCGACCACGACGATGCGTCCCAGCACGCGGGTCACGTCGGTAAGCTCGGCGGCCACGCTGGGGTGCGCTGCGGTGTCGAACGTCGTGTCTGCGCCCTCGCCATCTGTGAGTGGCGCAAGGGTTTCGGCCATCGTGGATCCCTCAGGGACCACGGTGAAGCCCATGCCCTCTGCCACGGACCGGCGCCACGGGCTCGGCTCGGTGATGACCACGGTGCCGGCGCCCTCGTGACGGGCCACCAACGCGGTGAGCACGCCGATGGGACCCGCGCCGTAGACGGCTACGGTGTCGCCCGTCTCCATTCCGGACAGCGCGACGGCGTGAACCGCGACCGCGAGCGGCTCGGCCAGAGAGGCGATCAGCGGGTCCACGCCCGCGGGGACCTCGTGCAGCACCTCGGGGGGTAGCGCAACGTACTCGGCCATGCCGCCAGGGGTGTCGATGCCATACAGGCCAAGGTTGCGGCACACGTGAGCGTTGCCGTCGCGGCAAGACTTGCAGGTGCCGCAGGACAGCAGCGGCTCCACCACAATGAGGGTGCCTGCCGCGGGGCCAGAGGCGCCCGCCTGCTCGACCCAACCCGACATCTCGTGGCCCATGATCAGCGGAGCCTGAGCGCGTGGGTGCTTGCCGTGAAGAATCGCGAGGTCGGTGCCGCAGATGCCGTTGTAGGCCATCTTTACCAGCGCCCAACCCTCGGGGACCTCGGGCATGGGGACTTGGCGGGTTTCAACCGCATCGGGACCCGTCCATACTGCGGCGGTCATCTCTGTCTTAATCGTCATGTCAGGCTCCCTTGCCCGCGTGCGCCGGGGCGCATGCTTCGTTGCGGCCGGGGGTCCCTAGAACCTCCGGGTTGACGATGTTTCTCGGGGCGCGCCCTGCGCAGACCTCGACGACGTTCTGGACCGTGCGCCGCTTGAGTTCGGCGTATGACTCCTCGGAATACCAGGCGAGATGCGGAGTGAGGACGACGGAGTCAAAATCCATCAGCGGGTGGCCCACGGGCAGCGGTTCCTGCTCATGCACGTCGATCGCCGCGCCCTGGAGGCTTCCGGAACGCAATGCTTCCACGAGTGCGTCAGTGTCCGCCACCCCGCCACGGCTGGTGTTGACCAGGATTGCGTCAGAGCGCATGCGAGCAAATTCTTCGGTGCCGATCATGCCGCGCGTCTGTTCGGTCAACGGCGTGTGCAACGAGACCACCTGGGAGCGCTCGAGCAGCTCATTCAGGGAGACGGATCGCACACCGCGATAGGTGTCGAGCTCCGGGTCGGCCGCGGTGTCGTAGCCGATCACCTCGTAACCAAGACCGGCGGCCTTGCGCGCCGTGGCGGTTCCTATGAGGCCCAGCCCAACGACGCCAAAGACGCGGTCTCGGGTTTGGTAGAGGGGGCGCACGGCGACGAGGTCAAAGGCCCCGGCGCGCACGCCGCGATCCAGGCGGGGGATGCCGCGGGCGGCGGCCAGCGCCATGCCGATGGCGTGGTCAGAGACGGACTCAGTGCCGTAGTCCGGCACGTGACACACGGCGATCCCACGCGCGGTCGCGGCGGCAATGTCGACCGAGTCCACCCCCACCCCGTAACGGCCGATGGCCTTGAGATGGGGAAGACTATCCATGACCTCAGCGGTGATGGACGCGTACTGGACCAGGATGCCCTCGGCTCCTGCCGCATTGGCAATCACCTCCGCCGCATCACGGGACTGAGCAAGCACGAGCTCAACTCCGGCGGGATCGGTGACGGCGTGCTCGAGGTCGAACGCGTCGTGGTCACACTCGGTGATAACGATTTTCACGGCAGTCCTTTCAGGTTCGGGGCCCGGTGCGGGCAGGTTTTAAGAGTTGAGGGTTAGCGGGCGAGCCATCCGCCATCGACAGGCAGAATCGCGCCGTGAATATAGGAGGCGGCAGGGGAGCAGAGGAACAGCACGGCTCCCGCGATGTCCGAGGCGTCGGCCCAGTGGCCCGCAGGGATGCGGTCCAGAATTGCCTTGCTGCGCACGGCGTCTTGGCGCAGGTCGTGCGTGTTGGCGGTCGCGACATACCCGGGCGCCACCGCGTTGACGTTGACTCCGCCGGCGGCCCACTCGTTGGCAAGCGCCTTGGTCAGGCCCGCGATGGCGGACTTGGACGAGGTGTAGCCGGGAACGTTGATGCCGCCCTGGAAGCTGAGCATGGACGCAGTGTTGACGATCTTGCCTGAGCCCCGCTCCAGCATTGTCCGACCCACCTCGCGGGACAGGACGAAGGCGGTGCGCAGGTTGACGTCCATGACGTGGTCAAAGTCCTCGTCGCTGTGCATGGCAGCGGGCGTGCGGCGAATGGTGCCGCCGTTGTTGACGAGGATATCCACCTTGCGGGCGGCGAGGTCAGCGGCCAGAGCCGTCACCTGCGCCCTGTCAGAGAAGTCGCAGGTCAGAGGGGTGAACGTGCGGCCCTGCGTCTCGACAGCGGTGCGAGCGTCACTGTCACCCTGTGGCATGTCGTAGCTCACGCCGATGACGTCGGCACCCGCCATCGCCAGCGCCTCAGCGATCGCAAGGCCGATTCCCTGGCTTGCGCCGGTGACGACCGCCGTGGAGCCCTCAAGTCCTAGGAGCTTGTGGGCGAACTCGGCCGGTGTCGTTGCGTTACTCATGTGGGGCTTCTTTCAGTGTCGATGCAGGGGGAAGGTGGCGATGTGCGTGGTGCGTGGGGTGCGCTGGTCTACGGCTTCCAGCCCAGGGCACGGGAGATTTGGTCGGCGGTCTCGATGGCGTCTTGAGACATGGCGTCGATCTGTTCTGGGCTGTGGGCGAGCATGATGGTGGAGATGCTCAGCCCGTAGTTGACGTTGCCCGTGTGGTCGCGAATGGGTGCGGCTACACAGCCAATGCCGGGCTCGTTTTCCTCACGGTCCCGGGCGTAGCCCAGTTCGCGGACGGTCTGGACCTCGGCACGCAGGCCGTCGAGCGTGGTGATCGAGTTTTCGGTCAGCCGCGGCAGTCCGGCGCGCGCCACGAACAGGGAGAGTGCCTCGTCGTTGTAGGTGGCGAGCACGCATTTTCCGATGCCGGTGGTGTGCATGGGGATCGAGTTGCCCACACGGGATGTCATTCGGTAGGGCTTGTCGGAGTCAGAGCGGATCAAGTACAGGATCTCGTCGCCATTGGCTGCGCCTAGGTGCACCGTGCAGTGCACGCGAGCCACCAGTGCGTCGACAAAGGGCTGCGCGATGGCAGAGATGTCGATGCGCTGCAGGGCACGCCCCGCAAGCTGGAGAATCTTGGGGCCGGGCAGGTAGCCGCCCTGATGGGACACCGTGACAAAGCCGCGGTCAACCAGGGTCATGAGAATGCGGTGCACCGTCGCCTTGGCGAGGCCGGTGGCCTCCACGACGTCGGTGAAACGGTCCTGCGTGAGTACGGCCTCGAGTACCAGCAGTGTTTTTTCGCTCGCGTT
>Ga0307486_1000773_pt1 | contig 27166 bp, 27 predicted proteins | sample CBIW02metaG_FD_203663 | JGI IMG/M metagenome (GOLD analysis project Ga0307486, IMG submission 203663) | Sea-ice brine microbial communities from Beaufort Sea near Barrow, Alaska, United States - CBIW 0.2 | ecosystem: Environmental > Aquatic > Marine > Coastal | place: USA: Alaska | collected...
CACGTAGACGCGTCACGAATTCGGCCCCCACCAGTTCCGCGTCCATCGCGGCTCCCCGCGGCAGCGGCATCGTGACGGATTGCAGGTGAGTGTGCGCCCTCTCGGCCTCGGGCACCTCGTCCGTCAGGGCCACGGGATAGTGGCCGGACGGTGCACCATCGGCGGCGAGAACTACGACTTCTTGGGCACCAGTGCGCGCGGCAAGATCCCGCGCCTCGGCGACGGTGGCCGTGTACGGGATGGCCACCGCGGGAACCATCAGTGAACGCGCGCCGATGCTTTCCATCTTGACGACCGTCTTGGACGCCTTGAGCGCGGCGGAGGCGGCGGGCCACAGCAGCCCAAAGATGATGAACGCCCAGATCACCGTGTACATGCTTGGCGATTCTCCGCGCAAGAACGGCAGCCCGACGGAGGCCACCAGTACCCCGACGGCCACTACTCGGCCGCCCCATGCCGCGATAAACGTGCCCTTGTTGCGGTCCTTGGTGATACCCCAAACCACGGATTCGAGCGTGCGTCCGCCGTCCATGGGAATGCCTGGCAACGCGTTGAACGCCGCGAGCAGCAGGTTGGCCCATACGACCCACCATGCCACGGCACCGGCAATTCCCTCGGCGCCGGTGAACTGCAAGAAAACAGCGACGCCTCCGGCAATCACGAGGTTGGCGATTGGGCCGGCGATCGATACGACGCCGTTGACCAGCGGTGTGAGCGCACGGGAGTCGAACGACGTGTGGCCGCCCCACAGCGTCAGCACAATCTCGTGGACGTCGCGCTTGAACGCGCGTGCGGCCACCGCGTGCGCGACCTCGTGCAAGAACACGGAGAGCACCAGACAGACCGCAAGGATGAGCCCCACGCTGAAGCCACGGCGCGTGATGCCCTCGCCGCCGGATGAGCTCAGCAAGAAAGCGAGGACCACGAGCATCAGCAACGTCGAGGGTTGCACGACCACCCGCGCGCCGAGTACGTGCCCGAACGAGATTCCACGAGTGCGCTGCGCTTGATGTGCCATGGGATAACCGTAAAGGTTCGCCAAGCACTTGAGTTGCCGCTGAGTGCGCCGCCTGGGTCGAGTCGGAGGCACCGCCTACTGTTGACGGATGAGTGAGACGCAACCTGTGCCGGAGCCCACCCCCACCACGTCGCCACGCGGATCTGTGCGCCGCCCAGCGCTGTCCCCCTCGCGGGCCGGAGATTTTCGCCAGTGCCCGCTGATGTTCCGGCTACGCCTCATTGACAAGATTCCGGAGCCGCCCTCCCCCGCGGCCACGCTGGGCACACTCGTGCACTCGGTGCTCGAGGACCTATACGACTTGCCGGCGGCCGAGCGCACCCTGGACACTGCGGCGGCCATGGTCGCGCCGCAATGGACCGCCATGCTCGCCAAGCAGCCGGACCTGGCAGGGCTTCACGACGACGATGCCGCGCTGCAGACATGGCTCAACGATGGCATCGGGCGCCTGGACACCTACTTCCGCATGGAGAACCCCCAACGGCTCGAACCCCAGGCGCGGGAGGAGTTCGTCGAGTTTCAACTCGAAGATGGGCCGCTCCTGCGGGGGATCATCGACCGCGTCGATGTGGCCCCCGACGGCTCGATTCGCCTGATCGACTACAAGACCGGCAAGAAGCCCCTGCCCCAGTACTCGACCAAGGTCCAGTTCCAAATGCGCTTCTATGCGCTGCTGGTGGAGCGGCTACGCGGCCGCAGGCCGGCCCTGTTGCAGTTGCTGTTCCTCCGCGACGGCGGCACCATCGAACTGCGCCCCGAGGCTGGCGATCTTGAAAAAGTCGAGTTCGAAATCCGCGAACTGTGGAGCGACATCACCGCAGCTGCCACTGCGGGCCAGTTCCGTCCCCGCAAGTCAAAGTTGTGCGGCTGGTGCCACTTCCAGGCCCTGTGCCCCGAGTTTGGCGGGGTCACTCCGCCCCTGGATCCGGTAGCCGTTGAACGATCGCTGGGAATCAGCATCGCATCGCTTGCTTAGGTTCACCCATCAGCATCAGTCATGGTAAGCAATGACGCTGGGTTCTGCGTCGTCACGTCACGGGCGACGTCTTCACCGAGTTGCGCCACGAGGCGCGGAATGAAGCGTGACGGCAGGTACTCCAGCCCTGGCATCCCTCCATATGCGCGGAACCGAGATCTACGCGCGACATCTGCTCCAATGACGAATCGCTTCTGATTGCCTCCGCTCGTGATCGCACGCTCGAGGCAATCCAATATCACTGAGTCGCTATGCGAACTGTGCCGTGCCATCCCGTCGTATCCCAGGTAAGCACCCGCTGCGGACAACTCTGCGTGGAGTCCTGGGTCCGGATTGCGGTCGATGTGGGCCAATACCACGCGATCTGCAGCGAGCCCACTTTCGGCGAGAATCGCAAGCACTTCCCACGCGGCACTTCCATGTTCAAGATGCACCATGGCAGGGACGCCCGTGGCAGCGGCAGTGACCCCAACCGCCTCAAGTACGCGCCTCTCACTACGAGAAATCCGCCAGTACCCAACGCCTCCTTTGACTATGCCCGCACGGACCGCGTCACCTGACGGCGTCCTAGCCACGTCGCTCACCAGTCCGTCGTCGGAGGCATAGATCCCCCGCTCCACCTCGGCGCAAAAGTAAGCCGCGAGTTCGGTTGTGCTCGATAGCCGTGTCCAGTGTTCCGAGTCGTAGTGATCCCGATGGTGCGCCCCAGTGGTATGTATAACGGCGAGGCCAGTTCGTTCGCTGATTCTCGCCACCGCGGCGGCGCGACGTCCAAGGCCGACGGGAGTCGCCTCGACCATCGCGTCTATCCCCGCTTGAGCCATCAATAACGCCTCGTCGCCCGAGTGGCTTTCAGAGTCGAGATCCTCTCCCGGCAGTATGGGTGAAGCTTGAAACAGGTGATCGTGGTAGTCGCACACGCCAAGATCACTCGCGGGAATGTCGCCGAGGACCGTCCTGACCCTCGGCGACTCCCCTACTGCTGTCCCTTCGGATTCCACCATCACGTCATGCTCACCATGTTCCGTATTCGCTACAACTCTTACTTAATAGCGCCGCCTGCCAAACCGCGTTCGAAGTGTCGCTGGAGCGCGATGTAAGCAACAACCGTAGGGATCGCAGTTATAACCGCCGCCGCGAGGACCTTCGGAGTATCGTCATTGTATTGTCGCTTGAAGAACTCGGGTAGCAATGTCACTACGCCCATATCATCGTTGATCAAGAACACCTTTGGTAATAGATAAGCGTTCCAGGCAAAGATCAAGATTAAGACCACGATGGCGACTGCCATTGGCTTCGCCATCGGGACCAGGATTGACCAGAACATTCGCCACGTGTTCGCTCCATCGAGGCGCGCCGCCTCAAAGAGAGCATCCGGGATGCCATCCACGTACCCACGAGTGAGCAGCACTGCGAACGGAATCTGAAGAGCGGCGATCGGCAAGATCACTGACCAGAACGTCCCAAGCATGCCAAGCTGCACTGCTGTCGTGTAGAGCGGAGCGATCAGCACCACTTCGGGAAGAGTGAGGGCCGCCATCATCATCCAAAACAGCACCTCCTTATTCCGCACACGCAGCTTTGAGAATCCGAATGCGGCCATGAGCGTCGCGAAATACACGATCAAAATAGACGCACCGGCGATGATCGCTGAGTTCAAGAAGAACCGCGCGAAACCGGGAACCTCCAGCACCGCCAGGTAATTACCCCATCCCCGCCCATCGAGCGACCGCGAGACCATCGCGTAGATCGGGATCAAGAACGGAATAACCGCTATCGTTACCGTGATTTGCAGAATAATCTGCTGTCGGTAGGAACGGATATCAAACATTGGTCTCCTCCTTCTGTGCCCGCTTCGCTTGCCGTTTGCGCTGGCCCTTGACCGACAGCACCTTCTCACGTCCGCGAAGTTGAATCGCGACAGCAGTGGATACGGCGATGACCAATAGAATCATTGACAGTGCCGCGGCATAACCAAGGTTTCGCTGTGTTCCAGCAGTCTCCGAATATATAATCGTCCCAAGAAACTCGGATGATCCCGCCGGGCCACCTTGCGTAATAAGCCACACGTTATCGAAGAGCCGCAATGCTGTGATGAAGTTGAGAATTGCGAGAGAGACCGTCACCGGTCGCAGGCTGGGTAGGACCACCGACCACAGAATGAGGAGGTTTCCTGCGCCATCCATTCTGGCTGCCTCGAGCATCTCCGGGTCGATCTGCGCCATCGCGGCATAGAACAAAATAAATCCGAAACCGACAGCCCCCCAACATCCCACCAGCGTGATTACGAGGAGTGAGGTCGACGACTGCCCGATCCATGACTGAACGAGCGACTCGAAGCCCAACGAGGACAGAATGGTATTGAGAACACCGTCGGTTTGCCAGACCTGAATGTGGGCCTGCGCCATTGTTGCTGGGGCAACCACTACCGGAATGACGATGATCACCTTGTAGAGGTTCGACAGGTAGATCTTAGAGTGTAGAGCTGCGGCGAAGAGCACACCGCCCGCAACCTGCACACCAAAGACTGCGAAGAAGTACACAAACGTGTTCCGAAGCGCAGTCCAGAAGGTCGGGTCAGTGAAGGCTTGAGCATAGTTGTCAAAGCCGACGGGGGTCATAGCACCACGGCCGCCACCCCACTCGAAGAACGAGAGGTAGCCCGAGTAGATGATGCTGTAGTAGATCAGCCCGACTGAGAGAATAAAGCCGGGCAAAATCCATCGCAATCCTCCGGGAACAAGGTGGGTGGCCCGCTTGGGCCACCCACCTCGCTTGGATCCCTTGGATGAGACCTCGTTGATGCTCTTGTCAACGATGGTCATTTCTTTGGACTCCAGAGTTGATATTGCATGGAACTAGCCCATCCCCACCGTGCTCGGCTCGGCATTGGCTTGCAGGTCAGCCGCGATCTGCTCGACTGTCTTGTCGATCGAGGGGTCTAGGACCTCCTGCATTGCCAAGACGATTGCATCCAGCGTTACCTCACTCGTTTGCCACTGGCGTGACTGGGTGGTGGCAGCACTGTCTGCGATGAGCTTTTCGATCGCGGGTTGCTGAGCGTCGCTATCGACCAATTCGATCGAGTCCCAGTTCGGAGTGACCCCCTGAAGTGCAGGCAACAGATCCAGCGCATTGGCGACGTTCTGCTGGCCCTTCTCGGACATGGTCATCCAGCTCACAAAGGTTTTGGCTGCGGCCATGTTCGAGGAGTCGGCGTTGATCGCAAGACCGAAGTCTGCCTCCCCAAAGTATTCTGAGCCGTTGCCCTTACCCGCGACGTCCGGGAATGCGACGGGCAACTGAACGAAGCACTCGGGATCACTCAACCCAGCGGCTTCCATTGAGATAAGGCACGACTCGGCACCGGAGTACTGGGTGTACCAGAATCCCATCTGCACCATTGCCGCCTCGCCCTTCATGAACGCCTCGTTCGCGAGCGGATACTGCGTTCCGTCGAGAGCATCCGAAGCAATGATTCCATCGTCGCGCATGTTCTTCAGAATCTGGATAGTTTCCACTCCCTCGGGATCATCCCAATTTGCCTGACCGGTCGCCGCGGCGATGAAGAAGTCGGGGTCAACGGAGTTCGCAATTGAGTGGAACATCTCCGACGGGAAGGTGTCGGCGCCGCCGGCTCCCATTGTGAAGCAGGTTCTGCCGATAGCATCGATCTTTCCGCAGGCCTCGAGCCACGAATCGTAGTCTGTTGGCACACTTGCCCCAGCCTCGTCGAAGATGTCCTGGTTGACCCACACCATTCCTGCGGACATGCCGCCAAGCGGAAGCGAAACAAACCTACCGTCGGAATCCGTGAGTTGATCGACGTAACCGCCGCCGAACTTGCTCTGCCAGTCGCTCCCCAAAGTTTCTTCGGCGAGCGGCGTCAAGTCAATCGCGTAAGGCCCCCACAGGTCCGGCGACCCGCCAGCCGGTGACAGCCCAAAGACGTCTGGACCTTCTCCAGAGTCCAACGCCGGCCCCAGAGTGCTCCGGAAATCGACGTTCTCGTAGTTCTTGTACGTGACTGAAATGTCCGGATATTCCTTGTTGAACTCAGCGATGTATCGTTCGGCAACTGGAGTATCAGGGGACCATCCCCACCACGTAACTTCGCCGGACTCTGCCGGCGGAATCTCCGCAGCGTCTCCTTCGTCACCATTGGAACCGCTACAACCCGCTGCCGTAAGCGCGAGCACAACCACACCAGTAAGTGCCCCCAGTGGCTTGAACATGGATTTTCTCATTTCCGTTCCTCTCACTTCATTGTGGGCGATACAGAACTACTGCGTCCCTCTCTGAGACGCCGACACAAGACCCTTTTCTTGAGCTCGCACCCAACCTCACGGCGCCCCTGCCGTGTAAGTTGACTACACACTACAACTACGATTAGCCAATTGCGAAACGATTCGGGTAGTTTTGTTACATGATCGTGATGGGGCGACCTCTCGCCCTTGAACACAGCAGTGATTGCATACGCACGCTGCTCCATGCACAGAGAGAAGGTACTCACGATGTCGAATGACCGTCCCGTCAAGTACGTCCTAGTCGGCTACGGCTGGCGCGCCCCGTTCTTCCTTCAGCCTGCTCAACAGTTCAAAGACAAGTTCCAAGTGACGGGTGTGGTGGCGCGTTCCGCGGAGCGCGGCGCTGAAGTCACTGAACGCTGGGGGGTGCCTACCTGGCGCACCCTCGAGGAGGCCGTCGCCGCCGATCGCCCGGACTTCATCATCTCGAGTGTGAGCTGGGACGCGTCGCCCCTATTCACCCGCAAAGCCGTTGAGCTTGGGATTCCCATACTCAGCGAAACGCCTCCCGCGCCAGACCTAGCCACACTCACAGCGCTCTGGGACGACGTGGGCGCCACAGGACTCGTACAAGTCGCAGAACAGTACCCCTTCTACCCGGGACACCAGGCACGACGTGCGGTTATCGACTCGGGTGCGATCGGCGAGGTCAACGAGGTAGAAGTGTCCTCAACGCACATGTATCACGCGATGGCAGTCATTCGACAGATGCTCAATGTGGGCCATGAAAGCGCCCGCATCACAGCGGTGGCGTCCACGCATCCACTCGCAGATCCGCTCGGTGTACCTGGATGGTCAGACGATATGACCCCCAAGCCAGCCAAGACCACCCGGGCGATACTTGAGTTTGAGTCAGGCAAGGTCGGCACCTATGACTTCACCGACAACCAGTGGTGGAATCCGCTACGTCAGGACCGCATCGCGATCCGCGGTTCGCTAGGTGAAATTGCGGACCTCAGGGTCACGTCACTCACCGCACCACGCTCAATCGTCACGCGGACACTGGAACGTCGCCAGACCGGTCATGAACTCAATCTCGAGGGAAATGACCTCGACCACATTAGCGTCGGAGACAGCATCGTCTACGAGAACCGGTGGACGCCTGGCCGGCTTGCCGACGACGAGATCGCAGTCACCGAACTCCTAAGCCGCATGGGTGCTTGGGTACGTGACGGCGGTGCCGCGCCCTACTCGCTCGCAGATGGTTGCCAAGACTGGGCCCTCGCCCTGGGGGTCGAAGACGCCGCCGCCACAGGCAAACAGGTGACCGTTGACGCACTGCCGTGGGTCGGGAAGTGAGCGGGATGACTTCCCCGCTAGCTGGCCCGGATCACGACCTCGCCGAACGCCGCCACTTAGGAAACACCGACCTGCAGGTCACCTCGATCTGCATCGGGGGTGGTCCGCTCGGTGGCATGAACGCCGTATTTGGTTACGACACCCCGTCCGAGCAGGCAGTTGCCACCGTCCTGAAAGCGTTTGCCAGCCCTTTTGGGTTCCTAGACACCGCCGCCGGATATTCCGGCGGCGAGTCGGAACGTCGTATGGGCGCAGCTATTGCCCGCGCTGGCGGCCTCCCGTCCAACATGGTGCTCGCCACCAAAGTAGACCCAGATCCCGTCACGGGGGAATACACAGGAGCATCCACACGGCGCTCGATCGAGGCCTCCCTGGAGCGCCTCGGGGTGGACCGCATCGAACTACTACACCTGCACGACCCGGAACAGATCAGTTTCGCGGCCGGGATGGCCGATGACGGCCCGGTTGCGGAACTAGTGCGCATGCGAGACGAGGGTATTGCGGGACACCTCGGGGTGGCCGGTGGCCCCCCGAGCGTGCTCATGAAGTACCTGGAAACGGGGGTATTTGAAGCCCTTCTCACACACAATCGATGGACGCTCGCGGACCGCACCGCGGACGCCCTCATCGACTACGCAGCCTCCAACGGCATCGGCATCATCAACGCGGCACCGTTCGGGGGCGGAGTTCTCGCTCAAGGTACTCGCAACGTCGACACCTACTGCTACTCCCCCATGTCGGCCGAAACCCGCGCGGCAATCGAGGCAGTGAGCGCCGTGTGCGAACGCGAAGCCATTCCGCTAGGTGCCGCAGCGCTTCAGTTCTCAATGCGTGACCCACGAATCACTTCGACCGTGGTGGGCGTATCCAAGCCTGAACGTGTGGCACAGACGCAGCAGTGGGCCAAGTTCGACATCGCCGACTCCGTGTGGCAGGAGATCCTCGCGGCCTCAGGCCGCGATGCAGGCCTACCCGCGTAACAACTCAAACTAAAGGAAGCACAACATGACGATCTCTGGAATCGCGATCAACAGCACCGACCTCGCACGTACCATCAAGTTCTACGGTGACATTCTGCAGGCGCGCGTGGTCGAGCAGGACTCGGAACACGCAGTTCTCGACGTGGTGACCGGCACGCTCGTTGTCACGCGCGTGCCGCACGATGCGCCACCGTCCACGTGGGACGGAGATGACCTCAACGAGGGGTTCAGGCACATTGGCTTCAAGGTCGACGATGTGGACGCCGCCGTAGTTCGTGCACAAACGCACGGCGCACGCATGCACCTTGACCCCCTTGAGGCAACGGGTGAGGTGAGAATTGCGTTCTTTTACGACCCCGATGGATTGTTGGTTGAAGTCGTGGAGCGCCACCTGGTGTACGACAAGGAGATTGATCCGGACGCGGTTGCCCGCGAACGCGCGCTCCCCGTACCCCAGAGGCCACGGCTGGATCACATCGCAGTCACGGTCAGCGACCTCGCGGCCACGGTCGCGCGCTGGGAGCCGCAGGGATACGTTGCCGCAGGCACACTCACCGTCCCGGGGGACGAACGCGGCTTCAACATCCACTATCTGCACGGCGAGAACGTGGTGGTTGAAGTGTTCACGTACGAGGCTCCCACACGAGCACGCGTCGGGGAAGTGGGGGCACCAGGTTTTGCCGCCGCGATATTGGACAGCGCCCCGCATGAAGACGCCCGTCTTGCTGGCGAAATGGCCGACGGCAACCCTGTGTTGGCGGACCCCGACGGATTAACCCTCATTGTCGCCTAGTGCGACCCAATCCCGATTTTGTAGTTTTACTACACGTTTGGTAGGTTAGTTACATGACGAGTCAAAATACCCGATCCAGCGGCATCCAGTACGACGAGCCAAGGGGCGTGCGCGTGAGCACTTCCGGGCGCATCCGCGGCCGCAGCGGTCTCTACGACAAGCACCTCAGCCACATGTCTGGCGTCTACCGTGACGCAGATGCGTATCGCGATGCAGTCTCAGCCCAGGGCGGCGACACTCTCGTCTACCGAGTGGAAGAGAATCGAGTCGGAGACGGTGATGGGGCGCTTATCTTGGGTACCTCCACGATGCAGCCTGGACGCATCAGCGCCGAATTTGCGGTCACACGTGGTCACCTCCACCGCCGTGCAGATCGCGCTGAGGTCTACCACTGCCTAGCGGGCCACGGCGTGATGTTGCTAGACACCGTCACCGGCCAGTCGAGAGCACTCGAGATGACCCCCGGGATCGCGGTACACGTTCCGGGTGGTTGGGTGCACAGGAGCGTGAACGTAGGCGACGAACCCCTCGTGACCACGTTCGTCTACAACGCGGACGCAGGGCAAAACTACGACATCATTGCGCGCGCTGGTGGCATGTCTCAGTTGATAGTTGCGGATGACGACGGCGGCTGGGCATCAATACCAAATCCAGACCACATCGGCTACGTAGGCACAGCACGATGATGTCGGACACGTTCAATCGCATCGCTTTGAGCCGCATCGTCCCCATCGTTGAAATTGACAATGCCGCCGATGCTGCTCCGGTTGCGCAGACCCTTCTAGAAGCCGGCCTCACTGTCGTGGAAGTGGTGGCACGCACATCTCAGGCCTTCGCCGCAGTTGAGTCCATTGCAGCAAACGTCGGCGACATTACCGTAGGTGCCGGCACGCTACTGTCCCCTGCCATGGTTGACCGGGCCATAGACTCCGGAGCGGCTTTTGGGGTCGCACCCGGTATCGGTCTGGCCGCGGACCGGGCAATTTCGCGAAAGTTTCCGTTCGTGCCCGGTGCCGTCACTCCAACGGAGGTCACCGCAGCCCTCGACGTTGGCTTACGCCACGTGAAGTTCTTCCCTGCCTCAAACTTTGGTGGCCCCGCCGCGCTGAAGGCTCTGTGCGGACCGTTTAATGCTGCGGATGTGCGGTTCATGCCGACGGGCGGTATCAAGCCGCACGACGCACCCGCCTATCTGGAGATCGCAGCCGTCTTCGCCGTGGGGGGAACATGGATTGCGCCACGCGCAGACATCGCAGCGCATCGCTGGGACGTAATTGGTAAACGTGCGCGGACCGCGGCGGCACTCGTGACAAACTCCATGTCACAGGCACAATCGTGAAGCAAAAAGTGCTCGTGACGCCGCGGTCACTCACTCGGAATGGGCTCGAAACAACGCCTGCCCTACGCAGACTTGCTCACGAAGGTTTTGACCTCGTGTCAGGTCGTCCCGGTGAGCAGCCCAGTCACGACGAGCTCCTCGACCTCGTTCCCGGTTGCGTGGGTTGGATTGCAGGCGTGGAGCGCATTGACGAGAGCATTTTGTCTTGTGCCCACGACCTTCGCGTCATCTCTCGCCACGGGGCAGGAACCGACGCTATCGAGTTTGAATCAGCGAGCAGGCTAGGGATCAAGGTGGAGCGTGCCGTCGGTGGCAACGCACAAGGAGTGGCGGAGCTCACGCTGGCGCTGGCGCTGATGTCTATACGCCACTTGGCGCCTTCGGCCCGCGCTCTCCTCGACGGCCGATGGGAGCGCCAGATGGGTCGGGAGCTGGCAGAGTGCACCGTGGGCGTCGTGGGGATTGGCGCGATCGGCGCGATCGTTGCGAAGTTGTTGAGCGCACTCGGTGCAAATGTCATTGCCTACGACCCAGTCGCGGCAGCCGGGGCGCCCTACCCCGGCAGACCCACCCTGGCCTCCTTTGACGACCTGGTGTCCACGAGCGACATCGTCACGCTCCACTGCCCCGCCCCAGCCGACAACAGTTCGCTGATCGGTGAGCGCGAAGTAGCCGCTATGCCCGCGGGCTCAGTACTCATCAACACCGCACGGTCGGCTCTGGTGGACGACAAAGCCGTTTTAACGGCCCTCCAGAGCGGACACCTGGCAGGCTACGCGGTCGACGCCTTCGACGCCGAACCACCCGCGCCGTCGGAACTGCTCGTTCACCCGCGTGTCATTGCCACGGCGCACATCGGCGCTTACACCAGCGCGAGCACAGATCATACTGCTGAGATGGCCGTCGATAACCTGCTAAGCCATCTGGAGCGAAAGTGAATACGGACCTCGTCATCGGTGTTGATATCGGAACTAGTTCAGTCAAGGCGGGTATCTACGGCCTAGACGGCGTCGCACTCGGGACCGCGACAAGCGCGGTCGGCGTCGACCGGCACGCGGATGGGTCCGTGACGCAAAGTCTCGACACGCTTTATGATGCCGCAGCATCGGCCGTGACCGAGTGCCTGGCAACCACTAGAGCCGCCCCGGCACGAGTTGGTGCGATTGCGTTTAGCGGTCAAATGGCCGGTGTGGGACTGGTCGATGCTTACCACAGACCAATAATACCTTACGATTCCTGGCTCGACACACGTTGCGGTGTCGTGGTTGACGCCTTAAGCGATGAAGTGCGCCAGCGCATACTTAGCGTCTCCGGATGTGCACCAACGGTCGCGATCGGGCCAAAAATGGCGTGGTGGGCGCAGTACCAACCGGAGGTTGTGGATACGACCGCGAAGTTCGTGACCGCAGCGGGCTATGTCGCGGGTCGCGCCGCGCAGTTGTCCGGAGATGAGGCATTCATCGACCCCAGTTATCTGCACTTTACGTCGATTGCCGATACCGCGAACGGAACTTGGGACACTGAGCTCGCACACGTGCTAGGTGTGCCGCTGGACCGGCTACCGCGCATCGTCGAATCCAGCGACATCATCGGGTATGTGGGGCCTGAAGCAGCCACAGACTTTGGTCTCCCGCAAGGCGTACCCATCGCTGCCGGATGCGGCGACACCGCGGCCTGTGCCGTCGGAGCTGGCATAGACCAGCCGCTTCAAGCGTTCGACGTCGCGGGAACAGCAGCGGTGCTTGGAATCCGACTGCCGTCGTTTGTCACAGACCCCACCGGGACCCTACTCACCATGCGCTCTCCCCTTGGCAGCGGTGCCTTCGCTCTTGCGTATGTCGGCGGTGCGGGTGAACTGATCGATTGGCTCTGTAGCGTCGTACTCGGCCATACCGCGGTCGACGACCGCGCCTACGCAGACTTGGATCAGGTGGCACAGGATGCCGATGCGGGCTCTGACGGGCTGTTGGTCTCGCCTCATTTTTCGGGCCGAGTCACGCCCGCGCACCCCACAATGCGGGGCGCGCTCATCGGCCTCGAACCTCGCCACGGACGTCCACAAATTGCGCGTTCGGTGCTTGAGGCCATTGCGTACGAGTACAAGATCTTCGCTGTTGCGGCACTTGCGCTAGCGGGAACTGACGCCAATGCGAAGGTGACCCAAGTCGTGGGAACCGGAGGAGGCTCAAAACTCAGGTTTTGGAATGAAATTAAAGCGTCCGTACTAGATGCTCCCTATTCGCCGCTTCAGGGAGTAGACGCAGGCACACGCGGTGCAGCACTCGTCGCGCTCGCCGCAATCGGCGCCACGGTACCGAGCCTCGGTCCCAATGCGGCCGCGGCAACAGTGCAGCCACGACGGCAGGACGCGGACATCTACACCGAGACGTTCGCAAACTATGTGCGATGGACGCGGCGATTAGCCGATGGATTTACGCGGGAGCCAGCTCTCGCCACACAAACGATCGATGCGGGAATCAAAGACCCGCAAAATGAAAACGGAGAGTAAAGCTGTGGGCAACAAACGAATCTGTATGGTGGGCGGCGGGCGTGTGGGCCGGCTTCACACCTCCATCATCGCCAAACACCTCGGTGACCGTGCGACCGTGACGGCGCTCGTCGAACCCGACGAGGCGACAGCCACAAGGCTGGCGGACGACTATCACGTTGCTCACACCTATGCCTCGCTCACCGAGGCTCTCGACTCGCAAGACTTCGACGGCGTCGTCATCACCACGCCAACGTTCACGCACCGCGACCTCACGCTGGCAGCGTTCCGGGCAGGGCTCAGCGTCCATCTCGAAAAGCCGATGGCGATGAACGTAATCGAGTGCCTGGAGATTACCGAGGCGCAACAAAAGGCCGGTGTCCAGCTGCAACTTGGCTTCATGCGGAGGTTTGACCGCGACTTCAAGAACGCTGCGGCGCTGCTGGCTTCAGGGGACATTGGTGACCCGATGATCATCAAGTCGCTCACTCATGGTCCAGGCCTGCCGCCCGCGTGGGCCAACGACATCCGCACATCAAACGGACTGATAGCCGAAGTGACCAGTCACGATCTTGATACGGCCAGTTGGTTTGCCGGTGCAGCCCCTACGGAGATCACGGTGAAGGCGGCTAACTTCAAGGGGGCTAGTCGCGGAGTTTCCACGCCGCACTTCTACGACACGATGCTTGCAACAGTCGTCTTCGAGACGGGCGCACTTGCAAGCATCGCGGGCGTCTGCCCAGCCGACTATGGCTATGACGCGCGTGTCGAGGTCACTACTACGGGAGGAATGATCCAAGTTGGCGACACGGGTCCCGGTGGTCTGTCGGTGGTGAAGGCTGGCTCCGGCAACAAGGGGGAATCGACGTACCGATCCTGGCGTGACCGCTTTGCGGAGGCCTACGTTACTGAAATGACCAGTTTCATTGATGCGATAGATGGCCACGCGCCTCCCGCGGGTGCCACTGAGGGGCTTCAAGCCGCCGCCTTGGTGGAGGGCGGCGTCCTTTCGCTCCTCGAGGCTCGTACGGTGCTCGTGAGTGATGTGATGGATAAGCCGCAAATTCCCTACTGGCAGGAAGGTAGCTCCCGATGAGGGCAGTGGTGTACCGGGCCCCCAGCAATCTCCCGCTGGAAGAACGTCCTGTCCCGGAACTCGAGCCTGGAGATGTGCTGGTCGATGTGTTCGCCGCGGGTGTGTGCGGGACCGACGTACGCATATACAAGGGCGAACACCGTGCTGCACTCCCCGAGCGCACGCCCGGCCACGAGATCGTGGGACGGATTGTTGGGTCGCATGGCCCGCTTCGTGCTGACCTGCAACTCGGGGACGTGGTGCTCGTCGCGCCAAACTTTGGTTGCGGACAATGCCACTGGTGTGGCCTAGGTCATGAGAACCTATGCGAGAGCGCGCAGGCGCTGGGTATCACCATCGACGGTGGATTCGCCGAGTCCGTTCGGATCCCCTCACGTGCGGTGGAGAGCGGCAATCTGATTCCCCTCGCTGGCGCAGGAGCGAAAGCGGAAGACTGGGTACACGCAGTCCTCGCTGAGCCGCTGGCCTGTGTGGTGCGCGGTCAGCGTCGGGCCGAGGTGCGCCCCGGCGACTCCGTGTTCGTCGGAGGCGGCGGTCCGGTAGGCCTCTTGCACGTCGCGTTAGCGCGAGCGTATGGCGCCACCGTGGTGATTTGCTCCGATCCCAACCCAGTGCGTCGCGACGCAGCTGTGCGAGCGGGAGCCACACATGTGATCGATACACGAAGCGAACCAGTGGGTAAGCGCATCATGGGTATCACTGCCGATCGCGGCGTAGATGTCTTCATTACGGCTGCACCATCGCATGAGTTGCAGGCGCAGTCCCTAAAGTTCGCGGCCGTTGGCGGGCGCGTCCTACTGTTTGGCGGATTGCCGAAGTCCCGCCCAACAGTGGAACTCGACACTAACCTGATCCATTACAAGGAACTGTCGGTACATGGCACTACGGCCTGCATGGTGGAGGACTGCCGACAAGCGATCGAGTTGATTAAGAGTGGGCGCGTCGATACTACCTGGATGGTGTCGCACCAGTACTCGCTCAAAGATTTTGATCAAGCTATTCAGGGGGTGCTTGACTCAACCGCTCTGAAGGTGGCGCTCGTCACTCTTGACGGGCACACATCGCACGAAACTACTACGGAGGCAACTGCATGACACTCCCCCGGCTCCAGCCCGTCTTTCTGGAATCCGCGCCGTCTGCCACATTCCAACGAGTACTCAGCGCGCTCAAGGAGCTTGCTGCCGGATTAGCAGTCTGGCTGGAGCCGCTGCCCATCGCTGCCGCAGCCGGAACAAATGCTAGTGCCGTGGTCGTGCCGGACTTTAGCGGAAAGGTCTACGGTCAGCTTTCTCAGTTTGCTGCGATTGGCGACGCCCCGATTGTGCTCGCCACGTCCGATCACGGCACCGTGTTCATGTGGGACTGGGAAGGCCGCGATTGGCTCCGTCGCCGCGGCGTCCACACTCTTGCCCCGACGTCGCTCACGGAGTTTCAGGACATCTTGCGCGCGCTCCGCGTCAAGGAGGAGCTGCCTGGCGCGACGATGCTCGCGTATTGGGATGATCTTGGGGCAGGCCAACAACCCGACATCTTCAAACGGTTCTTCTGGTGGGAGGACGAGTGCTCAGACCTGCTGACATCCGAACTCGGAGTCAACATCGAGAAACGCTCGTTCCGCGAATTGAACGCACGTGCACAGGGGCTGTCCGATGCCCGCCTAGAGACAGAACTCAAGCGCGTGGAGGGCCAAGGGGTGCCGATGAGCTCAGATCTCGCGAAGCGTGCACGTATCGAGGCCCTGCGGCTCAAACTCGCGCTCAGCGATGAGCTCGACGAGACGCCGGGCGTGATTGCAGCGGGAATTAACTGTCTCAACGAGTCAGAGACATCGCTCACCACGCCCTGCCTGGCGTGGAACCTGTTGTTTGAGGAACGGGGCCTGATCTGGGGATGCGAGGCGGACCTCACCTCCATGATCACGAAGTACCTGATCCACAAGAGCCTGGACGTGCCCGCGGTGATGACCAATCTCTATCCGTTCTTGATGGGCGGTGCGGCGCTCGACCACGAGAAAATTCCGTATTTCCCGCCTGTCCCTGACCACCCAGAAGATCACATCCTCGCAGCACATTGCGGATTCTTCGCGCTCATGCCTCAGTCAATGTCGACGCGCTGGGAACTCAAGCCGGCGGTGCTTGGAATTGTCGACGAAGGCGGGAACGTCATCGATGCGGAAATGGCAGCGGGCGACATCACTCTGGTGAAGATCGCGTCCACGATGGACACGCTGGCGATCACGCCGGCCCGCCTGACGGGATATGAACAATACGAGAACTCGGACTGCCTGAACGGTGGCGTTCTCCGTGTGGGGGATGGCCATCGATTCGTGGAGAACCTTACCTCTCACCACTACATCATCGCCCAGGGAGACTTGTCACACCGGATCCAAAACGTTGCCGAAATCATCGGCCTCTCGACGACGACTGTTTAGCCCAACCACGATCGCGACTGGAGTCAAAGATGCCCGTACCCACTCTCACCGCAGCGACCCTTCGCCCTGCGACCCGTCCGACCCTGTATTTCATCGGAGTAACGACGGGCAGTTCCTCCATCCAGCGCGTATTCCCCGCCTGGGCAGAGGTTCTTGGCGTTGATGCGATCTTGACGGGGATTGACCTCCCTGTGCACGCTCCCGAGGAGGACTACCGTCGCGTGGTGGAGTTTATCCGCGACGATGATCTGTCGCTCGGCGCACTTGTCACGACCCACAAAATCGACCTGTACCGAGCGGCCCGGGACGTCTTTGACGAACGCGACTTCTTCGCCGAGCTGATGGGCGAGGTAAGTTGCATCGCTAAACGTGACAACAAGCTCATCGGCTCCGCGAAGGATCCCATCTCCTCCGGACTCGCGCTGGACGCGATCATCCCTGCCGATCACTGGATCAAGAACCCTGATGCAACCGTCGTTTCAATGGGGGCCGGCGGCTCCACGATCGCTATCAGCTGGTACCTGAGCCAACTCAACCGCGGCGACAACCGTCCTCGCAAGATCGTAGTGACCAACCGATCGGAACCCCGTCTGCAACACCTGAGCGAGATCCGCGAAGAAATCGACACTGATACGCCGTTCGAGTATGTGCATGCCCCGAGCGCCGCGCACAATGACAGCGTGGTGTCCATCCAGCCTCCTGGTTCGCTCATCATCAACGCCACCGGCCTAGGCAAGGATGCTCCTGGTTCACCGCTAACTAGCGCTGTCAGTTTTCCCGACCGAGCTCTGGTGTGGGACCTCAATTATCGAGGAGACATGGTGTTTCTTGATCAAGCTCGCGAACAACAATCGAGACAGCACCTTGACATCCATGACGGGTGGGAGTATTTCCTACACGGATGGACGCAAGTAATCGGAGACGTCTTCCAAGTACATATCCCTACCTCCGGTCCAGAGTTCGACAAACTCTCTGATATCGCAAGGAGCACACGATGAGTTCACACCCCGCGCGGCCTACCGAATCGGCATATGCACTGTTGGAAACGATCGCCATGCAGCGAGACGCGATGCGCCCGTCTGATGCGCGAGTAGCGGACGTCGTGCTGGCCTCTCCTGTCAGCGTGATGGATCTGAGCATCGCGGGCCTGGCCGCGGCTGCTGCGGTGAGCGAGCCGACGGTGATCCGATTCTGCGCCGTCGTGGGGTTTGACGGCTACCGCGCTTTCAAAATTGCCCTCGCTCAGGCAGTGGCGCTAGGACTTCCGGCGGGCAATGCCACCGTCAGCCAGGATGACACGGCCTCGCAACTCATCGAGAAGATATTCCAACGCACGATCTCGAGCCTTGACCGAGCGCGCTGGGGGCTGAGCGCCGAGGCCGTTGAGCAAGCAATTGTCGCGATCGTCGGCGCCAAAGAAATCGTGCTCTTGGGCATGGGCGCGAGCGGCATGGTTGCGCTGGACGCGCAGCAGAAGTTCTTCCTCTTCGGAATACCCTGCCACGCATTTCAGGACGCCCACTTGCAGTTCATGGCGTCTGCGCTCGCGACCAGCGACACGGTCGCCATCGCTATCTCTGAAACGGGAAAGACCGCCGAGATAATCGATTCCGCCCAGGCGGTTCGCGACGCCGGCGGCACAGTCATTGCGCTGACCGGAAACGACGGCCATCTGAGCGAGATTGCCGACATCGAGTTGCGGTGCACCACCTTCGAGGACACCGACCTCTTCACCCCTTCGGTCTCACGCCTAGCGGCGCTCGTCGTGATTGACATTCTCGCGTCTGGTGTCGCCGTTCGAAGGCCGCCAGAGTTCTTGGAGGGCATCGGCACAGTCCGCGCGCAGCTCGCTGCGGTACGCGCGCAACACCTGAGCGGCATCGACGATTCTGACGACCAAGATTCCTGACGACGAAGCCCAGACCACCACCACATAAGGAGAAAAACATGCCCCTCGTTACTTTTGACATGGGTCCAGAGATCGACGTGGAACAACGCGACGCCATCGCCGCGGCGACGCAACGAGCCATCGTGCGTTCGATCGATGCGCCAGCAGGAGATCTCTTTCAGAAGATTCACCAGCACTCGGCTGGCGAACTCAAGGCAGACCCCAACTGGGGCGGAGTGGACCGTGAATCGGTCCTTTTCATCGATATTTTGATGGTCCGCTCCATGTATAACGATGACCAGATACGCGGTATGTGTGAAGCAATCGCGGAAGCCCTAGTTGCAGTAGGCGTGCGTCAAGATGACATCTTCATCTCGATCCACGCCAATGGCGGATCGGATTGGTACGCAGGTGCGTAACCCCATGACTCACAACAACTCCACAAACGCAGTAATGTTCCCCGAGGGCTTTGGTTGGGGCACTGCAACCGCGAGCTACCAAATTGAGGGTGCGGTCGATGCTGATGGCCGAACCAAGTCGATCTGGGACACGTTCTCGCACGAACCGGGCCGCATCAAGGACGGCACCAACGGTGACCGCGCTTGCGACCACTACAACCGCTGGGAAGAGGATGTCTCGCTCATCGCCGAACTGGGTGCGCCGTTCTACCGCTTCTCACTCGCGTGGCCGCGCCTGCAGCCAGGCGGAACGGGCCCCCTCAACCAAGCTGGGATCGATTTCTATGCTCGCCTCGCGGACTCCCTTCGGGAGAAGGGCGTCACGCCTTGGGTGACCCTCTACCACTGGGATTTGCCACAAGAGCTCGAGGACGCTGGCGGTTGGCCGAACCGAGATACTGCATATCGTCTCGCAGACTTTGGGGCGGCAGTTTACGAGGTCCTCGGCGACCATATCGACATCTGGACCACGCTCAACGAGCCTCTATGTTCGTCGCTGCTGAGCTATGCCGATGGAGAACATGCCCCCGGAAGGCAAGAACCTGCGAGCGCGGTGAGAGCCGCACACCACTTGTTGCTCGGCCACGGGCTGACGATGCAACGCTGGAACAAGGTACGTAAGCCCGGTCACGAATTCGGAATCACAATCAACCTCTCTCCTGTCATTCCGATGAGCGACACTCCCGAGGACCTCGACGCAGCACGCCGAGTTGATGGGGTGACAAATCGCCTATTCCTGGATCCCGTGCTCAAGGGTGAGTATCCCGCTGACGTGATCGAAGACCTCAAGCCGCTGATGGACTTCAGCCATGTGAAGGATGGCGACCTCGAGATAATTCACCAGCCTATGGATGCGTTGGGAATCAACTATTACCAGCGTAATCCAGTTCGAACTGGAGGACCTGACGCGCTCGACCGGTTCAGGCCGGGCGTGATGGCCGTGGGTACCGGTGACGTGGAACAGTGCAGCCAGGGACTACCGTTGACCGGGCGTGGTTGGGAGATCGACCCCGAGGGCATGGTTGAGGTTCTCCGGATGGTGTGTGAGGGCTATGACGCACCCCCCTTGTGGGTTACGGAAAACGGCTCATCATGGGTTGATGAACCGGGCACCGATGGGGTGTTTCACGATGAGGAGCGAGTTGCGTATCTCGATTCCCACATTCGAGCCGCACGAGCAGCCCTTGACGCAGGTGTTGACCTGCGCGGCTATTTCGTGTGGTCGTTGATGGACAACTTCGAGTGGGCATACGGTGAATCGAGCCGGTTCGGCCTCATCCATGTGGACTATGAGACACAGAAGCGCACTCCCAAGGATTCGTTCCGTTGGTTCCAGAACGTCGTCACCCACAACGGTATCCGCGGAGATTAATCCTCTCCCGGCGCGTTGCGAGCGATGTTCGTTGCAGCGCGCCGGGGCCTCCCCGTGATTACGAGTTCGAGCCAAGTTCGTCTATTACACGACCATTCGCAAGTTCTGCGAGGTGCTCGACGGTCCAGCCCTCAAGTCCATAGACGCGGTTGAGTCCTTCCCTGGCAACAATGGGGGTAAGTCGTCTCACACCAATAGTGACGGCGCCTCCGGCGTATGCGGAAGCGACTCCTGGGTGCGAGTCCTCGACTGCGACGCAATCCTCGATACGTACCCCGAGTTCGCGTGCGGCCATGAGATATGCCTCTCGGTGCGGCTCACCGTGTTTTACTCGATCTCCAGTCACTATTACCGCAAACGTCTCGGGGCGGTGCTTGACGAGCGCATTCGTGAGCTTGGAATACGACATCGTGACGAGAGCGCAGGGGATGGCGGCCGCTGAGACGCTCTCTAATAGTGCACGTGAATCTTCGTGCCATGGCACACGTACTTTGAGTTGTGCTGCGACATGTGACAACAGGTACTCGATGATGTCATCCGGCCGCATCGCAATGCCCCGACTCATCAAAACCTCCGCCGACACTTTGAGGTCCTTGCCTCCGACCTGTGGTCCGTCCGCATCGGTCCAGTCCACCCCAAACTTTGCGGCGAGTTCCTTTTCCGCATCAATCCAGTACGGTTCAGAGTCGATCAGGGTGCCATCCATATCCCACAAAATGGCGGCCGGGCGCGTGGATTCAGAGTTCATAGGCGATCAGTCTAGGCTGGGCCGATGAGTACCGAGAGTGATTCCCCAGCCCTTGATCCCAAAGAATCGATCATGATCGCCGCGTTTGAAGGGTGGAACGATGCCGGCTCAGCCGCGTCTGCCGCTTTGGATCACCTCGTGGAAAACTGGGGCGCTGGCGAGCACGCGACATTGGACTCCGAGAAATACCACGACTTCCAGGTGAACCGCCCCACGATCTCGCGCCTGCCCTCGGGCGACCGGGTGGTGTCGTGGCCCGGCACCATTATCTCCGCCACCGAGGGACCGTGGGAGGCAGGGCGCAAGCTCGTGCTGGTGCGCGGCATCGAACCGTCCATGCGCTGGCGCGGATTCGTGGGCGAGATCCTCGATCATGCCCAAGCGCTGGGCGTGACCACCCTGATTACCTGCGGGGCGTTGCTGGTCGATGCGCCTCACACCCGCCCGCTACCCACCTTTGTGACCAGCGAGGACCCGGAGGTCCGGGAACGGTTTGACCTGGAGCGCTCGGACTATGACGGGCCCACGGGCATCCTTGGTGTGCTCGGTCACGAGGCGAACCTGAGGGGAATTCGCGTGCTGTCGATTTGGGTAGGCATCCCCCACTATGTGGGCCACCCGCCTAGCCCCAAGGGAACCATGGCGCTGCTAGGTCAGATAGAGCGGTTCCTGGGCGAGCCGATCGATCTCGCTGATCTCCCCTACGAGTCCGAGGCCTGGCAGCGGGGCGGTGACGAACTCGCGGAAGAAGACGAGGACGTGGCCGATCACGTACGCCACCTCGAGGAACTCATGGACGAGACCAGCCTCCCCGAAGCCTCCGGAGAGGCGATCGCCGCTGAATTCGAACAGTTTCTACGGCGCAGGGACGGCAGCTCGGGCAAGTAGCCTCGGCCGCGCGTCGCTATCAGGTCGCCGCGACAGTTCCCGTCGTCAGCAATGCCACGATCACGCCGGCAAAACCGATGCGGTAAATCACGAACGGCATAAACGAATGCGTGGTGATCAGCTTGAGGAACCACACGATCACGAGGTATCCCACCGCAAAGGCAATCACGGCGGCCAGAATGGTATTGCCCCAGCCCGGCCCCCCAGTAGCCGCGATCTCGTCGTAGCCACTAGCGGCCTGGTACAGGCCCGAACCGAGCACCGCAGGGATGGCAAGCAGGAACGAGTACCGTGCGGCTGCCTCACGCGTGAGCCCCAACAGCAATCCCATGGAGATGGTGCCGCCAGAGCGCGAGACACCGGGGATCAAAGCGCCCGCCTGTGCCAGACCCAGCCACACGGCGTCCCGGCCCCTGAGCTGTCCTAAGTCTCTGCGTTTGGTGCCGATGCGGTCCGCCCACGCGAGCACGAGCCCAAAGACCGTCAGCGTCACCACGGTGATGTACAGGTTGCGCAGGTTGTTTTCGATGGCGTTCTGAAAGAGCAGGCCAAGCGCAACGATGGGAACCGAGCCGACGATGATCCACCAGCCCAGTCGCGCATCGGCGTTCTGTGCGCCAAGGCGTGAGCGACGGTCCGCTCCGTCGCGGCCGCGCAGCGCATTAATCCACGCCCCAATGATGCGCACGATGTCCTTGCGGAAGAACATCAGGACCGCGGCCTCAGTACCGATCTGGATGATGGCGGTGTACGCCGCTCCGGGGTCTCCAACTCCTGGCATCAGCGGGCCAACGACCCTGATGTGTGCGCTAGAGGAGATCGGTAAGAACTCCGTTAAACCTTGGACGATGCCGAGTACAACTGATTCCCACCAATTCATGAGGGCAAGGTTACCTCCCGCGAGTCGCATCAGGACACTCCCACGCGCGCGGTAAGTTCGCTGTCATGCAACGCAATCGAGTCGGAACCAGCGGCCTTGAGGTGTCGGAGCTCGCGCTTGGCACCATGACATGGAGCCGCGACACGAACGCGGACGAGGCCGGCGGTCAGCTGGACGCCTTCCTCGACGCCGGTGGGACCCTGATCGACACCGCCGGGACCTACGCCGGAGGCGGCTCAGAAGCGTTGATCGGCACGATGCTGGGTGGCACGGTGTCGCGCTCGGATGTGCAGATCTGCACCAAGGCTGGCATCCGCCGTTCCGCCTCAGGCGGGGTAATCGACTCGTCGCGCGACACGATGCTTGACTCGCTCGACGAGTCGCTGACGCGCATGGCTACCGATCACGTGGACCTGTGGCTCGTGCACGCACACGATCCGCACACTCCTCTTGAGGAGACCCTGCACGCGCTCGAGATCGCGGTGAACTCCGGACGCGCACGCTATGTGGGCGTCTCTAACTTCCCCGGCTGGGCGACGGCTCGCATCGGCACGCTCGCCACCGGCCGGCCCACCGTGGCCGCGACCCAGATGGAGTATTCGCTGCTTGAGCGCGGCATCGAACGCGAGGTCATCCCCGCCGCGGCCGAACTCGGCATGGGGGTACTCGCGTGGTCCCCGTTGGGCCGGGGTGTCCTGACCGGCAAGTACCGCGACGCGATTCCCGCGGACTCCCGCGCGGCCTCCGAGCACCTCGCCGGGTTTATCGACCCCTACCTTGACGAGCGCTCCAGCTCGATTGTGGACGCGCTTGCCACCGCGGCCGAGGGTCTGGGACGCACGGCTCAGGAACTTGCCCTCGGCTGGGTGCTCGCGCAGCCCCACATCGCCTGCGCCATCGTGGGGGCACGCACGGCCGAGCAACTTGAGTTGTCGCTGCGGGCCACCGAACGTTCGGTGCCGCGCGCGATCATTGATGTGCTGGACGAGGTCACTGCTCCGACTATGGGGTACCCGGAACGCCGCTAACCGCGAGTACGTGCACTGCTGCTAAGACGAGGAGGAATACGATGATTGAGATGAACTCCCCTACGTTGCGCTACCGCAGGTCGAAGTCGTCTAGGTCGTCGTCCATGTCGTCTTCGTCCTCTTCTGCGTGTGGGTCCATCTCTTCGCTCACCAGATCGACGTCCGCGTCGTCGCTGTCAGAGGCGTCATCTTCGTCTTCCGCATCGTCCTCTTCGTCGTCGCCGTCCTCTTCGTCGTCACCGTCAGCGCTCTCGGCATCGTCCTCGTACTGTTCGTCGTCGTCCAGTACCAGCGGCAACGCCTCGCCGTACTCAACGTCCAGGGCGTCTTCGTACGCCTCGAAGGCCTCCGCCACGGAGTCGTACGCATCGTCTACCGTTGCGTCGACCGGCCCGCGCCGGCTCGACACTGCTTCGAGGTGCGTCTCCATAGCGGTCACGAGGAGTCGTAGGGCATCACGCGCGTCAATACTCATAGTGACGACGGTACCCGCGGAACCGATCAGATGGGAGTCATGATGAAACAAACTTCACCCCGACAGGACGCCCACGCAGTGTCCGTGCATAGCCAGCGCCAGAGCGGCAGTCGCCATTTCGAGTGGCGTGTGGTCGACATCCCGCGTGACCTATCGCGCTCAGACGCCAGATCGTTGCTCACCGAGCACGCAGAATACGGCCAGTGGGAGCTCGCGCGATCGGTCCTTTACACCGGCGGCTCCCGCCGTGTCTGGCTGCGCCGCCGGGTCATGCGCCTGCAGCGCACCGACGCGTACTAGGTCGCGGGCTTAGCAGTCCTTGAGGAACGCCGTGAGCACACGCTCGCCAAAGTGCAGGCTTTCCACCGGGATGCGTTCGTCGATGCCGTGAAATAGCGACGGGAAGTCTAGTTCTTCGGGTAGTTGCAGCGGTGCGAAACCGTAACCGGCGATGCCGATAGAGGCCAGGTGCTTGTTGTCCGTGCCTCCCATGAGCGCGTAGGGCAGCACCGGGGCTCCGGGGTCTTCCGCACCGAGCGCGGCGATCATCTTGTCCACGAGCGGCACGTCGAACGGCACCTCTAGCGAGCGTTCCGTGATGTAGTTCTCCACCTTGACGTGGGTCCCGGCGAGTTCCTCGATCTTGCGCAGCACCTGCTCCTGCTGGCCGGGAAGGTAGCGCGAGTCCACGAAGCCAACGGCGGTGTCAGGGATGACGTTGGTCTTGTATCCGGCGTCCATCATGGTGGGGTTCGAGGTGTTGCGCACGGTCGCGGCGATCATGCGGGCATTCGCGCCTAGGCCGTCGATTAGTTTCGCGACGCACTCCTCCGTCGGCTCGAACTCGACATCGGTCAGCTCCGCCACGCCGCGCAGCAGCTGCTCAACGGTGGGCGACATTTCGAGCGGCCACTCATAGGCGCCGATGCGCGCGAGGGCTCCCGCCAGGTGCGTCACTGCGTTGTCTTCATGGATGAGGCTGCCGTGTCCCTGCTGGCCGGCGGCGACGAGCCGTAGCCACTGAATGCCCTTTTCGGCCGTCTGGACAAGGTAGGCGCGGCGTCCGTTCACGTACGTGGAGAAGCCCCCCACCTCGCTGATGGCTTCCGTCGCTCCCCGGAAGTCCTCGGGGTGGTGCTGGACCATCCACTTCGCGCCGCGGGCGCCGCCGTGCTCCTCGTCGGCAAAGAAGGCGATCACAATGTCGCGTGCAGGCTTGATGCCGGCGTCGATCATGTTGGCGATGGAAGCCAGAATCATGGCGTCCATGTTCTTCATGTCGACTGCGCCGCGCCCCCACACCATGCCGTCTTTGATCTCTGCGCCGAACGGGTCAACCGACCAGTCGTCCGCGAACGCGGGCACCACGTCGAGGTGGCCGTGAACCACGAGTGGCGGGCGGGTGCGGTCACTGCCTTCCCACAGGCACGTCAGTGACGCACGGCCTGGCTCGGACTCACGAATCGTGGGCTCCAGGCCGAGGTCAGCGAGGAAGCCCGCAACGTAGTCGGCTGCGGCACGCTCGCCCGGCCCGGGCTCGTCGCCGTAGTTTGACGTGTCGATGCGAATCAGGTCTTGGCAGATGCGAACGACGTCGCGCGAAGCAGTCATACCTCCAGGCTAGTGCCGTCCCCACGCAAGAAGGGACCCGAGCCTCATGGCCCGGGTCCCTTCTTGCGCTCTTGCGTCTGACAAGCTACCTACGTGAGGAGGCTGACTCCACCGGGTCCCACCAAGAGACCGATGACGATCAGCACAACACCCCAGAGGATGTCCTTCTGAACGATCCGGATGATTCCGGTGATGACCAGGATGACTGCGGCAATCCAAAGAATAAAGTCCCACATGATGGGCCCCCTTTTTTTCTGTAGGTAATGCTTGGACGTGTATGTCAACCGACCTCAAATCCAGTTCATTCCCGGTTTTCCGAAAAATCTCAGGTCGCTGACCAGGGACGTTACCTTGCTGTGACCAAAAACACGCAGGTATTTTGCGGATTCCGGCCCGCCGAAAGGTGGCTCTGAGGCATCGAAAAATGGGGTTAGCGGCATAAATGTGTGTCCACTGGGGGTGTGTTCTGCCTGGTCGCTAGGCGTTTTCGGGCCTGTGTTATGCCATTGGAGGCATGACTGGAGCAGGTAGTGGACATTCGGGGTCGTGCGTGCTGTGCGGGACGAGGCTCAAACGCAACGGCACGACGAGCGCTGGGACCACGCGGTGGCGGTGCCCGAAGTGCGGTTCGTCGAGCACCCGTAGACGCCCTGATGTGTCCCGCGCTGCTGACTTGGATCGATTCCTGGCGTGGTTGATGGGTCGGGCCACCCAACGCGACCTAGTCGGCGGCACGGGCCGCACGTTTCGCAAGCGCCATGCGTGGTGTTGGAATGTGGCACCCACCATCGCGATCACCGGGGAGATCTATGACGAGATCCAACTCGACGGCACCTATCTGAGCGACGGATGGTGCCTGTTAGTTGCTATCGATGGGACCACAGGTGAGGTCATCGCTTCGCAGTGGTGCGACACGGAAAAGACGGCTGCCTGGACCGCCCTGTTGGAACGTATTCCGCCACCACAGGTCGCGGTCATCGACGGCGGATCCGGTCTTGCTTCTGCACTGAGAGCGTGCTGGCCGGACACCAAAATTCAACGCTGCCTGGTCCACGTTCAACGCAACGTTCGCAACTATCTCACCACCCGTC
>Ga0307486_1000777_pt1 | contig 27041 bp, 16 predicted proteins | sample CBIW02metaG_FD_203663 | JGI IMG/M metagenome (GOLD analysis project Ga0307486, IMG submission 203663) | Sea-ice brine microbial communities from Beaufort Sea near Barrow, Alaska, United States - CBIW 0.2 | ecosystem: Environmental > Aquatic > Marine > Coastal | place: USA: Alaska | collected...
GACAGTTCTACGTGCGCCAGTTCCGCAACATGAAGGGCTCGGTCTCCCTCGACGAAATTTCTGCGCGGGCGCTCGCGGAGTACGCGGGCATCGCCGGTCACCTGCTCGCCAAGGGCCACGCGCGCACTAGCGGTGCGTCGATTATCGCCGGCTACGTGGGAGGCGGCACCGTGCTAGACAAGGCGATGGCGCGATTTGCGCAGGCATATGCCGACCAGACGGAAGCCGATCACGTGGCACTGCTGGCCGCGGTCAAGAGCGGTCGGATGCGGATCGCAGAGGGGGTCTAGGGGACGCCGCGATGCGCCCGTACTCGGTGCGATCGATCCAGCAATTCGCCTATGCGACCTGCAAGAATTCCACCGATAGCGCGCTGATCATCGATGCGATGGACCTGCTTCACGGCGGCGTCCACGATGTTCATCTACGTGGAGAACCTGGCCGGCACGGAGGCGGAGCCCAAGCAGGCGCCGGCGTCCCATCGGTGAGCGGCGCCCCTACCTGTTAGCTGGGAGCGATTACGTCTACACCGGCGACTGCCACCGTCGCCGACCATGCCGCCTCTTGGTATTCCTGGACACCGAAGTGGGCTTGCTGCATGCGCTCGAGCGGCCCAGTCATCTTCTTGGGAGCCGACGCGAAGAAGCTACCCGAGGCATCGGCCGGGTACTGGAGGACTTCCAGGTAGCGGTTGGCTGCCTGCGGCACGCTGGACGTCATGCGCAGACGGGCGGGCATGCGCAGCATCATCGGCACCATGACCTTCCGCATGATGAAACTCGCGTTACGGACTGCCCCGGTATCGGGCGTGTTCCCTGGTGAGACGGCATCGACCGTCATGCCGACGGGAAGCCGGCGGGCGAGTGCCGCCACCCACCACGCGGTGAACACCTTGGTGGTGGCGTAAGTGTCGAATGGCTTGAAACGTGTGGGCTGCTCGCCGCGCATCAGCGCCGTGGCTGCGCCCACCAGGTCGCCCTGGAAGTGCTCGCCCGCGACCTGGTCCAGGTGAGCGATGTTCATCGTGGGGACGTCCCCGCGTGCCGCCTCGGAACCGGCGATGACGATGTGCGCGTCGGGGGCGAGGGTGCCAGCCGCGAGCAGCGCCGCGGTCAAGCGGTGGTGGCCGATGACGGACGAGGCAAACGTCAGCTCGATGCCGTCTGAGGTGAACTTGCGCTCACTGCCGGAGACGATCCCCGCGTTCAGGACGAGTGCGTGGAGGGTGCGCCCGGCCAGCGCGGCGGCCGCGGCCTGAGTGCTGTCGGCATCGCCCAGGTCAAGAGCGACGGCCTCGAACACGTCGCGACCAGTGCGCTCGGCGAGCGCGGTGGCGGCGGCCTGGGCGCGTTCCTGCGACCGGCCGGTGATGATGACGGTCGCGTAGCCAGCATCGGCTAGTTGGGCAGCGGCCTCGAAGCCGATGCCGGAGGTGGCACCGGTGACGAGAGCGGTGTGGCCCGAGAGGTCATCTGCATGCGAGTTTGGATTCATGTCCAAGACACTAACACCGGTTTGGACAACTGTCTAGACCGGCGTTCCCGCGTGCTAGTCTCGAAGCCATGAAGAAGGTGCCAGAAGACCTCGCCGTCAAGCTCCGCGTGGTGAGCGAACAGTTCCTTGCGCTCGGACCCGACGGCCGCCTCGATCAGGTCGCCGCGGACGCGGGCATTCCTCGCGCCACGCTCTACTACTATTTCTCTGGCAAAGACGATTTGTTGACGTTCTTCATGCGTGAGAAGATGGCGCGCATCGGCGTCCGGGTTCAGGAGGCGAAAGCCAGCGACGGCACGGCCATCGAGCGTTTTACCGTCGCGCTCGGTTCGATTGTCCGCGAACTGGCCGCCAACCCAGCCGTGTGCGTCAACCTCACGGTCGCGATGGGTCGCATGGAGGCCATGGCCGAGGTGGTCACGGCGAGCGACCAGGCCGTGATCGCGCCGTTGCGTGAGCTGCTCATCGAGGCGCGGGCCGTGGGCAACGCCGACGTTCCCGACATCGACCTCACCGCCGCCATGGTGCTGGGCGGCATCACGATGGCCGTCATCCAGCGGTACTCCATGACGGGGGAGATTGACGCGGACGCGCTCGCCGCTGCCGTGACGGCTCAAGTGATGAACGGCGTCAGAGTGCGCTGAGAGTGTCTCCTCCTACTGCCACCCTGTGCCGGATCAGCGGGCGTGGGGGTAAATCTCCCCGAACTGTTTGGGAGTGAGGACCGGCTCGGCCTTGCTGGTGGGACTCGCTCAGGTGCGCCCGGACACGCGCCTTTGGTGTCCACGGTACGGTGATGTCGGTAGGTGTCTGGGCTTGCCGAGGTACCAACAATATGTAGGGGGAATTGTGGCCAAGCGGGGATTATTCGCAGAGATCAACCATCTGTCACAGCAGGCCGACAGGCAGCGCAGGCAGCAACAGGCGGCCAACTACCGGGCGCATGCTCAGGCGGAGCGTGAGGCAGAGCGCTCCCGTAAGGCCGCGGAGCGGGCACGGCTGGCAGCAACTCGTGCATCTGTTGCGGATCAAAAAGTCGCTGAGCGCGAGGCCGCGCGCCTCCACATCGAGTACATGCTCGCCGACGTCGCGTCACAAAATTCGGACCTCGCCAGGATCTACGGTGAGATTGACGGACTGCTCGCCTGGACCCTTAAGGTGGACGACTATATCGATCCTGAAAGTCTCAGAATCACGGCAGAGCACCCGCCGTTCGACCCGGGAGTCCTTGGCACCCCGACCCCAGCCATGCCGGCACTGACCTACTCGCCCGAACCCGCGTACGTGGAACCGCCAGGCCCGAGCGCTCTCGGTGCGGCATTCGGGGGTAAGAAGCGGCATCAGGAAGCTATCGAGCAAGCGCGGTCCGAACACGAGGCCGCACAACGTCAGTGGCACGAGGAAGCGACGAACCTGCATGCCGCCTACGTGGCGGCACAGGCGCGGCGTGAGGAAGTCGAAAGGCAGCGGCTGCTGAGCCTCGCCTCTGCGGAATTTACCTACCACGAGGAGTGTCGACAGCGCGAGGATGAAGCCGACGCACACAACCAGGAGTTGAACAAGTTCATCAATGAACTGGCATTCGACGTGGAGTCCGCAATCCAGGAGTACGTGGGGATCGTGCTGTCGAATTCGGTGTATCCAGATTCGTTCCCTGTCAGCCATGCCCACCGCTTCTCGCTCGACACGCGGGAGCTCACACTCACCGTGACGGTGCCGGAGCCGGGGACGATCCCTGCTGTGAAGGAGTACAAGTACACCAAGGCCAAGGACGAGGTTACTGGGACTGCACTGTCTGCCAAGGCGCAGAAGGACCGATACGCGAGTGCCGTTTGGCAGGTTGCAGTGCGTACTCTGCATGAGGTCTTCGAGGCCGACCGTGCGGGTAAGGTCTACTCCATCGCCCTGACCGTGGGGGTCGATCGGATTGCGCCCGCCACGGGAAAGCCGGAGACGGTTCCGCTGGTCATTGTGGCTGCAGACCGGGAGACCTTCAGCAGTTTCGATCTCGAGAATGTTGTCCCTCAGGCAACTTTGGCGCATCTAGGTGCCGCGGTTTCGAAGTCGCCGTTCGACGTCGTTCCAGCGGACACCAGCAGGGGCGTGCGAGCGCGGAGCACCGAGTGAAGTACAACCCTCCTCCGAGTTGGCCGACTCCGCCACCCGGGTGGGCACCGCCTCAGGGATGGAAGCCCGATCCATCCTGGCCGGACCCGCCCGCCGGTTGGCAGCTTTGGACCCGAAGCGAGGGCACTGACGACGAGAGCGCAGCGCCGCCCGCGGAATCGAGCTCCGGCCCTTCGACTGCGATCAAAGCGAGTGTCGCCGATTCGGGTTCCCACGAAGCACCTGCACAGCCTGACACGTCGGCGCTCCTGAGCCGAATTGCCGAACTTGAGTCCGCATTGACCGCAGCGCTGGCCCGCGGTGGAGATGCCATCGAGTTGAGTGATCAACGGGTGCTGCAGGACGCGGGCATCTACCGCTACCACCACCCACTCGAGGACGCGGCCGCATACAAGGACCGACTCAGCGATCTCGAGACTCAGATCGACTCGATCGTCAGGGCGGGGCAGGCTGTGTTGGCCGCAGATAAGTTTACGTTCGACGGATCTCTGGCCAAGGGTCGGAAGATGGTTGGCGACCTCTCTAAGCTAATGCTTCGCGCCTACAACGCGGAAGCCGACAACTGTGTTCGGTCACTGCGATCCGGGAACATCAGCACGGCGACGAAGCGGCTAGAGCGCGCCGTGGCAGGAATCGAAAAGTTGGGCGCGATCATGGAGATGCGGGTCAACCCATCGTTCCACGCCCTGCGCGTAGCCGAGTTCGAGCTCACTGCAGATTTTCAGATGAAGGTCCAGGAGGAACGCGAGCGTGCACGCGAGGAGCGCGAGCAGCTGCGTGAGCAACGTCGCGCCGAGCAAGAGCTTGCGGCCGAGAGAGAACGCCTCGAGAAGGAAAAGGGCCACTATGTCACCGTCCTGGCGTCGCTGCGAGCGAAGGGCGATGACGTGGCTGCGGACGAGATGGCCACCCGCCTCGCTCAGATCGACGAGGCGATTGAGGCCAACGACTACCGCATCGCCAACATCCGCGCCGGGTACGTCTATGTGATCTCTAACGTCGGCGCATTCGGCCCCAACATCGTAAAAATCGGCATGACGCGGCGCCTCGAGCCGCGGGACCGAATCCGTGAACTGGGCGACGCTTCAGTGCCATTCCGCTTCGACGTACATGCGCTGTTCTTTTCCGACGACGCCATTACGCTCGAGGGCGAACTGCACAAGGCATTCGTGGACCGGCGGGTGAATTTCGTCAATGAGCGTCGAGAGTTCTTCTTTGCGACGCCCGAGGAGGTTCGAGAACTTCTAGCCGTGAAAGTCGGTGGGCTCCTCGAGTTCACCGAAGCCGCAGAAGCGCCGGAGTACTTCCAGAGCCGCGGCCGATGGCCCGCGACGACCCTCGGGGTGACTCCTCCCGACGTTTCCTAGCTCTGCGAATGGCAGCGACCAGCGACGGTGTTGGTGAATACCCTGAAAGGGTGGGTCGATGCGCGCGGCCGAAGTGACCGGCCTGCGTATCCGTGACCTGAACCTCAAGGCCCGGCATTTTGAGGCCTGCCAGGCCCTCCACAGCATCCAGGGCGAGTGGAAAGTCGGGATAGATCACACCCCGATGCCGCCGAGACCGTGAGCGACGACCCCACGCCCGTGGCAGCCCGCCACTGCGCCCTCGGGCTCCACCATGATCGTCGCCGCGACACCCAGCACGAGGCCATAGGTATCGATCCGGGTGCACGAGCCGCGGCGGAGTCGGCCACACCATCGTCTCGCCGAACGCCAACCACTCGTCCCACGCTGTCCGCTCACCCGACGCGCGCATATACGCGGCCTGCAGCGCGGCGGTGGCCTCGGCGTTGGCCAGGGCGGCGTGGGCATCGGTCAGCGGCACGCCAAAGTGCGCGCAACACGCAGCCAGCTTCGCGGGCGCCCCAAACTGCCCCGCCAGACGCATCGTGCAGAGCGTCTGATCCTGCGCGAGGCCAAGCGGCCACCCGGCGCGGGCATACTCGGCGACCAGGAACGACGCGTCGAAGGCGCTGTTGTGAGCCCCGACCACGCGCTCCGCCAGCAGGTCCGTGAGGTCGCCCACCACGTCAACCTCACGGTCGCGATGGGGCGTATGGAGGCTATGGCGGAGGTGGTTATGGCGAGCGACCAGGCCGTGATCGCGCCGTTGCGTGAGCTGCTCATCGAGGCGCGGGCAGTGGGCGACGCCGACGTTCCCGACATCGACCTCACCGCCGCGATGGTGCTGGGCGGCATCACGATGGCCGTTATCCAGCGGTACTCCATGACGGGGGAGATTGACGCGGACGCGCTCGCCGAATCCGTGACGGCTCAAGTGATGAACGGCGTGCGGGTGCGCTGAGGAGGCGGTGCGCAGGGGCCGCTTTGTATATCAGTAGGCTCGACTCATGGCTACTGAACTGATCGGGTACCAGGGTGTCGAAGAGTGGATGGGCCCTGAGTATCTCACTCTGCGTGATGTGCTCCCAGAGAGTCCGCGAGCAGTGATCGTTGGGCTCAACCCCTCGCCGGTCAGTGTCGCCGCGGGCCACTATTACCAGGGCCGCGTGGGCCAGCGACAGCTGCGACGACTCGGCTCAGCGGGCCTCTTTGCGCTCGCGGACGGTGCTCGCACATTCGAGGAGGCGGCCCTTGCCGCAGGGGTTGGTTTCACCGACATCGTCAAGCGGCCCACGGTCGGGGAGAAGGACCTTGTCGCAGGGGAGCTGGAGCACGGCCGCGCGCAGCTGTCTGAAAAGCTTCGCGCGCTATGCGTGCCGCTGGTCGTGTGCGTGTTCCGGCATCCGGTCGAGGCGCTACTTGGTCGCAAGGCTGCAGGTGGGCCAGGTATTCAAAATGCCCGGACCGCCTGGGGTGCGCAGGTGTTCCGGATGCCTGGGCCGTTCGATGCAGTGGCCAAGGCGGACGCCGTGATAACTGATTTGCAGACACTCCTGAGGAGCTAGGTATTCCGTTCGTTGGACCTGCTACCCAGAGTTTTTCATTGCGCAGTGCAGTCTCCTGTGGCGAGTGCCGTTTCTTGTGGAGGGTATGGTCTTCGTTTTCGAGATGCCGAAGCCTGGCAAAGTTGATCTCTCTGGACCGGCCGCCACTCAAGAAAGAGTCCAGTTTTCCTGTTGAACGAAGCGCAATCTGGAGTTAATAGGTTCTGTTGAGACTCCTATCGGGTACGAGTGCGGGAAGCGGCACGGCTAGTGCTCAAGTACCCTCCTGTACGCACTGAGAAGTCGCTTGGTTTCAACTGTCTTTGCGCGTCCAATGACGGCGGCTAGTCCAGGCATGGCGAGCAGGGCTGCCATCACGACAGTTAGCAATCCGAGGGTTAAGGAAGCTGCCGCGTTTGGGAGCCCGCTTGATGCATTCGTCGCGCCTACCGACGATGTGTAGAGAGTGCCCGCTAAGCGCCATACGGGAACCATGGCCAGAGAAAAGACCAACGGTCCTAGTGCTGTCAGTGTCACTTGCGCAGCCTGAATAGTGGCTTGTCGGAAACGCAGGCGGTCCATATAGAGGCGAGCGTGCGCACGAGGTAATTCCGCGATCACGGACGCCGTCGGGTATTGAGTGAGGGTGTGCTGTTGTAGGTAAACGGTGATCTCGTCGCTATCCACAGCAGCGTATTCAAGGCGCGCGAACTCTGGTGGCTGACCTTCAATCGCCCTTGTAAATCTTCGACGAAAACGCGTCGTTCGAACCACCTGAACGGACGAATAGACAGCTGACGCAAGCATGGCGAGGAGGATTGCCCCGATCAGCGCGGCAATCAAGATTCGTCGATTCGTTCGAAGTAGCTCATCTCGGGCTGTGGTCGCATGAGAACCGCACCGACGGAAGCGAACCCGAATATGGTCCATGCAAACACTGAGGCATAGACCCCTGTCGTGAAGTTGTCTACTGACGGCGCGTTCAAGAGCGCAATAGCGAATACGAATGCCGACAGCGCGGAAGCACCAGTGCACGCCCAAAGCGGTCTCATTACCCATCGGAGGTATCGTTGGGCCGAGCGTGTTAGTGCTTGTTCAGGCTGTTTCCCATATCCGAGCGGCGCTCGATCCAGCGATTTACGCAGGTGCTTGGCAAGGCGTTGGTGGTGATTCAACACGTCCTCCCATACCGGTGTGGCCACCTAAATCAGCGGTCTGATTGAAGAGATGCATCATTGGACCAATCCATTCACAGGTCGAGCTTAGAACCAGATCGCGGAGTCGATGCCGTCGCTGAAGCGCTCCGCGCGGTCCCCTGAAGGAAAGCGGCCAGACTCGCCACGCTCGACCCGGCGGGCGGTCCATGCCATCGCCGCGGCATCGTGCACGTCGTCAGTCGCCGCGCCCTTCAGGCCCGACTCGAGGTCGATCGGCAGGTCGATGCCTTCGCTCGCGAGGAGCTCGCGACGCATCATCGCGCCGGGGAAGGATTTCTTGTAGTGCTCGATCGGAGCGCCCGCCATTGCGCGGAAGGTCACCTCGGGGTGTCCCTCAAGGATTCTGGACGCGGCCGATGCGAGGTGCCGGTCCACGTCGCGGATCTTCTCGGTGATCGCCCAGGCTTGTTTGGAGAGGCTCTTGCCGCCCGTGGCGGCGATGGAGACCACGCGTGCGTCGTCGTAGGTCGCGGCTGCGACGGCGGCGCGGACGGGAGTCGAAAAGACTGAATTGTGGCGAGGTTTGATGAACCGACGTGCCTCGGTGTCCGCGAGACGCGGCCCGCTATCGGGGAGTCCGATTGGGATGTCGACGACGATGGTCTGCACGCCCCAGCTTTCGCGCCCAATTGCCTCGGCTTCTGCGACGGTTGGCGCGACGAATGCGTCGACGTAGCCGCTGTCGTCGATCGCGACGGCGATCCAACCGGTCTTGCAGGAATCGAGCCCCAGTACTGTCATGTGTTGAGCCTGGCAGAGTGGTGGGATCTAGACAAGCGAGCGCGGGTATTGGCTATCTATTGTCAGCCGTTTACGACACACTCGGTGCATGCCCTCAACTTTTGGCTGGCTCGACGCAGACGACGAGCAACGCCGCAAGATGATCGACATGATTGGCTCGACCATAGAGCCGGGGACGCTCGACGAGCTCGGAATCGGTTCGATTCGCGACTCTTTCTCTAACGGGCTCTTCCCCGGAACGTCGACGATTCATACGCGCCTGAAGTATGTGCTGCTGATCCCGTGGCTCCTTGAACTTGCGTCCCGGAAGCCGACCGCCCGTGAAATGGCTGCTGAGTTCACGCGGCTCGAGTACCGACTCATCCCGAGCCTGATCGCAGGAGGGGAGGACGAGGGTGTCATCGGCCGAGACGCTCGCGAGAGCCTGAAGAGACTCCCCAGCGTTGTGTACTGGGGGGCTCTCGGTGCGTGGGGCATTCGCGACGCTGACCTTTCTCGCGACATGTACTTCCGGCGGACTGCCGACCTCCGTAGCCTCACCAAACGTCGCGCGGCAGCAGATGACCCTGAATCGCGCGAACTACTGCCGAGCGCAGGGCTCGATCAGGGACTGCCCTCAGCGCCTGCGAATCTCCTGTCGGGGGCCACCTTCGAACTTTCGAGCGAGTTGGAGGAGTATCTCTCCGCTCGGATCGCCAGCGCGACCGAAGGTTCGCTCTTGTCGTGGCTCGTGCTAAACGCACCTGCGAACCTCGCGCCCCTCGGTGACGGGGAAGACGTCCCCTACATCTGGAACATCGCAGGCATCGAAGCGCTGCCGGCTGACCTCGCGCGCCAGGTCGACCACGCTCGTCGATTCAGTGAGGCGATCTACGGTGCGCCGCTGGTGTACAACCTCCTGTTGGCGCGCAAGAGCGGACAGGAAGAACTCGCCGCGGGGTACGAGTTAGCGCTCGCCGAGTGGGAGAGCAACATACGGGTCGATGGGACGATGCTGGGCTGGGATCGGGACGACTTCTGGAACACCGTTCTAAACTTCAATCCCCGGCTCCGCGACGCGACAAAACTATTCGTCGACGGCTGGCTGGATCTTGTCGCAACGGGTAAGCAACTTGCCGATAGCGAGCCCGCAGCCATATTGATCCGCGCGCGTGAGATCCGGATCAAGGGTCCGCGTGCACGGTTCGCGAGCCAGGCGGCGCTCGATAAGTGGTCTGGCTCCGCAGGTGTTTACCGCCTGGACTATCGCTGGGGGATCGCTAGGAGCCACCTGGAAGATCTCTACGTTGCGAGGGAGGCGCGATGACTCTCGCCCCGGAAACCAGAGTCCTATTGACCGATGCGCTCCGCCCGCCGGCGGGGTTCCGCGTCGACATCGCGGTCGGAACAACATACTCTCTCGACCTCATCGCGCTGCTGCTCGCGCCGCTCGCCTTCGCGGTCTCGGAAAAGCTCGACGGAGGCGACCTCGACGAGGTCGATCCTCTGCGTCTGCTGGAGGCCGCACGTCGTCACGCGGAACACACCACGGTGTTCTGCCAGGTGGGCGGCATTCACGTCCCGCCGAACTACCGGCAACTGCTGACGCTTGTAGAGGACAGTGTTGTTGAAGTAATGGCCCCGATCCCGGGAGCCATTTTCCACCCGAAGATTTGGGCTCTCAGATTCGTCGACGAGGCTGGAAACTACCTGCATCGTGGCGTCGTGCTGAGCCGGAACATGACGCTCGACCGATCCTGGGACACCGCTCTGATTCTCGACGAGGACGCCGACGGCACCATTGCTGCAGCGCCTATGGCGGACTTCGTCGAGGGATTGCCTGGGCTCGCGATCAATGGCGTCGACGAGCCCCGTGCCAAGGAAATCGAATCGCTGGTCGCAGGGCTCCGCATGGTCAACTTCGCTGCACCGGCGCCATTCACGGGAGGCGAGCTGCTGCCAATTGGCTTGACTGATTCTCGGGTGTGGCCATTCCCCACAGGTGCCCGGCAGTTGCTCGCGATCAGCCCGTTCCTGACGGTGGGCGCGCTTCACTCACTCGGCAAGGTGTCCGCAAAACGGACCCTGTTGTCGAGAGCCGAATCCCTCGACAGCATCGGCTCGCAGGCGCTAGAAGGCTGGAATCCGCACGTGCTGCAGCGGCTCGCCGAAGTCCCAGCGGGTGAGGAGGTAGGCGCGGCCGAGGTCGTGACCGCGGAGCGACAGGGCACATCAGAGGGCCTGCACGCGAAGACGTTTGTAGTTGACCTTGCCGGCTCGCGGTCGATGGTCGTAACCGGCTCTGCGAACCTCACCAGCCCAAAGTGGGGAAACAACGTGGAGTTTGATGCGGTGCTCGAAGGGCCGACCAGAGCATGCGGCGTCGACCAGGTACTCACTGGGTCTCCCGGAGCGCCCGGGCTGCTCCAATTGATGGAGGAGTATTCGGTTGAGAACGTGGAGTCCGTTAGCGACCCCACTATTGCCACTTCTCGCGAGATCGAGGCGCTGCATCGTGAGCTCGCCCTTGCGCATCCGGTTCTCGAGGTCACCACGATCGATAGCGAGAAAGTGAAAGCCTCGCTCACCTTCTCTAACCCTCCAAGTGTGGTCGGTGAGACGAGGTTCTGGCCGATCTCGTTGCCGGACCAGGGCCGGGAGATGAAAGCCGGAGTAACGCACCACTGGACGCTGGCGCCAGAGTACGTGACGCCATTCATCGCCGTTGAGACCACCGCCGGGGTCGGGGAGGCGCGAGTGACTGTCAAAGGCGTACTCAAAGCCAAGCTGACGGGGGACATTGAAAGCCGCAAGCAGGACGCGCTCATGTCCATCCTCGATTCCAAGGCTGCGGTGCTGCGCTACATCGTCTTCCTGCTCGGGGATCCCGCGTATGACACGCTATTTGACGAGATGACGGGGCTTGAGGGCTCGGGTGCGTGGAATGCCGGTAGTCGAGGTGCCCCCAGCGAGCCCGCCCTCCTCGAACCGCTCGTGCGTGCCTCGGGGCGCGATGAGTACGCGCTCGCACGTGTCGCGGCTCTCATCGAAGACCTGCGTTCGATGGACGGTGGCGTGGGGCGCGTGCCTGACGGACTCGACGCACTGTGGGATGTGGTGTGGCAGGCCCACCAGGAGAGGACGTCATGACGCCCAAGAAGCCGGACACCGCAGCCATTCTCGCCACGCTGAAGGATTTCCAGCGCGACACGGTGGAATACGCCTTCGAGCGACTCTGGCTTGCGGAGGACCAGACCAAGCGCTTCCTTGTCGCGGACGAGGTGGGTCTCGGCAAGACGATGGTGGCCAAAGGGGTCATCGCCAAGACGGTTGAGCACCTATGGGAGACGGTCGACCGCATCGACGTGGTCTACATTTGCTCGAATAGCCAGATTGCGCGACAGAACCTCGCCCGACTTAACGTCGTAGGTGGGGTTGAGCTAAAGCACGCCGACCGGCTCACACTTTTGCCCAAGGTCATCGGCGACATGCGCTCCGAGAAGGTGAACTTTGTTTCGTTCACTCCGGGCACGTCGTTCAACGTAGGCAACAGCGGCGGAGCAGCGCCCGAACGGGTGTTGCTCTACTGGATGCTCGCGGAGTGCTGGGGCGAGGAATTCACCAACACTGTGCGCTGGGAGAAGTTCTTCGAAGGAGGGGTTCGCCGAGACCGTTTCAGGAACCAGCTCAAGAACTTCGACCGCAAGTCCCTGGACCTCGAACTCTGTGCTTCCTTCGGCGAAGCCGTTGATACCGCAAAGGGCCCCGCAGGCGGTTCACTGCGCGATGAATTGAACGAGTGCGCGGAGAAATACACCCGCTTGCGCAAGGCGGCCAAGGGCGAGTTGAGTGCGCGCCGCTTCCGGCTTATCGGAGTGCTTCGTCGCTTGGTGGCACACGCGGCGGTGGAACACCTCGAGCCCGACCTGGTCATCCTCGACGAGTTCCAGCGCTTTAAGGACGTGCTCGAGGGAGAGGGCGACGGTGCCGAACTTGCTCGTGCCGTTTTTGACCACCCTGACGCGAAGGTGTTGCTCCTTTCGGCAACCCCTTTCAAGATGTACACGCTTCCCGATGAGCCCGAGGGTGACGATCACTTCAAGGACTTCGACCGCACGGTGCGGTTCTTGGCCGATGAGGAGCGCGCCGATGCCGTGGCGCGTGACCTGAGAACGATGCGCGAGGACCTCATCGCCGGCAGAGACAGGGCCGAGGCCGAAGCGGCTCGCGACCGTGTCCAACACGAGTTGAGCCGTGTGATGTGCAGGACGGAACGCCTCGCCTCCACGCCGGATCGCGACGGAATGCTGAAGGACCACGAGCTCGCGGGGGTGGAGCTCACGGTGCCCGACGTGAGCTCGTGGATCACCTTTGACTCTGTCGCGCGTCACATTGAGAGTCAAGACGTGTTCGAGTATTGGCGGTCAATGCCGTACCCGCTGAACCTCATGGAACATAATAGTTACCAGGTGCGATCCAAGTTCCAGGCGGCGGTAGACCGCGAAGACGCGGGTCTCGCGAAGGCGCTCGGCAACGCTGATGCGCTCCTGGATTGGAAAGACATTCAGGCTTACCGGAAGGTCGATCCAGGTAACGCCAAGCTGCGGGGCCTAATGCAGGACGTGTTGGGACGGGGCGCTTGGCAACTCGCGTGGCTCCCACCCGCATTGCCGTACTACGAGCTCGCCGGGGCCTACGCCAACCCTGACCTTCGTACGTTCACGAAGAGGCTGATTTTTTCTGCGTGGACCGCGGTGCCTAAGTCCATTGCAGTGATGGTCAGTTACGAAGCCGAGAGACTTGCGATGGAGAAGAGCGGGCTCTCGGATCGCGGGTATGACGCAAGACCTCTTGCGGCACCCCTCCAGTTTCGCGACTCGGGAACGACCTTTTCGCTCCTCTACCCGTCTCCGTCGCTTGCCGCGGCGGGCGATCCGCTGAGCATCGCGCGGGGTCGTGGCGCTGAGTTCCCGATGAATTACATCGCGTATGTGGATGAAGTGCGGCTCCGAGTTCGGCACCTACTTGAAAAGCTCCCCGCTGAGGCGCGTGCCGGCGGGCGTCCGGACTTGCGGTGGTACTGGGCGGCACCCTTGATGCTGGACCACGTTGACGAGGGTACGAAGACCTCGGAAGCGCTGGCGCTGATCCGCGAAGACGAGTCGGACTCTGACGACGGGGCACTCGGGCGAATATCCATGCATCTGGAGGTGGCGGAAAGCGTCCTTAGGGATAGTGCAGACGGTGAGGGGAGCGGCCCGCTAGGTCCGCGTCCTGATGATCTTGAGGAAGTGCTCACGGAGCTGGCAGTGTCGGGGCCGGCAGTCTGCGCGCTGCGGGCGCTCGCGCGCGTTACGGGCGGCCGTGCAGCATACGCGGAGCCTCACATTCGGGGCGCCGCTTTCAGCGTCTCGCAGGGGCTGCGCTCACTGTTCAACAAGCCGGAGATCATCGCGATGCTGCGCGGCGCAGACGAAGGGCAAGAGGAGTCGTATTGGCGAGCGGTGCTGGCTCATTGCGCCGAGGGAGGGTTGCAATCGGTGCTCGATGAATATGCCCACACGCTCGTCGAATCCGAAGGCTTGCAGGGTGCGGATCCTGTAGAGCGCGCAGCGACCCTGGCGGAGGTGATGTCGGAGGCGCTTGCCATGCGAAGCGCCACGAACGCAATTGAGGACATCCGCGTCGAAGGTGGGCGCGTAGTTCTGGCCGATCCGAGGAGGGTGAGTAGCCACTTCGCGGCGCGGTACGGGCATGCCCAGTCGAGTGATGCGGGCACGATGCGCGAGACCAGTGTTCGCGTTGCGTTCAACTCGCCCTTTAGGCCGTTCGTGCTGGCTTCTACGTCGGTAGGTCAGGAGGGGCTGGACTTTCACACGTACAGCCACGCGATCGTGCACTGGAACCTGCCGAGCAACCCGGTCGACTTGGAGCAGCGCGAGGGTCGTGTCCATCGCTACAAGGGACACGCGGTGCGCAAGAACATTGCGAAACGCCACGGTGGGGCTGCGCTGACGGGAACCAACGACGACCCATGGTCTGACATGTTCAATGCGGCCTTGGCGGAGCGCGTTGACGATCAGTCAGATATTTCTCCGTTCTGGGTCTATCCGCAGCCGGAGGGGGCAAGCATCGAGCGCTATGTGCCGGCGCTACCCACGAGCCGCGAGTCGCAGCATTATCAGCGGCTACTCAAGACGCTCGTGACCTATCGGATGCTGCTCGGCCAACCGCGGCAGGCGGAACTCATCAAATCCCTTGGTGAGAATGCCGACTGGATGAGCATTGACCTCGCCCCGCCCGCCAGATCGTAGCGATACGATGGCGGCTCTTGGGGTTCGTGTGGTCGGCAGACTCCTTGGCGACTACTCCGTAACATGAAATAATTAACGCGGATATTGCATCGGGTCGCGCCCGTCTCTCTTGCAAGTCACACCGCGTACGGCCCGTCGTATCGTGAGTGTCAGCCGACATCGCTAGCGTGGTCCACGGAACCAAAATATGTAACAGCGCGATGACGCGCGCGAAGGAGTCCAACGCCATGTCAGTACAACCACCACAGTCAAGTGTCGCGCAGCTGAGGACGGTGACGTGGTAATGGCTCTTCGAAAGTCGGACCTTTACTCATCCCTGTGGGCGAGCTGCAACCAGCTTCGAGGAGGCATGGACGCCAGCCAGTACAAGGACTACATCCTTACCCTGCTGTTCGTGAAGTACGTCTCCGACAAGTCCAAGACTAGTCCCGGCTCCCTGATCGACGTCCCCAAGGGTGGCTCATTCGACGACATGCTCGCGGCCAAGGGCGACAAGGAGATCGGCGACCGGTTCAACAAGATTATCGGCCGCCTCGCCGAGGCCAATGGTCTGCGTAACGTCATCGACCAGGCCGACTTTAACGACGAAGAGAAGCTCGGTAACGGCAAGGAGATGCAAGACCGCCTTTCTAAACTTGTCACGGTTTTCAACGACCTCGACTTCCGCGGATCCCGCGCCGAAGGTGACGACCTGCTCGGCGATGCCTACGAGTACCTAATGCGGCACTTTGCCACTGAGTCCGGCAAGAGCAAGGGCCAGTTCTACACCCCTGCCGAGGTCTCTCGGATCCTTGCCAAGGTAGTCGGCATCGGTCGTGAGACTCGTCAGGACCAGACGGTCTTCGACCCGGCATGTGGCTCGGGATCCCTGCTGCTAAAGGCTGCCGATGAAGCGCCGCGCGGCATGACGATCTACGGTCAAGAAAAGGACAACGCTACCTGGGCGCTGTCCAAGATGAACATGATCCTGCACGGCAACGAGATCGCCGAGATCGCTAAGGGCGACACGATCGCGAACCCGCAGTTCACGAGCGGCACTCAGCTCAAGACCTTCGACTACGTCGTCATGAACCCGCCGTTCTCGGTCAAGTCGTGGAGCAACGGCCTGGAGAACGACTACGACCGCTTCGAGTACGGCCGACCGCCGGAAAATAACGGTGACTACGCTTTCCTGCTGCACGCGCTCAAGTCTCTCAAGAGCACCGGCAAGGCCGCGATCATTCTCCCGCACGGAGTCCTCTTCCGCGGCAACGCCGAGGCCACGATCCGCACTCGGCTTCTCAAGCAGGGTTTCATCAAGGGGGTCATCGGCCTTCCCGCCAACCTGTTCTATGGCACCGGGATCCCGGCCTGCATCGTCATCCTCGACAAGGAGAACGCCCAGGCGCGCACGGGCGTCTTCATGATCGACGCGTCGAAGGGCTTCGTCAACGATGGCAACAAGAACCGACTCCGCAGCCAGGACATATACAAGATCGTCGACACCTTCAACAAGCAGATCGAGATCGACCGCTACTCGCGCATGGTGCCGATGAGCGAGATCGCCGATTCGAAGAACGGCTACAACCTCAACATCCCGCGCTTCATCGACTCGTCCGAGCCCGGAGACCTCCAAGACCTCTCCGCCCACCTGCATGGCGGTATCCCGAACAGGGACCTTGACGCGTTGGTCGAGTACTGGGAGCCATACCCGCAACTCCGCGACCAACTATTCAAGCCGAGTCGCCCTGCCTACAGCGACCTCGCCATCGAAGTCAGTGAGGTGCGGCAGGTGATTCTTGACGCCGCCGGATTCCACAAGTTGCGCGACGAAGTCACCGGCATCGTCGGTGACTGGTTCGCCGCATGGCGGCCGCGGTTGGTTGAGATCAACGCCGACACCAAGCCCGCCGACCTGATCACGGAGATGAGCGAAGATTTCCTCAAGCGGTTCAAGCCGGTGCCGCTCCTTGACGAGCACGACGCCTACCAGCAGCTCATGACCTACTGGCACGACGTCATGCACGACGACGTCTTCCTGGTAATGAACGACGGCTGGTTGGACGCGGCCAAGCCACGCAAGACGATTGAGGACAAGGAGCGCAAGCTCTCTGAAGACCCCGATCTCGTCCTCTCCACCGGTAGGAAGGCCACCAAGTACAAGATGGATCTCATACCTCCGGCTCTCATCGTTGCCCGCTACTTCGCCGGCGAGCAGGCCAATGTCGACGAACTCAACCTCACCCAGAAAGCGGCCACCCGGGCGGTCGACGAGTACGTCGAAGAACACGCTGTGGAGGACGGTTTGCTGGGCGAGGCCATGGACGACGACAAGATAAACAAAGGCCTCGCCACCAAGCGTCTCAAACAGGCGAACCGCAACGGCGAGCTCGACGAGGTCAATGCGCTGCAACACCTGATTAAGCTCTACGACGCAGCGTCTGTGGCGAAGAAGCCGGTGAAGGAAGCTCGGGCCATGCTCGATCTCGCCACCCTGAAAAAGTACGGTGATCTCACCGAGGACGAAGTTGCGAGCCTTGTCCTCGACGTCAAGTGGCTTGGCGACGTCACCGAGCGGGTAATCACGGTCGTCGAGTCTAAGGTTCACTTGCTTATCGCCCGCGTTTCTCAACTGGGACAGCGCTACGCCGAGACACTCGACAATCTTGATGAACGACTAACGGTGTTGAATCAGAGTGTCGCTGACAACCTTGCACTTCTTACAGGTGAAGCTCGACTGCCAGGATTCTCGGCTCCTTGGAAGAAGATGCCGCTATCGGCACTCCTCAGCTACGAGCAGCCCGGGCCCTACCTCGTGACGACCACGCGTCAACTCGAGAGCGGTCGGACACCTGTGCTGACTGCGGGCAAGACATTCATCCTCGGGTATACAAACGACACGCACGGCATCTGCACCACTCATCCGGCTATCATCTTTGATGACTTCACCACGGCAACTCAGTTTGTCGATTTCGACTTCAAGGCCAAGTCCTCTGCGATGAAGATCTTGCGCGCTCGACCCGGAGTTGCGGATGTCCGGTTCATGTTCGAACGGATGCAACTGATTGACTTTGCGGTCGGTGACCATAAGCGACACTGGATCTCGCAGTACAGCAAGATTGAAGTTACGGCCCCAGAGCTCGACGAGCAGATCGCGATCGCGAAGGCGCTCGCTCAGTTTGATGACCTAGCGGTGGGGATGGAGTCCCGGCGCGCAAAGTTGCATGACCTGAAACGTGCAGCGGCTCAGCGTGTCGTTCACGGCGCACTACGGGAGCAGTCCAATGAGTGATGTCGGCCAAGTCGAGCGCAGGGCGCAGGAGCGTGTCGTCAAGCTGTTCCAGGAGCAGCTCGGCTACGAGTACCTCGGCGACTGGCATGACGGCAACCGAACCTCGGGCATCGAGACTGATCTCCTAACACAGAACCTTAAGGCTCGCGGCTACGACGACAATCTAGTCAACCGCGCACTTGACCAGCTCATTAAGGCCGCCTCGGTCGGCACCGGCCACGACCTTTACGAGGCGAATCGCGATGTTTATCAGTTGCTGCGCTACGGCGTGAAGGTTAAGCCTGGAGTTGGTGAACAGACCGAGACCGTGTGGCTGATCGACTGGGCCAACGCCGAGGCGAACCACTTCGCGGTGGCTGAGGAGGTCACTGTCCTCGGACAACACACCAAGCGCCCAGACCTGGTGCTCTACGTTAACGGCTTGGCGTTGGGTGTGTTGGAGTTGAAGCGTTCTAAGGTCTCGGTGACCGAGGGGATTCGTCAGTCGATTGGTAACCAGAAGCCCGAGTTCATCCGCCCGTTCTTCTCAACGGTGCAGTTCTTGTTCGCTGGCAACGATGTCGAAGGGCTCCGCTACGGCTTGATCGACACTCGTGAGAAGTATTGGCTGGAGTGGAAAGAGCCATCCGAGGTTGCCGAACCGCTGGACCGGGCACTCCTACAGATGTGCGGCAAGGAGCGGCTCCTCGAGCTCATCCACGACTTCATGGTGTTCGATGCTGGTGTGAAGAAGGGCCCACGGCACAACCAGTTCTTCGGCATCAAGGCGGCACAGGCGCGGATCGCGAAGCGCGAGGGTGGCATCATCTGGCACACCCAAGGCTCCGGCAAGAGCCTAACGATGGTGTGGCTGGCCAAGTGGATTAGGGAACATCAGGGCGATGCGCGAGTCCTGCTGATCACCGACCGCACCGAGCTGGACGACCAGCTCGAGGGGGTCTTCAACGGCGTCAACGAGCAGATCTACCGCACCAAGAGCGGCGCCGATCTACTGGACACGCTCAACAAGACCCAAGAGTGGCTGATTTGCTCGCTGGTGCACAAGTTCGGAGGCTCCGACGACGAGAACGTGCTCGACGAGACCGGTAAGGACTTCATCGCCGAACTCAACGCGACCATGCCGAATGACTTCAAGGCCAAGGGCAATCTATTCGTTTTCGTTGACGAGGCCCACCGCACCCAGTCGGGCAAGATGCACCGAGCCATGAAACAACTCCTGCCCGAGGCGATGTTCATCGGCTTCACGGGTACCCCGCTGCTCAAGGCGGACAAGGCAACCAGTATCGAGACCTTCGGGTCCTTCATCCACACTTACAAGTTCGACGAAGCCGTGGCTGACGGCGTAGTTCTCGACCTGCAGTACGAAGCGCGCAGCATCAACCAGCACCTCACGAGCCCGGCGCAGGTGGACAAGTGGTTTGACGTCAAAACCAAGGGCATGACCGACCTGTCGAAGGCCGAGCTCAAGAAGCGCTGGGGCACCATGCAGAAGGTGAACTCCAGCGAGCCACGAGCCAAGCAGATCGTCAACGACATTTTGCTCGACATGGAGACCAAGCCCCGCCTGATGAACGGGCGCGGCAACGCCATGCTCGTAGGCGGTAGCGTCTATCAGGCGTGCAAGTTTTACGAGATGTTCGTCGCGGCAGGGTTCCAGGGCAAGTGCGCCATCGTCACTAGCTATGAACCCAACGCCAGCGACATCTCTAAGGAAGACTCCGGTGAAGGCAAGACCGAGAAGATCCGCAAGTACGACATCTACCGTAAAATGCTCGCCGACTACTTCGACGAGCCCGAAGACGCCGCCATGGGCAAGGTTGAGGAGTTCGAAGCAGCGGTCAAGAAGCAGTTCATCGAAAACCCCGGCCAGATGCGCCTCCTCATCGTCGTGGACAAGCTGCTGACTGGTTTCGACGCCCCATCTGCGACGTACCTCTACATCGACAAGAAGATGCGCGATCACGGCCTTTTCCAGGCGATCTGCCGCGTCAACCGGCTCGACGGCGAGGACAAGGACTACGGCTACATTGTCGACTACCAGGACCTCTTCAACTCCCTCGAGGGAGCGATCACCGACTACACCTCCGGCGCACTCGACGGCTACGAGAAGAGTGACATCGACGGCTTGCTCACGGATCGGATCGACAAGGCCCGTGAGAACCTCGACGACGCTCTGGAGCGCATTCGAGCCCACTGTGAACCCGTCGCCCCGCCAAAGGGCACGCTGCAGTATCAGCAGTACTTCTGCGCCGCGGAGTCCGGCAACGCGGAACAGCTCAAGGCCAATGAACCCAAGCGGGTCGAGCTCTACAAGGCAGTCGCGGCTGTGAGCCGCGCCTACGGCAACCTCGCCAACGAGATGTCCGCCGCCGGGTATAGCGATGCTGAGTCAGAAGCGATCAAGAAGGAGATCGCGCACTACGTCGATGTTCGCGCAGAGGTGAAGCTTGGCGCCGGTGAGGATGTGGACTTCAAGCAGTACGAAGCCGGCATGCGGTTCTTACTCGACACCTACATCCAGGCCAGTGCATCAGAGACCGTGTCGGACTTCGAGGACACCGGTCTGATCGACCTGATCGTGAATCTCGGTGCGGGTGCTATCGACAAACTCCCCGAGGGCATCAAGAAGAACCCTGAGGCGGTCGCGGAGACCATCACCAACAATATGCGCAAGGTGATCATCGACGAGCGCGCGATGAACCCGAAGTACTACGACCGCATGAGTGAACTTCTCGACGCCATCATCGAAGAGCGCCGTAAGGGTGCCATCGAATATCAGGAGTATCTCGCCAAACTGCTAGATGCCGCGAAGAAGCTCGGCACGAAGGAATCCGACACCAAGTACCCGACCTGGGCGGACAACGGCGCCCGCCGCGCGCTTGTTGACTTCTTCTACCCCGATGACTCGCTTGCCATTGCCGTTGACGAGGCGGTAATCCACAACAAGCCGCATGGCTGGGTCGGCAACCCGATGAAGGAGCGACTGGTCCGCAACGCGATTAAGGCCAAGCTCCCCGCCGACTACAGCCAAGTGGAGGAACTGTTTGAACTGTTGAAGGCCCGCGATGAGTACCGCTAGCGCCTACCTCACCGTCCGCGGCATCGACGTTGACGTCATCTACAAGGACATCAAGAATCTCCACATTGGCGTATATCCGCCCATGGGGCGCGTTCGCGTGGCCGCGCCGCAGCGGCTCGACGACGACCAAGTTCGCCTGGCCGTGATCCAGCGGCTCCCGTGGATCAAACGTCAACGCAAGGAACTACAGGACGCTCCGCGCCAATCCGAACGCGAGATGGTGACGGGAGAGTCTCACTACGTATGGGGCGTTCGCCGTCGACTCAAGATCGCGGAACGACCTGGGCGGGCTCACCTCGAAGTTTATGGCGAAAGACTCGTGCTCTACACGCCCGCCGATAGCCCTGTCGACAAGCGACGCGAGTACCTCGATCATTGGTACCGCGAGCAACTCCGCGAGGCGATTCCAGACCTCATCGCGAGGTGGGAAGCCAAGCTCGAAGTGTCAGTACCGAAGTGGACGATCCGCCGCATGAAGACCAAGTGGGGCTCCTGTAATCGCGAGACTCGGCACATCTGGTTCAACGTCGAGCTGGCCAAGAAGCACCCCGACTGCCTGGAGTACATCGTCGTCCACGAGATGGCCCACTACTTCGAACGCAACCACGGCGATCGCTTCACGAAGCTGATGGACAAGTACTTGCCTGACTGGCGCGGCCGTCGCGATCAGCTGAACGGTGCGCCCCTTGCCGAGGAGACCTGGTGATGTTGAGGCGCAATAAGGGCGTGACTACGCGAAGCGCCTGCAACCTGGAGCTGGTGTGAGTCCAAGGCCAGGCGGAGAAGCTGACAAGCTGGGAAACAGGTATGAACTCGCCTGGGCGGTTCGACACGCTCTCTATTGCATTGCTGACTGCGGTAACTCACTAACGCTTGAGGATGTGGACGTCGAAGTCGGCAAGGGTTCGGAATTCACCTTCATGGCAGGAACGTCCACCGAGGTACATCAACTCAAGCGCCAGAACGGCAACAGCAATAGTTGGTCAGTTAAGGCTCTGACTGATCTCAATGTGCTTGAGTCTGCTGTGGGTCATGTGGCTGCTGGCCGTGAGTTTCACTTCGTGTCGCTTGTCCCATGTCGGCCGCTGCAAGAGCTGGCAGAACGTGCACGGAAGTCCGCTGACCTCGTGGAGTTCACCCAGTCCTGGCTGACGAAAGACCAGCGCGCCGTCTTCGACCAGTTGGCTGCGGATGCTGTCCTCGGTGGCCCGCAGAAGGCGTGGGACACCTTGCGAGGAATGTGGTTCAAGGTCCAAGACGAAGGCGATATCGTTCGCGTGAACGCCATGCTGGCAGGTAGCCAGCTGGGAGGTGCCACGGGCGAACTCGTCTCGCTCGCAATCGGTGACATCCTGCTTGACAACCTGGGGCGTCGGCTGACTGGTGTCGAACTGTTGGAGCTACTTGGGGCCAAGAATATTCACCCGCTGACATCAGACTCTCGCCGGAGCGCGAGCGAGCAGCTTCAGGCGGTGACTGACAGTTGGCGCGAGTCTGTCAAACGTGAGCTGCTACAGCCGCGCATCAGGCGCAGTGAAGCCGCCAAGGTGATCGAGTCACTTCACGATCGTCGGGTCGCCATCGTGTCCGGGACGGCGGGAGGCGGCAAGAGCTCGGTCCTGGAGCAGTCCGTCGAAGCTCTAGAAGGGGCGGGTGCGGAGGTGCTGGCGCTGCGTCTCGACCGTCTGGAGTCGTTCGCGTCTACCACAGACCTTGGTCGGCAGCTCGGCATGGATACCTCGCCCGCAGTGGTGCTCGCGCTCGCCGCGGACAGTCGCGACGGCTACCTGGTTGTGGACCAGTTGGATGCGGTGAGCCTGGCATCTGGCCGCATGCCCGAGGGCTTTGACGTCGTGATGGATCTCATCGGCGAGGCCTTGTCTGTAGCTGGCCTCAAGGTCATCCTGGCGTGCCGCGAGTTCGACATCGAGAATGACCATCGGATTCGCTCGCTGTCTGGTCGACCGGACACGGTGAAGGTTTCTGTTGGCCTTCTCTCTTCAGAGGCAGTAGATGCTGCCGTGACGGAGATGGGCCTCGATGCGACGAAGTTGGCATCCTCGCAACGGTCGATCCTGCAGACGCCGATGCATCTCGTGCTCTTCAGGTCGATCGCGAGCCAAGGCAATGCACTCGCTTTCCACTCCAGGGGCTCGCTGTTCGAGGCCTACTGGGAACGCAAGCGGCAGATGGTCCGTGCGAAGCGAGTTGATCTGCGGTTCAGCGCAGTGCTGAGTCGAGTTGCGAACGCGGCGAGTGACCGACAGACGCTGTCTGTTCCCATTGAGATTCTCGACGAGGACGATCTCATCGAAGATGCCAACGTTCTCGTGTCTGAGCACGTGCTAGCCCGCGACGGCGATCGGATTGCCTTCTTTCACGAGACATTTTTCGACTACGCCTTCGCGCGCCAGTGGGTGTCACGATCCGAGTCCCTGACAGACTTCCTACTTCGCGACGAACAGGAGCTGTTCCGTAGAGGCCAGGTCCGTCAGATCATGCAGCACCTCTACGAGCGAGAACCCGAGCGCTTCAGGCTGGAGGCGGTGGCAGTACTGACCAGCGACCAGGTGCGCTTCCATATCAAGGAGACGGTGCTCGCGGTGCTATCCAACCTCGGTGCGCCGAGCAGCCTGGATGCTGAGGTGATCTTCGAGGTGTCAGCAGCTGGTCCAACCTACGAGAATCTCCTGTGGCTACACATCCGCCGCGCCGCTTGGTTCAGGCGCTTTTATGCGGACGGCACCATCGCCTCCTGGCTTGACAGCAACGACTCAACGCTGCAGCAACGCGCAGTCAATCTCATGATGAGCGCCGTCAAAGAGATGCCTGATGAGGTGGGTGAACTGCTCGCTGCTCGCAAAACTGCGCCGGAGTATCTCGACTGGTTACGCTGGGTCACTCGCTTCTCTGATCTGTTTCTTAGTCGCGGCCTCTTCGATCTCATCCTCGCCGCAGTCCGCGAGGGCGGTTTTGACGCGGCGGAGGACGAGCTGTGGTTGGCGGTACATGACCTGGCGAAGCGTCAGCCACTCTGGGCTATCGAGCTGATTGGGGCTCGGTTCATCGAGCACGCCGATGCCCTTGTAATCGACGAAAACGGCAAAGTCGCTCTCCTCGGTCTGCGCGAGTACAGCGCGTCAGAGTTGGTCCGCGAAGCCGCCGCGGCTGAACCGCAGCCCTACGTGGAGGCCGTTGTCCCGTACCTGCGTCGGGTGATGGCTGCAACTGCGTATGAGCCTCGTCTAGATCACCCGATTCTCGATCGGCACTTCTCCGCGCGGTTCGAGGTGGACAAGCTGGATGACCGCGACCTGGATGATGCCCTATTCTCCGGAGCAGTTCGTGCGCTGGAATCGCTCGCTCGAACGGCGCCGGAGGGTCTCTATCCACTGCTTGAGGAGCTCGCCGAAGATCCACACGACTCAGCACAGTTCCTCCTTTACCGATTACTGACCGCCGGAGGGCCGACCTTCGCCGACTGGGCTGCGTCGCTTCTACTTGAAGGGGGAGCTCGACTCAACTGTGGCTACATGGCCGACTCCCACTGGGCAGCGCGCGAGCTCGTCAATGCAATCGCTCCCCACCTATCTGACGACGTTCATCTGCAGCTTGAAGACCAGTTCCGTGACCTACGCAACCCCTACGAAACTCGGTACAGCTTTGGCCGGTCGGCATTCACGTTCTTGTCAGCCCTCGAAGAAGACAGGTTGACCCCCGCCAGTGTCCGCAGGTTGGGCGAATACAGGCGCAAATTCCAAGAGGAAGGGCCTTCGCAGCCTCAAGGCATCACGGGCGGCGTGATCGGATCGCCCATTGGGCCGGACGCGGCAAGCAAGATGTCCGACGATCAGTGGCTCAAGGCGATGGCTAAGCACAACGCCGACCGAACGAACTGGAGCAACTTCACGGGTGGCGCCCGCGAGTTGTCCCACGTTCTGCGCGAGCAGGCCAAGGCAGATCCGAAGCGATTCGCACTTCTGGCTATTGAATTCACGCCTGACCTCAACCCGGCCTTCGCGGACGGGCTCCTGATGGGCTTTTCCGACGCTGAGCGTTCAGACGACGCTGCACCACTGGTCTACGACGCTGTTCGACATCTCGCGTCGCTCGGACACGACGGTGTTGACAGGTGGCTCGGGAATGCCTTGAGGCGCTACTACCGCGACGCGCCTATCGATCTCGTCGAATTGCTGCTGGAGCGTGCCCTCACTTCGCCAGATCCCAGAGACGACTCGCCGATCTTTACCCGTAACGGCGACGACGGCCGTTCCGCCGCAGACATGCGCAATAGCGCCATCAACACCGCCCGCGGCAGCCTCGCGGAAGCTCTCGGTGACTTGCTGGTCTATGACGCCGACGGTGAACGCACCGAGTTGGTCCGTCCCCACCTAAGCACGCTCGCGAGTGACCCTGTGCTCTTCGTCCGTTCGAGCACCGCCCATACGCTCGCGGCTGCTCTGCGTCATGCCCGTCCAGATGTGCTCTCGGCGTTCGAAAAGCTCATCGACACTGATGATCGGATCTTGGCGGCCGAAATGGTGCAACGTCTGATGCTCTATATCGGCAATGTCGATCCGGATGTCATCACCCCAGTTATACAGCGCATGCTGGAGTCGTCGGACGGTGAGGCCAGGAAGGCCGCGGGAGCACTGGCTGCGTTCGCGGGTCTTGAGTGGAGCCATCCGGACCTGCTCGCAAAGGCCCTTGAAGGTGACGCATTGACCCGCAAAGGGGTCGCCGAACTGTGCGCGAATCACATCGACCGGACGACGAACGCGGCGCTGGCAGCCTCCACTCTGACCACATTGATGATCGATGAGGATGACGGCGTGCTTGAAGCGGTCGCTAAAGTCGCTCCGCATCTAAGGGAACACCGTCTGCGTCCCTTCGCCGAGCTGCTCTCCGAGTTGATTGACTCGCCAGCCTACGATCACGCCACACCGCAGCTCCTGTTGACCCTGCAGTACGCACCGGACAAGGTTGATGATCTCGTTCTGAAGGCGTCGCAACGGTTCATCTCCGTCTTTGGCGGTCAAGCCGGTGACATCCGGACGGGCGCTGCCGGCGACGCGCATTACATTGGCGAGCTTGTAGTGCGCGGCTTGGCGCAATCTCGCAACAGCCGACATCGGGCGGCGCTGCTCGATGTCCTGGACAACCTCCTGGAACTCGGTGTCTACGGCGTCGACCGCGCGATCGCAGATTCTGAGCGACTGTAAAACCTTGTAGACAGACTGCGGCACGCGCGCGGAAGGTTGCGAGTCTCGGGTGAGGTGATCTTCTCGCCCACGCCGTCGAAGGCGGCCGGAGGTTCTTGTGGAGTCTCGCTGCCGTTCGAGGCGCGGTGCGAGCCGAATGCGCAACAACTGGCGCGAGTTCATAATCCGCTAGCGGAGTGAGTGCGTTCTATCGGACCGTTGCGCTCTGTCGATCCAGAATTGCCCGCACGGTCGTCCGATGGATCTTGAACTGGCGAGCGACGGCCTTCATAGTGGCGCCAGCCTCGTATGCCGCGACGACCTTGAGTTGCTCTTCACGGTTCAGGTGTCGCTGGATCTGCGTACGAGGGCGGCAACCTAAGGGTCCGTCCGAAGGGTCTATTTCCCCGCTTTCAACCGCCGCTAACAGGGGTAGGTATTTTCTCGACTGACACTCGGAGAGGTCCACCACTGAGTGCTCGAACCCCTAACTCACTCGGGAACTTGACGCTCATTGCAATTGGAGCTTTAACTTGGTTGCTTTGGAGGCGCTGAAGCTTAGTGAGGCACAGGGAGCCGACGTTTCTTGAGTGGGAGCGCTGGGTGGCGAGTAGGGCTTGATGGTAGCGGTAGTCCGGCGAGTTGGTAGCACGATTCCGGGAACACGGTAGCGCTGACGCGGGGTGACCTGCTCTGCTGTGAGAGGACCACGCATCAGGCGTGGTCGT